>Ga0209013_10005540_pt1 | contig 10852 bp, 11 predicted proteins | sample Cruoilmetagenom2_FD_187291 | JGI IMG/M metagenome (GOLD analysis project Ga0209013, IMG submission 187291) | Oil polluted marine microbial communities from Coal Oil Point, Santa Barbara, California, USA - Sample 2 (SPAdes) (version 2) | ecosystem: Environmental > Aquatic > Marine > Oil seeps ...
GGCCTTTGTCGCTGTTGCGTGCTGTCACCGAACGCTAGCGGCGACTCTTACGTCGGCTGCGTAGATACTTGACCAGCTCTTTGTTCAACCCGCCGCGGCCTTACACAAACAAAGCTTGATAGATGGTTTCTGGAGCCACGCGCATTGCCTCGTTGTCAGGGAAGTCGACTTTCAGTCTGCCACTGATCTGTTTCGGCGAGTACTTCAAGCAAAGCCACGACGTGACCACCATGGCCAACACCAGGTTCGTTTCAAAAACTGTCGACTTGGGCCGTTTCGCCCGCTGCCACGTCGCCGTGTCGGCCGCTGCGGGCCGATACCCGTCGCGGCCACCGTTTCGTTTCACCTCCCGACTCAGCGTCGAGGTCGGCCTACCCAAACCTTCAGCAATCTTGGTGAACGACTCGCCTCTCACAAGACCAGCAAAGAGCTCCTCGCGATCTTGCGATGACAAATGCTTCGACGAACGAGACGACCAGACAGGAGGCATCCCGCCAGCCTCACGCAAAATCCGCGAAACCAGCTGATGACTGATCCCAAACTCGGTTTGCACCACCAACCACGGCACGCCCGCCCACAACATTCCACGAGCACGCATCCGTTCCTCCGGCGGCATCCCCAACCCGGGGCCACCAATCCAACGACCAACCATCACAACACCTCAATATCTCTCAGGGTGTTGCACTCACCAATAGACCCCAAGCGCACTATGTGCGCACCTTGTTCACGCGTTCGAGGTAGCAACTGGCACTGACAGGGCCAAAAGCCTCTACCTCGTCAGTCACCCTGACGAGACGATGGGATTGGGCAGATCGTGCCCCTTCGGAAAGGAGTTGACATGAGGAACCGAATCCTCGCTGTGGCAGCCGCTCTTGTCCTGCCACTCACATTCATCGGATGCTCCGATGACGACTCGAGCAGTACCGTCCCCGATGACGTGGAAACCGTCCTTGATGCCTATACCCAAGCGTGGACTGACTACGACGGCGAAGCATTCTTGGCCGTCGTCACCGACGACTATCGACACATTAGTGACAATGGTGAGTTAGACGCCACTGAGCAGGCTGCCGGGATTCAAGCCGGCGCTAGCTTCAACTTCACGGCAGAGGCGCAAGGCGATCAGATAGGGGCCGGTGACGGGCCCTACTACGTCGCTCAGGGCAACCTTCTCAAGGGTCGTGGCTTCCCCGACGACGGCGTTGTCGGCATCAGCACGTTCACTGTCGTTGATGATGGCGGCACGTTGAAAGTCTCAGAGCACGTCTTCGTCGGCGAACTGCCGTAACGAACGAGACATAACAAGCAAGTCGGAGGGCGGTCGCTGCCGCGACCGTCAGAGAGCCATGCTGCGGCCCGCGGACCAGATGCGGCGACCACCGACCCGCCCCGAGGTCGGCTCAACCAGACAACGTATCGATATTCTGGAGTTCGGCGAAGGCCTGCTCTAGGCGCGTTACGAGGCTGTCTTCGCCAGCGCGTAGCCAAACCCGCGGGTCGTATTGCTTCTTGTTGGGCGCATCAGCGCCTGTCGGATTGCCGAGCTGACCCTGCAGAAAATCATGCTCGGCCGCCTCATAAGCGCGAACCCCATTCCAGAATGCCCACTGGAGGTCGGTGTCGATATTCATCTTGATCACGCCATAGCTCAGTGCCTCTGCGATTTCAGCAGCGGTGGACCCCGAGCCACCGTGGAACACGAAGTCCACCGGCTTGGACCCGGTGTCGTACTTGTCGGCGATGTAGCTCTGAGCGTCGCGCAAGATAGTGGGTGTCAGCTTCACGTTGCCCGGCTTGTACACGCCATGCACGTTGCCAAACGCGGCAGCAATGGTGAAGTTCGGGCTCACTTCTGACAGCCGCTCGTAGGCATAAGCGACCTCCTCAGGCTTCGAGTAGAGGTCAGCCGGGTCGGCATCGGAGTTGTCGACGCCGTCTTCTTCGCCGCCAGTGATCCCGAGTTCGATCTCGAGCGTCATCCCGATCTTCGACATCCGCTTGAGGTACTCGACGCAGATATCGATGTTCTCCTCCATCGGCTCCTCCGACAGGTCAAGCATGTGCGAACTGAACAGCGGTTCGCCGGTCTGCTCGTAGTGCTGTTCACCGACGTCGAGGAGTCCGGAGATCCATGCGAGTTTGCCCTTCGGACAATGATCGGTGTGCAGGATGACTCGGGCGCCATAGGCCTCGGCCAGTGAGCGAACATGCCTGGCCCCTGCAACCGAGCCGAGGATCGAAGCCTCATTGCCCGATACCGGCACGCCCTTTCCTGCCACGAAAGCAGCCCCGCTGCTCGAGAACTGGATGATCACCGGGCTGTTGACCTTGGCAGCGGTCTCCATAACAGCGTTCATCGAGTTGCTTCCGATGCAGTTGGCGGCCGGAAGTGCGAACTGCTCGGCCTTCGCCAAGGCAAACACTTGAGACACGGCGTCGCCAGTCAAGACGCCAGATGGGAAGTCATTGCGGAGCTCAGTCATCCGATCAAGTGTAGAACCCCGTCGCTTCTCGTGAACTATTGCCGACGTCTCGTCGGTAATAGTTCACGAGAAGGCGCCGGGCTACGGTCGGCGGTAATGAAACAGCAGGATCAAGTCATAGGCTCAGCCGCGGAGCCGCACACAGTCACGATCGAGGGAGGCGACGGCCTTCGAATCGCAGCAGACGAGTGGGCGGGAGATGGCCCACCGGTCGTCCTCGCTCACGGCGGAGGACAAACCCGGCACTCGTGGGGCGGAACCGCTGCGGTTCTCGCGGCTCACGGGCATCGCGTGATTTCAGTTGACCTTCGCGGCCATGGCGACTCCGAGTGGGATCCCGATGGCGATTACCAGATGAGCGCATATCGGGACGATGCCCTCGCTGTCGCGGCCTGGGTGGGCGAGCCGATCGTGTGGGTCGGCGCATCGCTGGGCGGGATGACGGGACTGCACGCGATCAACGAAGAACCAGAGCGATTCGCAGCACTCGTGTTGGTTGACATCACGCCAAAGCCTGCATCGAAGGGCGTTGGTCGAATAGTCGAGTTCATGTCGAAGGACGCGATCGACGGATTTGCCTCCCTGGAGGATGCTGCAGACGCAATTGCCGAATACCAACCACACCGCCCGCGGCCAACAGACCTGTCCGGACTGTCCAAGAATCTCCGTCTCGGTGATGACGGCAGGTGGCGATGGCACTGGGACCCGGCCTTTCTGAACACCCGAAAGGGTGTTAGCAATGAACATGCCCGCGATCGCCGCCACGAAGAGCTCGAAGAGATCGCAGGACGCCTCACAAAGCCGACCCTCTTGATCCGTGGCCGCCTCTCTGACCTGGTCACCCAGGCGGAGGTCGAAGACTTCCTCAAGATCGTTCCGCACGCCGAGTACGTCGATGTGGAAGGTGCTGCGCACATGATCGCCGGTGACAAGAATGATGTCTTCACCAGCGCTGTCGTCGACTTCCTCGAACCCTGACTGGAGGCTGCCGCAATGGGATCGATCGCGGCGGACAACCCGAGCCGTAGTCGAAGTCGAAACCGAAGCGATGTTCGCCCAGTAGAGCGCGAGTTGGCAGAGTGAAGCCTCGTCAGGCCATCAGACGATAGCCAACCCCACGAGCTGTAACGATCAACTTCGGCTCGTCAGGCCTGTCTTCGACCTTGAGTCGCAGCCGGCGGACATGAGCGTCGACGAGCCGCGAATCGCCGAGATACTCATAGCCCCAGACTCGCTCGAGAAGCTGATCGCGCGAGAGAACAGCGCCGGAATGGTCGGCAAACTCGCACATCAACCGAAACTCGGTCTTGGTGAGATTGACCTCTTCGCCACCCTTCAGCACGATTCCTTGCTCGCGCCGAATCTCGATGTCTCCAAATACCGACGCGGTTGGGGTTGTCGCCACCCCTTGAAGATGTACCCGACGCAGGAGCGCGCGGATCCGGGCGGCCAACTCCTTCGGCACGACGGGCTTCGTCACGTAATCGTCCGCTCCGGCTTCGAGACCGGCGACCATGTCGTGAGTGTCGGTCTGAGCAGTGATCATGATGATCGGGACGATGCTCTTGGCCCTCAACGCACGGCACACATCGAACCCCGACATGTCGGGAAGACGAAGGTCCAACAGCACCAAGTCAGGGGGATGCTGTTCGAATGCCGCGAGTCCCTCTGTTCCGTTGGCCGAACCGCGGACCGAGTATCCCTCGTCCTCGAGCGCCATCGAAAGCGCGAGCCGAATCCCATCGTCGTCTTCGATGAACAGGAGCGATTCCATGTTCGCCCCATTGTGGCCGAAATCCCTGGGTCTCAGCGAAATCCTGCATTGTTACGAAAATCGCACAACTACCGCGTCACTCTGTCACAGAGAGCAAGCATCATTGTTGGTGTTCACGCTGCCCCGGTGAGGTACCTATCTCCCCCTGGTGCCTCGCCGGCAGCGGGTGAACCTCAGTGACGCTCCGCTCTTCGCAGCGCTGACGGGCCGTGAGGCAACATCGAATGCCGACGCCTGCAACACTGAACCCCGTGGCACCTCGCCAAACACTCAGACTCCGCCTTCGCACGAGGGTAACGATGTTCTTTGCGTTCATCGCGTTGCTAGCCGGAATTGTGCTTATCGGCGTCACCTATGGTTTTGCTCGCAGCAACCTACTCGACGAGGAAGTAGCCGCCGCCAAGCAGCAGGCCTTCGTCCATGCCGATGATGTCCGCGCCCAACTCACCACGAGCGATCCAACCGAGATAGGTGACTACCTGGAAAACTCGCTACGAACCGTCCCCGGCGGGTTTGCCGTGCTCAGCTCAGGAGATATCGAATCATCTGATGCAGCCTCGGACCAGCTCTACACAATCGCTAAGTTCCCCACGCGACTCGTCGATGCTGTGCGTGCACGGCGCACCGGCACACAGAATGCCGAAATTGACGGGCAGGACTATGTAACCGTCGGCGTCTACATCGCCGAGTATGACACTGGCTACTACGAAGCCTTCCCGCTCGACGAGACGGAGTCAACACTGAATGCGATCCTGACCGCGCTGGCTCTCGGCGCCGCCGGAACACTGCTTCTTGCAACGCTGTTCGGGCTGGCAACCAGCCGACGACTCTTGCGTCCCCTCAGTCAGGTAGCGGACGCCGCGGAGGAGATCGCCTCCGGCGGGCTCGATACGCGCCTCGAGCCCGAGTCCGACCCAGACCTCGACCGACTCGCCGGCTCATTCAACGAGATGGCCGATGCAGTACAGACTCGAATCGAGCGCGAGGCTCGCTTCGCGTCTGACGTCAGCCATGAGTTGCGTTCCCCGATCACCGCGCTGACTGCAGCCGTCGAGGTCCTCGATGCGCGGCGCGATGACATCCCTGAACGAACCCAGCAGGCGCTGGACGTAGTCGTCAGCCAGGTCCGACGTTTCGACAGCATGGTCATCGATCTACTGGAACTCGCACGACTTGATGCGGGGGCAACTGACCTAAACGTCGAACAACTCGAACTCGTCGATCTCACCAGGCGGATTGCGGCACGATACGGCGAGGCCGACATACCAATCGTGGCGCAACGACGAACTCCGAGAGTCGTCGAAATCGACAAGGTTCGATTTGAACGTATCCTGGGCAACTTGCTGGAAAACGCACGCAACCACGGGGGTGGAGCACTTCGAATCGAGCTTCTTCCGGCCAAAGGAAACGGAATCCGTGTGGCAGTCGAGGACGGCGGGCCTGGCGTTGCGGCCGGCGAGCGCGACCGCATATTCGAACGGTTCGCCCGAGGGAGTGCAGCACGTCACCGAATCGGAACAGGGCTCGGCCTCGCCCTCGTCGCCGAGCACAGCGCGGCCATGGGCGGTCACGCGTGGGTCGAAGACCGCGCCGGCGGTGGTGCCCGCTTCGTCGTCGAGCTGCCTGCCGAAGTCCACCCATGAGAGTTTCCATTCCCGCCTCAGCGGTTCGGCGGCGAAACCTGCTTCCTGCATTGGTGTTAGCCCCAGCCCTGGCAGTTGCTGCTGCGGCATGCGGGGTTCCAACCGGGGAGGACAGCTTCAGTGAAATCGCGCCGCGCGACGTCCCGTTCGGGCTCGATGCAACCTCGACGAGTACGACAACGACAACAACCACGACAACCACGACAACTCTTCCGGAGCTGCCCGAAACCACCGCAGCGACGACTTCGACGACGCCGATCCGCCTCGAGCCTGTCGAGATCTACTTCCTCTCTCGCGGCCGCCTCCAACCGGTGTTGGCTGATCTTCCACTCGGATTCACCGCTGACCAGGTCACCGATGTTCTCGAAGCGGGTCCCCAGGAGGGCACCGCCCTTGACACGTTGATCGAGCCGGGACTGATCGTGAGTACGGCTGAGGCAGAGGGAGTGCTCACCGTAGATCTCGATGAGGAGATCTTCAGAGAAATCGCCAGCTTCGATCAGTCCGAGGCCATCGGCCAGATCCTGATGACGATGGTCAACAGTTTGCGCGGTGTCGGCCAGGTGACCTTCACCTTTGACCGCGTGCCAACTGCCGTCAAGAAGGGCAACACATTGCTCTCCAGAGTGGGCGAGGCGCTGTCGTATGACGATTATGTGGTCCTACTCGTGAGCCAACCCATTTCGACGCCGACTGATGCATCCGGCGAGACGACAACCACAACGACCGACGGTTGACCTCAGTAGCCGAGACGCTCCACGCGATCGGCCTTCCGTTGCCAGTCCTTGTCGACCTTGACTCGCAACTCGAGGTACACGCCCTCGGGTAATTGTGCCCGCGCCCGCTCCCCGACTTGCTTGAGGATCAAGCCACCCTTTCCGATGACCATACCCTTCTGGCTCTCCCGCTCGACAAGGATGTCGACGCGTATCCGTGGCCACTCCCACTCCGTGACTTGCGTGGCAATCGAATAGGGAAGTTCATCGCGCGTCACGGCCAGCAGTTGTTCACGCACCAGCTCGGCGACCCAGCGTTCCTCCGGAAGATCTGAGATCTCGTCATCCGGGAAATACTTCGGGCCCGGCGGCAGGCGCGAGACCAAGTATTCGACTAGCGCATCAATGCCCTCTCCAGATGTCGCCGACACCGGAAAGTACTCCTGCGCCTCGAGGGCACTCGCTGCCTGGAGCATCGCCATCACCTGCTTGGGCTTCGCGATATCGAGCTTGTTGACGATCACGACCGAGTCAGTCATATCCATACGCTCTGCGACCCAACGGTCCCCCTTGCCGAATGGGGTCGTCGCGTCGAGCACGAGACATGTGACATCAACATCCTTGACGCTGTCGAGCGCAGTAGCGTTCACCCGTTCACCGAGCGCTGTAACCGCCTTATGCAGACCCGGGGTATCGACGAACACCAATTGGGCGTCCGGGCGGGTGAGAACACCCATGATGCGGTGCCGTGTTGTCTGGGGCTTGTCAGACACGATGCTGATCTTCTGTCCGCAAATCGCGTTGATCAAAGACGACTTGCCCACATTCGGCCGGCCGACGAAGGTTACGAACCCGGATCGGAAGTCATCTGTTTCGTCGGTCACCCACCCAGTTTGCCAAGCCCTCGCTCAGCACCCGCACTATCAACGGAATTGCAGAAATATAAGCGCTCGACGCCGACGCGACCGGCGGAGGCCACGCAGGCGGAGGCTGTCAGCCTCTTTACCTCCCAAATGTGACTTCTGGCTGTTCCGAAACAGCGCCACGCGACGCGGGATGGACCCCATGGAGCCGCGAAGCTCGCGGCCAGAAAGGGGCGGAAGAAATAGTCCGCAAATTGATGTGGGCTGTGCTCGCGATCGGAACCCTCATGACCGTCGCACCGTTCGCGATGGGCCTACCGGACAAGCCCAGTGTGGCGAGAAGATGATCGTCGCATTCGAGCCCATCATGGAAGAAGGAAACATCGAGACGACCGTTGACTACTACTACGAGGTGTTCGTTCCACTCGGTGAAGTAGCTCCAGCAATGAGCCAGGAGAACATTGACAATGTTCAATGGCTACATCGCCGGGTTCGATGCCCACGAGGGAAACCGAGCCCGTGACCGAAGAAGAACGGCAACCCGTGCTCGTTTGACCCACTGCAAGCCCGCTCCAATTTGAGCGGGCTTGCGCAGTCGCCCTACGTTGCCGCGGTGCCGAATGACACTGCAACCGAGTTCAGTTTGGCGGAGGTGCATGAGGCAATAGCTGCCTCTCGGCCCGATGCCGACTGCCTCGTGTTCCGCGATCGTCGGTACTCCTGGTCAGATGTGACCGAGCGGACACGGCGGCTGGCAAACCATCTGATCGGAGCCGGGCTCGGTTGTCACACGGAGCGCAGCAAGCTCGCTGGACACGAAAGTGGTCAGGATCATCTCGCCATCCTCCTCCACAACGGCAACGAGTATCTGGAGTCGATGCTGGGTGCGCTCAAGGCCCGTGTGGCCTCGCTCAACGTCAATTACCGGTACGTCGCCGAGGAGCTCCAATATCTCCTCACCGACTCCCACGCTCGGGCCATTGTCGTGCATTCACAGTTCGCGCCCACGCTGGCCGAGGTCTTGCCAAATCTCCCCAACCTGACAGTAATAATCCAAGTGCCCGACGCGTCTGGACATGCATTGCTGCCATCGGCCGTCTGGTACGAAGACGCCCTCGCATCCGCATCACCGGAACGGCCAGATCTCACGTGGAGCCCTGACGACCTCTACCTGCTCTACACGGGTGGCACGACGGGCATGCCGAAGGGCGTCATGTGGCGTAACGGAGATGCCATGGTCGAGTGTTTCGGTGGATCCAAGACCGCCGAGTCGATTGCCAACTTCGTCGCCGAGGCGAACACCGACATGAAGGCACTACTCGCTCCGCCTTTCATGCACGGAGCCGGCCATTGGAGCAGTTTTCGCACCTGGCTCGGTGGCGGAACAGTTTTCATTCAGTCGGAGACAGAACATCTCGAGCCATCCGACATCTGGTCTCTCATCGATCGCGAGCGGGTGGACTTCCTCCTCATTGTCGGCGACGGATTCGCGAGGCCGTTACTCGACGAACTCGACCATCCAGCCAACGGCCACTCCTACGACCTGTCGTCGCTGACCGTTCTACTCTCCGGTGGCGCACCACTCTCGGCCAACCTGAAGGACGAATTCCTCACGCATCTGCCGACGCTGATGATCGTCGACGGTCTCGGCTCCTCCGAGGCGGGCGGCCAGGTGTCGCATGTATCGACCGGTGGCGGCTCCACTACGGGCACATTCGAGCTCACGCCGGGCAATGTCGTGCTTTCCTCCGATCTCGATGACGTCCTGGATCCCGGCGACGAGGAAATAGGGTGGCTCGCCAAGTCGGGGCGACTGGCACTTGGATACCTCGGCGACGCATCAAAGACAGCAGACACCTACCCGATCGTCGGTGGAGTGAGATATGCGATACCGGGTGACCGGGCTCGCCTGCTCGATGGTGGCATGGTCGAGCTGCACGGCCGCGATGCGGTGACAATCAGCTCGGGAGGCGAGAAGATCTTCGCCGAGGAAGTCGAAGCGGCACTCAGGTCGCACACTGGCGTCTACGACTGCATCGTTACGGGCCGTCCGAGCGAAGTATGGGGTGACGAGGTCGTCGCGATCGTGCGGATTCGAGAGGGCTACGCCGTCGATGATTCTGGCCTCCTCGCTGCCGCAGGCCGGCACATCGCCCGCTACAAGCTTCCCAAGTCCATCAAGTATGTGGACGAAGTCGTGCGTTCTCCCAGTGGCAAGGCCGACTACCGGTGGGCGAAAACACTCGCCGCAGCAATGGACACCCCACGCACGTAGCCTCCTCCCGTGACCGAATCCGCAGAGGACCGAGCGTCGTGGGATACCGAAGAGCTTCCCGAGGGCGAAGAGAAGGTCGCCGCGGTTCAGAGCATGTTCGATGCAATTGCTCCGAAATACGACCGATTGAACCGCATCATTTCGTTCCGACTCGATGTGCGATGGCGACGACGAGCCGTTCGCGATCTTGCGCTGCCGGCTGGAAGCGTCGTGCTGGATCTCGCCAGCGGAACAGGCGATCTCTGCCTCGACCTGGCGAGGGGCGGGGTACAACCAATTTCGGTTGATCTCAGTTTCGGCATGTTGAGTGCCGACCGTTCTGGTGAACCACGAGTTCAAGCCGACATCTTGCGCTTGCCCGTTCCGGACCGATCTGTCGATGGCGTGACCTGCGGCTTTGCCCTACGCAACCTGATCGATCTGCCGACATTCTTCGACGAACTTCGTCGAGTCGTGCGTCCCGGGGGCCGAATCGCCCTGCTCGATGTCAGTGTGCCGAGTAACGCTGTGGTTCGGTGGGGAAACAATATCTACTTCGGCAAAGTCGTGCCGCGCATCGGGGCCGCTCTGTCGGACGGTGCTGCTTACAGATACCTACCCAAGAGTGTTGCCTACCTTCCAGACGCATCAGAGATGCTTGACGCCCTCCGTGATGCGGGTTTCGAAGATGCCACGCACGCGCAGTTGTCGGGTGGGCTGACGCAGCTCATGGTTGGCACCAGAACATGAAGTTCGTCGCGGTTCAATGAAAGCGACAACCCGGCTCCTATCAGACTTCGTCGAGAGTCCACCGGACCTGAACGACGTAGCGGGCAGCGACGGGTACCTCTTCGTCCGTAACGGTGTCGGGGTCGCCGGCCAGGGTGTGGCGGCGCGGGTTCCAGTGGATGAGGCCATACGATTTCTAGCCTCAATCGAACACCGCACGAGTATCGATGGGGCCGAACCCATCGCGCTCGGAGTAATCCCGTTCGTCCCTCACAGCGCCGCCGAGTTGATCGTGCCACGAATCCTGGTGCGCAAGTTCCTCAATGGTGCGTCATCGGTCACCGTGTGCGGTGACATCGACGACGATGAGGTGAGGAAAGTTCTTTCACCTCG
>Ga0209013_10005541_pt1 | contig 10849 bp, 10 predicted proteins | sample Cruoilmetagenom2_FD_187291 | JGI IMG/M metagenome (GOLD analysis project Ga0209013, IMG submission 187291) | Oil polluted marine microbial communities from Coal Oil Point, Santa Barbara, California, USA - Sample 2 (SPAdes) (version 2) | ecosystem: Environmental > Aquatic > Marine > Oil seeps ...
CCTCCATAAATAAACCTTTTTAACATAACGGGCCTGTTTGAATCAAAAATATGAATTTCAAAAGCAGGTTGACCGGAAAATTACCAACACCGCAGGTCATCCTCCCACCAGGCTTCTGGTAGGGGGTTGTTCTTGGTACAATTTTTGTGATATTTTTGCGTGTTTTTTAACCTCATGTTTTATCGTACCCTATTCATAATTAGTATTTTATTTTTAATGACCCGGACAAATGGACAACAGGTCCAGGTGATTAGCTCATCCGACCATTCACCCATAGAGCATGTGGCTGTATTTAACATTTCCAGAGAGAGAGCAGCACTTACCGACTCACTTGGAAATATCGACCTCTCTATCTTTCCCTTATCAGACACCATTCTCTTTCAACACCCCTCTTATATTACGGCACAATACAATAAAAAAACGATCTCGGGACAAACCTTCATAGTGCTCGACAGAAAACGTATCCTGATCGATGAATATGTGATCTCTGCCTCTAAATCGAGGGAAAGCAAACTTATCATCCCATACATGGTAGAGGTGTTTGAGCAAAATGTACTACGGGAGACAACGGGTCTGACCGCTGCTGAAATTCTTGAAAGCGCAGGAAACATTATGGTCCAGAAAACCCAGGGAGGCGGAGGGAGCCCCATCCTGAGGGGATTCGAGGCCAATAAAATCCTGCTGGTGGTAGATGGTGTCAGGTTAAACAATGCCATTTACCGAAATGGTCACCTTCAAAATTCCATCACCATCGACCACTCCATACTTGAAAGAACCGAAGTCATTTTTGGTCCCACTTCCATCATTTACGGAAGTGATGCCCTTGGTGGGGTCATTCATTATTATACCAGGGATCCTGGCCTGGCGGAAGATTCCCAGACTTTGCTGGATGTCCAGGCCTATACACAGTATGCCTCAACCATGCAGGGCAAGACCGGACACCTCGATTTTTCTGTGGGCAAAAGAAAAGTGGGTACACTAACCAGCATTACTTATAAGGATCTGGGGGATATCAGAATCGGTGCCAGGAGAAGCCCGTACCTGGACGACTGGGGTCAAATAATGCATTACGTGGATCGGGTGAATGGAATGGATTCAACCGTGGCCAATAAAAACACGCTCATTCAGAAAAACAGCGGCTATCATCAGTTAGATATCCTTCAGAAAATTCGCTATACCCCTTCCATGTATGTGGATTGGATCCTGAATATGCAATATTCCACCTCTTCTGACATTGATCGTCTGGACAAACTAAATGATTATTCCGGAGAGAACCTGAAATATGCCTCTTACTATTATGGTCCACAGAACAGGTGGCTTATTTCCCTGAAAAATGTATTGAAAGAAGACAACCGGTTTTTCACCAACATGACCACCATAGCAGCCTTCCAGAAGATAGATGAGGACCGGAACTCACGAAAATTCAGAAACACAGAACTGTTAACCCAGCAAGAAGATGTTCATGTTTTTAGTCTGAACACGGATCTTCTCAAAATATGGGGGGCCAACCATAAACTGAACTATGGATTAGAAATCAGCCACAACAGGGTGGCATCTCAAGCCTGGTATGAAAACATTCAAACCGGGGAACAACAACCCGCCCTGACCCGCTATCCCGAAGGAGGTAGTCAGACCTGGAGTGCTTCGGCATATGCCAGTTACAAATGGATCATGAATAAACAATTGGTGCTCAACGGTGGTTCGAGGTACAACTGGGGAACACTCTCATCTCAGTTTTTCAATCCCATCCTGCCCTATGACCAGATCCACATCAATCATGGGGCGCTCACAGGAAGCCTGGGTTTGGTTTACAAACCTTCGGATCGCTGGCATTTGAATGCCATCCTGTCAACCGGGTTCAGAAATCCCAATGTGGATGATTACGGGAAGGTGAGGGCGAAAGATGAATACGTTACTGTTCCCAACGAGAATCTCTCTCCCGAATACTCATATAATGCAGAGCTGGGGATCAGCAGGATCGTAGAGGGCTATATGAAGATTGAAGTGGTGGGCTACTATACTTACCTGAAAGACGCCATTGTAAGAACAGATTATCAGCTCAATGGAGAAGATTCTCTCTATTATGACGGGGACCCCTACCGTATTTCCACCAATTATAATGCTGGTCGGGCTTACATCTACGGAACCTCCATGAATGTTACTTCCAACCTGAATAAGAACATCCTGCTCAAAGCCACACTCAATTATACACGGGGACATAACCTCACCGATGATGTGCCACTTGGACATATCCCTCCCATATTTGGACGGACCTCGCTCACCTACCGGAAGAGTAGCTTCTTTGTGGATACCTACTTCGTGTATCATGGCTGGAAGAGCGTAAATGATTTTTCGCCTTACGGTGAGGACAACGATGCGGAGGCCATGACGTATGGATTCCCCTCCTGGTGGACGGCCAACATCAAAGCGGGGTTTCAGGCAGGAAGCCATCTCAATTTTATTCTGGCCATTGAGAACCTTATCGACCAGTTCTATAAACCCTATGCATCAGGGGTAAGTGCCCCCGGAAGAAATTTCATTATTACAGCCCGGTTTACTTTATAATCCTTTGGGGAGATGCTGCACATTTGGTATCTTTCCTACCCATGGAGAGAATTAATCCGGTCATCGAAGAGAAGTGGAAAGAGATACTCTGGAAAGAGTTCCAATCCCCCTATTTCAGCGAGTTGAAGGAGTTCCTGGTTGAAGAGAAAAAGCAATTTACCATCTTTCCACCCGGGAATCTCATGTTCAATGCATTTCAACATACGCCTTTTGACCATGTGAAGGCAGTTGTCCTTGGACAGGACCCCTACCATGGCAGCGGACAGGCACACGGTTTATGCTTTTCGGTGCCACCAGGGATCCCCAAACCTCCGTCACTGGTCAATATTTTTAAAGAATTACATGCAGACCTGGGCATTCCTGTTCCAGAGCATGGTAACCTGGAAAAGTGGGCCGACCAGGGGGTTATGCTTCTGAACGCAACACTAAGTGTCCGTACCGGTCAGGCAGGATCACACCAGAACAGGGGCTGGGAAACATTTACCAACAGGGTCATAGAACAGATCTCTACCTATAAAAGCGGGGTTGTTTTTTTACTATGGGGACGCTATGCCCAGGCCAAGGAATCCCTGATCGATGGCCAAAAGCATCTGATCCTTAAAGCCGCTCATCCTTCCCCCTTCTCTGCATACAATGGTTTTTTCGGTTGTCAACACTTCTCAAAAACCAATGAATACCTGAAACAACATGGAATTAATGGGATTGATTGGACACTGTAACTTTTTGGCACGTAATTTGTAGTTAATTAGTCGACAGTTCATCCAATCATATTCCCTGACAATATCAGGGCCAGGTCCGCCTCTCACAGGCGGACTTTTATTTTTTAACCGATCCTTACACAGATGTTATATAAGCTAAAAACCTCTGAGCATGTTTGTCAATCAGGGTAATTCAATAATTTTAATGTTTCTGAAATGAATTTCAGCTCCCTCCGATTCAAGACATATAAACCCTTCTTTTTTTGTTGATTTATTTATCCCGTTGACAAATTTACCATTTACCGAAAGCTTAATGGTTCCATCAACACATACCACTTCGTATGTGTTCCACTCCCCTTTTCCTTTACATCTGTTTTCAACAGATTTACTCCGGCGTCCCCTTGGATTATCAGGGACAGTTTCTACGCCCCCAACACCAAAAATTTCGCCATGTACATAGGCAACCGGTGGCTTTTTACCATCTCTTGTATTCAGGTTTACCCAATCGAGTTCCAGCATTTGTACTTCCACTCCATTTGGCAAACGGTTATCGCCTGGTTCGGCATCGCTCCAAACAAAAGTCCCTGAATTCCCTCCCGGTTCCATGTGCTTCCACTCGATGTGCAATAAGAAATTTTCGTACCTCTTTTCTGAACGGATTACCCCAATCGGATGCCCTGAACATATTAACTCATTCTCTTTTACTTTCCAGGTTTCAGCTTCGGTATTTACCTGTATCCAGTTCACGGGTACACCTTCCACACTCTCGCCTGAAATTATCTTTTGCAGACCCATCTCTTTACCAAATCTGAAAAGAGGTTCCTGTGCTGATATAACTCCGGCCAATAGGATTAGTCCTGTAATAAAAAGCAATTGTTTCATCCGTTTAAATTTTTACTTTTTCTGAAATTTGATTTAAGTCAAAATATTCTCTTCCCCGGCCAAGGGGATCTCTTCAGGAATTCCGGGAACCGGTCCGAAGGCATAGGTTTTCGGTCCTAAATAGAGGTCTGAGTTCATCATCTCTTCCCAGGTAACTTCTTTCCCGGTATAGGCCGAAATGCGGCCCATGATGGTCATTATGGTTGAATTTACCTGAGCTTCAGCATCATTCACGAGGTTTCCGGTTCTGATTCCGGTTACAAGGTTAATATGTTCCTGTACAAACGGATTGGTAACTTTCCATTTCGATTCACTATCTTCTTCTTCCGGTTTGGGATATTTCCATACCTCATTCCCATACACATCAAGAATCTGGCCAGAAGCAATCGCCACGCCATTGGTGCCTACAATACGTTCTACCTTACCGTTAGTACAGCCATTTATCTGACGTGCTGCACAGTGAGTTCTGACGCCATTCTCATAGAGGTACTCCACACTGAAAAAGTCATACTGATCGCCAGTAATCCTCCTTTGGCGGCCACCCCAGCCAATTGCTTTAACCGGTGTTCTGCCCATGTGCCAGTTCATTACGTCAATTTCATGAATGAATTGTTCCGTTATGTGATCCCCCGAAAGCCAGCAAAAGTTACCCCAGTTTCGCAGCATATACTCCATATCGGTCCATTCGGGCCTTCTTCTTCTATACCATAAAGCGCCTCCGTTTCTGATAATATTAGCGCCAACAATCTCGCCTATTTCACCGTTAGCTACTTTCATCTGGGTGGTCATATAATCTTTCTGTACTCTTCGTACCGTACCACTAACCATACACAGTCCCAGCGATTCAGCCATTTTTGAAGAAACCAGAACTGACCGCGCACCAACCGGATCGACAGCAATTGGTTTTTCCATAAAAACGTGCTTGCGGGCATTTATCGCCGCCTCAACATGTGTTGGACGGAAATGAGGTGGTGTGCAAAGTAATACCACATCCACACCCGCATCAATTACTTTTTGATAGCTGTCAAACCCCAGAAAACAGTTTTCATCGGCAATCTCCACACCTTTTTTTTCCTTCAATTGTGCCCTGCAACTTTCAATCCTATCCTGAAAAACATCGCCCAGAGCCACAATCTCCAGATTTGGCCCGGCATCCAGAAAATTAATGGCTGCCCCGGTTCCACGCCCTCCACAACCAATTAATCCGGCTTTTAATACTCGCCCGTCAGGGGCCCGGTCAGGCAACTCAGGTGGCTCATCAACTGTTTTTGTTTGTTTACCTGTTGAACAAGCCGATATGAAAGCTGCAGCTCCTAATGTACCGATAGTAGCTTTTGTTATAAAATCTCTTCGTTTTAAATCCTTCTGGTTCATTATTAATATTGTTAGGTGATCATTTGAAATTGCTCGTATAGATGATCCGGGAGAAGGTTATCAATTGTGATAATTAATACATCATAGTCACTGTCATCCGTGCTTGATCCTTTTGCCCTTGAACCAAACAGCATGACATCAGCCTCACCAAGATGTGAGCTCACTACATTTTTTATTTCTGCTATTATTTGCTTTTGGGTCATGTTTTAAAAGTATTCCCACCTATGGTTATTTCTGAATCGGATACCTGATTGATCCTCCGGGAAAACGAATAATTGCCTGTCAGACTCTTTTTGCTTCTGTTTCTGAGAACGCATCTGGAGTCTTTTAAACTGACTGGGTATTGCCCATAGCTGCTTTCCTTTATGACTCTGACTCATAGTAGTACAAATATACAGGATATCTTCGAATCCCGTGAGAAATCCCGGGAAGATCCTTGATGATCTTCCGGAAGAAATGGATTCCGTTAAGGCCTACGACGCTGCCAAAGCCGAAGACGATGAGATTATCCCCTATGATCAGGCCGTAAATGAGATCGAAGCTGGGCGTGCTGACCTGTAAACAAAGCCCGGTACTTCCGGGCTTTGTTTCATCTCTGAGAAAGAAATAGTATCCGTCAATAACGTTTACAATAACGCCTGCAGCAATGAATCCACGACCTGCGTATTTTGCTATGCTTTTAAAATTGCTTGTACGTAGTATTATATCATCAATAGCATCCGTTGGAATACCGTTCCTAATTGCAGCATCACGAACAACTTCATTGCTACCTTGAAAAATCTGAGCTCCTTCTTGAGTCAGTAGAGTTAGACCTGTTGCAGTTAGGGCTCTGGCATCCCCACTATTTGAGGCTTTTCAAAGAACTTTATACACTCGCAAGGTATTACTTTTTCATTTGCAAATGATTTAATCAAATTGTATTGAAGGCATAAAATCTGTTTTTTTGAGAAAACAGAATATTCCAATGAAGACAAGTACAGCAGAAATAAAAAATTATTTACATAAACTCATTGTTGAAACCGATGATGAAAACATTCTCAGCAAGGTTCAGGCCTATTTTAACACTCTTAAAGGTAAAAACATCGATTGGTGGGATATGATCTCTAAACAAGAAAAAGATGCCATCAATACAGGTTTAAGGCAACTAGAAAATGGAGAGGGAATACCTCATGAGGAAGTCAGGAAAAAAGCCGACAAAATCCTTGCTCCCAGACTTCCTTGGTCTATCAAATCAAAAACGATATAATAGAACTTGTAGCTTTCTTTGACAACAGAAGTGACCACCAGTATTGAAAAAGCCCCGGGAGATTTCGAGGCTTTTTACCTTATAATCTTTGGTTCTACATTTCCCAGAAAAAATTATTCCGTACCAGGAAGGTCAGCTAGTTCATCTCCTCTTACTTTAGTCAAAGAATCCTTATGAAGATCAAAATACTTCATTTGTTGCTCACTTAACCAGCCATTTAGGTATAAATAGTAGTATTTGCCAACAATGAAACACTGATCACCTAAGGAAAGCATTTTACTCTTGTTCAGTTCTATTTCCGTTGTGCTGAAATAGTGATACATCGTATCGTTGTCAAGTATTGACAGTTCATGATAATGGCCTTTTGCAATGAAGGATTGAGAAAAGCCATCAACAATATATTTATCGGGGGTTGGGAAGTATGAAAACGAGAGTAAATAAGAAGTATCAGCCTTGTGTTTTTCTAATTCAAAATGCTCTTCTTGCTCATCAACAAAGCCATCAAAGACCTCCCACTTTTCAGTTGAGATATTTGGATTTATTTTATTTAGAGCCTGTAAATGGTTTTCTAGACGTTCATCTGAATTACATCCAAAGCCACTAATAAACACGACGGCCATAAATCCTATCGTACATCTTGATATATAAATCATAGCTATTTGTTGTTAATGAAATCTTCGTTCTTCGATTCAACCTTAATCTGATTCTGAAGTAGCCATCGTAAGGATTGTCTGCAATTGGGACATCCACATAGTTGTCATTCCAATGTGATCTTTTTCTGTAATGTGGATCTGCAATGTTCCACCGCACTGAGTTTTCAATGTCACTTAAACTTTCTCCATACATGCCTTTACTAAGATGTCTGCTGAGTATAGTTCGATGATCGACAATATCATCTACATGATAATAAATCCCTTGCCTATAATGCTCCGGCCTGTTTTGTTGCAAATAGGAAACCCAATCAACGAATCCATCGATTGTATTACTCTGTAAATTGACTTTTGGTGGTGTAATTGAGCCGCTGGTAAAATGAAACAGATTACCGGCCCACACACCTCCTAAACCACCTCCAATTCCAGCTGCTTTTTCTGATAACAAATTATTGAATACTTTACCAGCAAAACCTTTCTTACTATTTAATACGTCCCCAACATTTGGCCATGGTACTGCTTTGCCACTTCCGTCACCAACTGGGATTGTACCCTGGCCCCAATGGCCTTTTGCAGGTATACCTTGGATGCCCATGGATATGGATCCTCCTATAAATCCGGTAGCACCTCCGATAAGCGCTCCACCCATAGCACCAAATGCAATATCTCCAAATCCACCTCCTTGCATGGCAACATTTCCACCACCAATAAGAGCTCCTGATGCCGCTCCACCAAAAGTTGCCGCTTCTACTATACCTATCCCAGCACCTCCTATTGCCGCACTTGCAACCCCGGCAGCTGCACCTACTCCAAAGTAGCCTAATCCTTGCCAGAAGTTATCTGCATTATTCCAATTCGCAAAAAGATTTAGGGTTCCACCAATAAGCCCGCCAATTATCAAATGCCAGAACTCCCCATCGGGGTCTGTATAGATAAGAGGGTTATTGAGGGCATAAGTATACCAGTAAAGCCAAAAACACCATCAACTCTCCAGATTTTTCAAAGACCCACTACAGGGTCCCTTTCAAAGAACGTGTTTGTCGATTATCTTTCAGTAATGCAGAGGTTCAGGTTATTCAATCGCTTTCTTGTTTAAGAAATGAGTCTCGAAAAAATTCAAATACTCTTCTAATATCTCTTTTAACCCTTCTTCTCCCTCATAGTTATCCGATAATTGGGAATATGATTCATATTGCTTTCTTAATTCTACAAGGCTTCTTACTTTAGGCTTTGTTAGTGGATTGATCCCAGATTCTTCATGTATAATTACATTAAAACCGGGATTATATATTATTTCTATTTTCATAGGATTGCGAAATGCACTTTCCTTAAAAACAATATAATCTCCATCTTTGGAACCATATTCTATTTCATGCATGTGAAATCCATGTTTCCTGAAGAATGGTTTCAATACTCTAAGAGCTACTATTAGATAAGACTCAGTCCAAGATAGTTCCATCTTCCTTTAATAAATGAACCAGGTTCGAATTGTACTAAAGTATGTCACTTTGTAAACTCTGCCATAATTTTGGATAGTAGGGAGCTCAACTCCGTGATAAAACGGGCTGTAACCACTACGCCCTATATCATAAATGTAAAACTCAGCTTTAATCGTCTGTTCTATCCAAAATTGGTTAAATTCTAGGGCATTGGGATTAGGAGAGTCTTTACCTAAATATGCAGGCATGTCTTCATGCCAATTGTAAAGGCTATTGTCATTTATCGTTTCGCTGTCTAGTAATTTTCCAAATTGATCAACTCTTTTTTGAGGGCCTCCAATAACAACACTATTATCGGGTCTTCCAGTCCACGGATTTATTCCTGCTTTTTTAGCAGCCGCATAACCACCAACACCACCAGCGACACCGCCAATCGGTGCACCAGTAATCATACCACTCATTCCAGCTTGATGTGCTTCTGAGAAGTCACCGGTCATTAACAGTCCACCAGTAAAACCTCCAGCGTAACCTCCTGCAGCTCCTCCTATCGCTCCCCCAATTACTCCTTTTGTAACTGGACTTGTGATGTTAAATCCATTGATTACAACACTACCTAATCCCTTCGCTGCATATTGCCCAACAGCTCCACCAATAATACCAGAAAATGCACCAACTCCGGTACCCATTGCAATATCGCCAAAAGTTGTTGCCCCACCTAGCCATGCATTTGTCCCTCCAGTTATGGCTCCACCTGCGGCCCATCCACCAGGACCATATAAAGCTAGTGTACCTGCTCCTGCTCCGGCCCCAAAGGCAGCTGCTCCTTTGCCCAGAGTCTCCCAGAAGCCCATATCACTGAGATTACCGTTGAAAATATTGACTCCGAGATTAACAAGTCCTCCTACTGCAGCAGCGATTAAATCATCAATAACAAACCATTCCCCATCGGGGTCTGTGTATATGAGAGGGTTATTGAGGGCATAAGTATACCAGTAAAGCCAAAAACACCACCAACACTCCAACATTTCTAAGACCCCTTACAGGGTCCTTTTCAAAGAACACTTTTACCTTTTCGATATAATCATCCTAAATATGATGAGCGTTTTTTACCATTCAAAAACTCATATTGATCTATCCATTAGTTGTTATGGATATAACAAATTCTCTTCTTGTCAATTACCAATTCATCAGAATGATATTTTAATGTATAACTAGCATCTAGCACACATTCTCCATCATAATCTATTACAAACTCTATTTTAAAACAATTAATCTCATTATGTGGGATTCCTTTTCTGGCATTTACTTTTGATAAAAAGGAGTTATAACGCTCAAGAGTCTTTCTTTTAGTCTTTTGATCGGGCCAATCAATTGGATGAAAGAGCAACAAAGAATCGCCAGATGAAAACTTCATCCAGCTAATAAAAGATTCAATGTGAACATCTCTTGCTTCTAGTTCGACAATTCCACTTTCTTTTTTAGCATCACATATATAAAGTTGAGATATAGCATCTTCATAAACCATTGAATATTGTAAAGAATACAAAGACTGCATTACCGAATCAATTACTATTTGCCCTTTGGTTACCTTAGTTATACTAAATAGACAGAATAATGAGAATATATAAAGTACATTTCTAGTTCTGCGCATGTTTGTTAGTTGTAACGTGTTGTAAATAGTTGCACTAGGCCGCTGTAATTAGGTATAAATTGGGAGTTCAAATCCCATGTATAGGGCATACTGAATGAATGACGTTTAACTGTTGGGACTAATCTCAATGGCCCAAATTCAAGCTTAGTACCATGCCTTACTAATTCAAATTGCTTCTTTCCATGATATAAAGACTCAAGGTATAAATCTCCATTCGATTGTATTTCTGTTTTAGATAATACTACTCCTTTTACTTGAATATCGGGATCGTTGTTCAGATCATCCAGTTTTTCTTTATGAATGTTATCTCGGACTTGAGTGAATCTGGGACCTAAGTCTGCAAA
>Ga0209013_10005542_pt1 | contig 10849 bp, 11 predicted proteins | sample Cruoilmetagenom2_FD_187291 | JGI IMG/M metagenome (GOLD analysis project Ga0209013, IMG submission 187291) | Oil polluted marine microbial communities from Coal Oil Point, Santa Barbara, California, USA - Sample 2 (SPAdes) (version 2) | ecosystem: Environmental > Aquatic > Marine > Oil seeps ...
AGTCACTTACACCGAGCATTCTGGCAATGACTACAGTTTGAATACCGCTAAATATTCCGGAAGCTGTCTTTCCGCCAAACAGCCATGAGGCGTTCATAAAAAGCTTTTTCTGTGATTTATTCGAATCAGTCATTTTATTGAATCAGCAATTACAAAACATTCTTTTATTGAACTGCTTTACTTATTGCACTTATATAATTTTCAATCATTCCTTCTTCCGTATGGTATTTCGTGACCGCCTCTTTACCCGATTTGCCCATTTTCAAGGCCCTTTTGTTATCATTAAGAATTTCCAAGATAGCCCGGGCAACATCTTCAACACTTTCAGGATCTACCAATAAACCGGTCATGTTGTTTCTCACTGCTTCCTTAGAGCCTCCGTGGTCACCCGCTATAAGAGGCACACCTCTGGCGCTTGCTTCAATTAAAGCGTTTGGAAGACCCTCTACTTTATTGTTCCAGTACCTGTTGGGCATAATAAAGATATCAGCCAGATCAATAAAATTGATAGTCTCCTCATGTTTTACCCCACCCGTAAAGATCACGCTTTCACTTACATCTTTCTCACGTGCAAGCTCTAAAAATTGTGCCCTGTATCTACCTTCACCAACGATCAGATACTTTAATCTTGGGAATTCTTTAAGTACCATTGGCAGTGCTTTGATCACAGTATCCTGACCCTTTCTGGGCAGTACCCGGGCAACCGTTAAGAGAACTTTATCCTCATCTCCAATACCGTATTTCTCCCTCAATTTATCTACTGCAACTATATCAGGTTCTTTTGTCAGCATGTAGTTTTCGACGCCGTTATAAAGAACCTCTATCTTCTCCTCTGGAACACCCACGCTCTGAATAAGTTCTTTTGTACTATTGCTGACGGCAATAATCATTTTGGATTTATCATACAGCCTCCGCATTGGAAAACGCAGTATTCTCTTGGCTAATTTATTTTCGTAAAAACACGTTGTAATTCCGGAACCTGCTATACGGACCACAGGATTAAATGAAAAAAACGGCAAAAGCCCACCGACCACTTCGGCCTCTTCTGTTATGAAGAGTACGGTATCAGGCTTCTCATTTATTAGGGTCTTGATTAGAAATATCCATCCTAAGAACAATTCTAGGAAGGATATCTTCTTTACCCACTTGTTTCCCAGACCAGGAACTCTTATTACCTTGCAGGGCAGTGATTGATCTACCGTTTTATCATTTGACGAGTAGCTTGGAGCAAGAACTACAACTTCTATTCCGGACGCACCGATTCCCTTTGCTAGCTTATAACTGGTTGTAGCGAGCCCCCCTAAGAAAGGAGGAAATTCGTGAGTATATATGAGAATTTTCATAAATCCGTATCAATCATAAAGTTTAGATGAACTATTGCTCTAACAACTATTGCGATTTACTTTATAATACACTATATTTCGTTTTAGAATCTAGGACTTAGGTAAGGGGCAGAATTTTCTAAATTAATTATCAGAAATTCGTTTTTGGAGATCCTCATGAATAAATGGGAAGCAGAATTACTTAACATAATGTGCACGGGCTCTGGTCAGGGAAATACAAATACCAACAAACTCACAGAGAAAGTCATTGAATCTAATCCGGAGTTAGAATACAACAGAACAAAAATTGAAGTAGTAGAAGCACTCAAAGAACTCAACGATAGAGGCAAAATTCAGATTATGACTTTAAACTGGGAATTCGGGGAAGAATTTCTATATACATACTCTACTCCAGAGGGCCAAATAGAACTTGCCTAGAATTGATTACATTCGCATAACAGGCATTTTAGAATTAACATCTGACTCCGAGAAGTCGGATGTTACATTTAACATAGAGCATTCAGGGGACGAGGACTTTAATACATCAAAAACTGGAATCATTACACTCAGATTATCAGAAATAATTGACACCAGAGGTTTTCATAATAACGACATAGAGCTAATAGCTTCTCAATTAATAGAACAAGTTCTAATTAGAGAAAGAGATAAAAAGGGGACTATAAACATTTTACATTATCAGGGGTTGCCGCTTGATGATTGGCTACTAAATAATACGCCTCTATTAAAACAGTAAAAGTGCTAGGGAAAACACAAGTACCAGGAACAAATCCGGCAGAATCATTAAAAAATATGGATATATTTAAAAACCTTTACATTCTATATCAATATAATGTATAATGTCTGGAATTAGCAATAGGTAGTAAATCCTGTTCTTTGACAACTTAAATCAATATAAAGACGGAGAGAAGCTCGTCTGGGCAATCGGTTATATTCTGGGTTGGATGCGTTTTAATTTTCTCTAAGGAGGTATAGGTATGGTACTTTGCCGTTCTCTTCTTTTCTTGATTGCACTTCTTCTTCCAACAATAGCCTTTGCAACTACTAATTACGTTGTCAAAAAAGGGGACAATCTTTACGATCTATCTAGGAAGTTTGGAGTATCGGTAGAAGATATAAAAACAGTAAACAAGCTTGATAACAACAATTTAGGTATTGGTAATCGATTACTAATTCCGGAATCAAATCTACAAAGCAATAATAAATATGTTGTAAAAAGTGGCGACACTATAAGTCAAATTGCCGAAAAATTCGGTGTTAAGACAAAAGACTTAACAAATGCTAACAAACTAAAGAATGACAAATTAAAAATTGGGCAGACTCTTTTCATCCCCAACCAGAGTATTTCAACAGATAAAGCAGTAGTTACAACAGATAATATTGTTGCCCCTTCACTTGAAGAAGTTAGAAGTACCCCGTCTGAGAATATCCAAAAAGCTGCTCCAGGCATCTACACAGTAAAGAAAGGCGATACTTTAGGAGAGATAGCTGAGAGTAATGGGGTCAAAACTAATGATCTAAAAAAAGCGAACAACCTTAAAAACCACAATCTTCAGATCGGGCAGAAGCTCATTCTTCCAAATTCTGAAGTCAAAGCTGCAGCAGATGATAGTAAAGAAGTAGTTTCAACAAAAACTGAAGTCAAAAAAACCAGTCAAAGCATTTCCCGAAACAATACCAATTCTGATTTAACAGTTTCAAACATATACACAGTACAAAAAGGCGACACGGTTTATGATTTATCGAACAAATTTAAAATTTCCAAAGAGAATTTTAAATTATGGAACAACCTTGATAGCAACAATCTGAAGATTGGACAAGATCTCTTCTTAACTCCAAACAATGAGATTAAAACCGCGTCCACTAAATCTGATAAAAAATCCAAGCCTACATATTCTGGAGATTATAAGGTCAAAAAAGGCGATACGCTTGGTCACATAGCAGCTAAGTTTGACATATCAGTGAAGGACTTAAAAAGCGCAAATAACCTTACAAACAATAATTTATCAATCGGAAAAGCCTTAAAGGTCCCCGGGTTAACTAATCAGAACAAAGCTACTGCAAAAAAGGATAGAGCAGAACCTAAAAAAACAACTCGTCATTCCATAACAAAGTACATAGTCAAAAAAGGTGACACACTTGGCGGAATATCTAACCGCTACGGAGTATCGGTTGGGAAAGTTAAAGAAGCGAATTCATTAAAAAACAACAGAATAAATATCGGTGATGTTTTACTCATACCCGGCACTCAGGGAAATCCCTCAACTTCAAAATATGTTGTTGTAACGGGTGACACGTTAGGGGAAATTGGAAACAAATTTGGTGTATCGGTAAAAGAACTAAAAGATGCTAATAATTTAACTAAAAACGATCTCTATGTTGGAATGAAATTAGTTGTACCTGGCAATCCTAAAATCTCAAGCACTCCTAGACAAACTGCACAGAAGCCAACTCAACAAAAAAGCACCAAGTACGTTGTAAAGAGAGGAGATACGCTGGGGCTTATTGCTAAGCGACACGGAGTAACAGTTGGATCCCTAAAGAACGCAAACAACATGAGAGGAAATAACATCAATGCAGGTCAGACAATTTCCATTCTAGGTTCGTTCAAATACAGAGTTGAAGAGAACAAAACAACCTATAGCTCGAATAATAAGAATACAAAAGAAAACATTATTAGTATGGCAAAGCAATACCTGGGCTCCCCGTATAAATTTGGCGGGTACTCTTTTAAAACCGGGATCGATTGCTCGGGATATGTAAAGAAAATTTTCAGCAAATTCAATGTTAAGCTTCCCAGAACTGCCAGGGACATTTATTACAATGTAGGTACTAGCATTGCGAAAAGCGAGCTCCAGACCGGAGATCTAGTATTTTTTAGAACCTATGCAAATTACCCTTCGCACGTAGGCATATATATGGGTAACAACCGATTTATCCATGCTTCTTCAGGAGCACATAAAGTGGCTATAACACGCCTTGATAAGAAGTACTACACAAACAGATACGTTGGGGCAAAGCGGATAGAGGTCGCCGCTGTCTTTGAAGATTAAGTCTCTAGAAAATAGATCTTTTTCGAATTATTCACTTTTTGAGAATTTATTCAGCGATCCAAATTGGCACTAAAGGTTTAATAACAATTATCAGACTATACTCTAAACAGTCCTCATAATATTAATTCCCCCATTGAAAGATTTAAAGCAATGCTTATAATAATTAAAAATTATGGATAGATACTTAAGCAGTTTTGAAGACTTTCTAAGCTCGGAAAGAAATTATTCCAAACATACTCTGAAAGCCTACATCGCAGATATAAAAGGATTCGCTTTGGTTCTCAAGGAAATGGGCATTATATCAGCGGATAATGGAGATATCGACTTTGCGAATTTAGATGAAACTCCAGTCAGAGCATATATAAGCAAGCTATACGGCAAGAATAAAAAAGCCTCAATATCAAGGAAACTAGCTTCGGTCAGAACGTTTTTTGAGTTTCTGATCCGAAACGGAACAATTAAATCAAATTCTGCAAAACTAGTCCCCACACCGAAAGGGGAGAAAAGACTTCCCACCTTTTTAACGGTTGATGAAGTTGTAAAGCTTGTAGAAACACCGGGCTCAGACAATGCTTATGAATCAAGAGACAGGGCAATTCTTGAACTATTATATTCTTGTGGTTTAAGAGTTAGTGAGCTTGTAGGAATAAATTTAAACGACCTGGATTTAGACTTGATGAGCGTAAAGGTCTTAGGAAAAGGCAATAAAGAGAGGCTGGTCCCCTTGGGTTCAAAAGCTTCATCTGCAATTAAAACATACCTAAGCCAAAGATTAGATTTAAAACCTAAAGACGATTATCTTTTTGTTAATTCGAGGGGCGGAAGGTTAACTACCAGGAGTATAGACAGAATAATTAAAAAGTATGCGACAATCTCAGGAATACCTAAGAATATAAGCCCACATGTACTAAGGCATACCTTCGCAACTCATCTACTGGGCGGGGGGGCTGATCTAAGGGCTATACAGGAGATGTTGGGGCATAAGAGCCTCTCCACAACACAGCGCTACACACATACATCGATAGAAAAATTGATGGAGATTTACGATAAAACACACCCGAGAGCGTAAAAAAATGGAAAACTTTCACGGAACAACAATAGTTTGCGTTAAAAAAGACAAGCAGGTTGCAATGGCAGGCGACGGCCAGGTTACACTCGGTCATACAGCCATAAAGCACACCGCGACTAAAGTAAGAAAAATATACGGAGACAAGGTTATTGTAGGATTTGCGGGAGCAACTGCTGACGCAATGACCCTATTTGACAAGTTCGAGGCTAAACTAGAAGAATACAGAGGGAATCTGAGCAGAGCAGCAGTTGAGCTTGCACGGGATTGGCGAACGGACAGAGTTTTAAGAAGACTAGAAGCGCTACTTGCTGTTGCAAACAGTGAATCTATGTTTCTAATCTCCGGAAGCGGGGATGTGCTGGAACCCGACGATAACGTGATTGCGATAGGTTCTGGCGGCTCCTTTGCCCAAGCTGCGGCTAAAGCGCTTACCAAGCATTCGAATTTAAGCGCAGAGGAAGTTGCAAAGGAATCTTTACACATTGCATCTGAAATATGTATTTATACGAACAACAATATCAATGTAGAGGTACTGGATAAAAATGAGTAATGAAATATTTTTTACACCAAGAGAAATCGTTTCCGAGCTTGATAGATATATAATTGGGCAGAATAACGCCAAAAGAGCTGTATCGATCGCACTGAGAAACCGTTGGAGACGCCAGCGCGTTTCTCCAGAATTAAAAGACGAAATCGCCCCAAAAAATATTCTTATGATCGGCCCCACTGGGGTTGGTAAAACCGAGATTGCCCGAAGGCTTGCCAAACTTGCACAGGCTCCTTTCCTAAAAGTTGAAGCTTCAAAGTTTACCGAGGTCGGTTATGTGGGAAGAGATGTTGAATCCATGATAAGGGATATAACAGATATAGCAATAAAACTGGTGACGGATGAGGAAAAAATCTCCGTACGAGTAAAAGCTGAAGAGTTGGCAGAAGAGAGAATGCTTGATTTATTGTTACCTGCGCCTAGTAGCAATTCTGAAACTCCTGATGCCGAATCAAGCAGTGATACAAGACAAAAACTTAGAAAACTGCTAAGAGAAGGAAAGCTTGATGAAAGATTCGTTGACATCGAAGTCACGTCTAAGAACTCACCTATACAGATATTCTCTCCCTCTGGAATGGATGAAATGGATGTGAATATTTCCGATATGATTGGCAATCTTTTCCCCAAGAAAACAAAGAAAAGAAAAGTAAATGTTCCCGAAGCCATGGAAGTTCTAATACAAGAAGAAGCTCAGAAACTAATAGACATGGATAATGTTGTTAAGCTTGCAATAGATAGAGTTGAGCAGGCAGGGATTATTTTTGTTGACGAAATTGATAAAATCGCAGGGCGAGAGAGTTCAGCCGGCCCTGATGTCTCAAGAGAGGGGGTCCAAAGAGATCTACTTCCGATTATTGAAGGTTGTACAGTCAATACGAAACATGGAATGGTTAAAACAGATCACATACTTTTTGTGGGTGCAGGAGCATTCCATGTCTCAAAGCCCTCTGATTTAATACCCGAACTGCAGGGAAGATTCCCAATAAGGGTAGAGCTTGAGCCTCTAACAAAGGATGATTTCGTTAATATCTTAACCAAGCCCAAGAATGCCCTTATAAAGCAATATGTAGAGCTTCTACATACTGAAAACATTGAACTTGTTTTTACTGACGACTCAATACAGGAAATTGCTGAAACCGCGCAAACTGTAAACGAATCAACTGAGAATATAGGAGCCAGGAGACTTCACACTATAATGGAAAAGATGCTTGATGATATTTCATTTGAAGCTCCTGACATGACTGAAGAAAAAATTGTAATTGACGCAAAATATGTAAATGACAAGATCTCGGATATTGTAAAAGATAGGGATTTGAGCAGATACATTCTGTAAAAATGAACGGTGCCAAGAGGAACTGGAAATGCCGGTATTCGCAATTACTAGAAGCGTCTATGATGACAACGTAAGAGACGAATTGCTTGAGATTAAAGAATTGTCGCTTCAGATTTTAAAGAAGCAAAAGGGTTTTATTAGTGTAAAGCAGTTCATTTGTGAAGAAATGAACGAAATGGTTTCTGTAATAGAATGGGAGACTAAAGAGGACCATGAAGCCAGCATGGAAAGCCCGGACTGGGACCCGGTTAATCCTACGTGGATATTATTAACCAAAGGCGGGAAAATTACTTTTGAAGTAAATCTCTTTGAGGCACACTGATCCCCCATCAAGTTAAATCTTACTCTGCCAAATAGCTTTCCCAACAAAAAACGGACCTAAACTCTCTAAGTACTGAGAGGTCTGCTTGGTTTTACGCATTGCCTGAATTAGTGCGGATAAGGGAAAAAGCTCTTTCCCTAAAACTCCTATCACAAAATCGTTATCGTATTTATCAAGCCCATGACAGGCAAGTCTTATATCCCTTCCTAAACCCGCATGCCCGAACTTAAAACCTAATTTCCCGTGCTCACCCAATATTGCCCGCTGCTCATCCTCAGACAAAGTTTCAAAGCTTTTCTCTCTTCTAAGTGGATACCAAATCGCCCACGGCCATTCAGGGTCCAGAACTTTTGCACGAGGACCAGTCAGAAGTGTCTTCTCCAGATCCGGCTCATAGCCAAGCGCATAAGTTCTACCCAGCATTGTAAACTCTGGTTTTGGGGTTAGTTCCATAAACGATGAACTGTTAAAGAACTCTCTGTAACCACTTACAAAAAAATCCGGGTCTTCATTTAAAGCTAATAGCCCTATCCCGTAAGGGTCGTTAACATCAGCATAAAGAACAAGATCCATGTGCGTATCTTCTAACTCTTTTATTATTTCATTTGTATTCCAACAGTCACCGAAAGCCATAAACTGCAGAAACAATCTCTTATCTAATGAAATTACAGTTCCATCTTTTTTACGGCCTTTTTCGCTTAAATCCAATTTGGTATCGTTTTTATCAACTGACATATGTCTCGCTCCTTAAAAAGGAAATATAACAGGATATATTATGTATGGCGATTCAATAAGCCCGGCCCGTCATGAAACGCCTATAGAACTACTGTGTCTTTTTACATTAGAGCATCACTGTAAAATCGTTTTTTGAAAAAGACTTGTTGGCAGAATCCTATATATATTTTATAATAGTTAGCTTAATTTTCGGAAGGAAAATATAAACATGAAGAAATTTATACAAAAAGCCCAGACACTCGTTGAGGCCCTGCCCTATATAAAGGAATTCTACGGGCAGACTGTAGTTGTTAAATATGGCGGGAGCGTTGGGGATGAGGACCTTACCAACTTCGCACGCGACGTGGTGCTAATGAAATACGTCGGCATGCACCCCGTAGTTGTACACGGAGGGGGCCCTCAAATCGGGAACCACCTGAAAAAACTTGGGATTGAAACCGAGTTCATCGCGGGACTTCGTGTAACAGATGAGCAGACAATGGAAGTGGCCGAGATGGTGCTCGTAGGAAAGATTAATCAGAAGATTATTGAAGCTATACATTCCATGGGCGGAAAAGCCGTTGGGACATCCGGGAAAGAAGGGAAGATGATCCTTGCCAAGAAACTTGATCTTAAAAAATATGCTAAAGACAATGGAGTTAAAATTCCCAAAGGAGCCGACCTCGGGATGGTAGGAGAGGTTAAAAGCGTAAATCCTGATCTTATTAAAGTGCTTGAGAACTCGGGATTTATTCCGGTAATAGCTCCTATAGGTTTTGATGATGAGGGAGGAACTTTTAACATAAATGCGGATCATGTTGCCGGAAAAATAGCAGGCGCACTTAACGCAGTTAAATTGATCCTCCTTACCAACGTTTCCGGAATTATGGACAACAAGAAGGATTTAATCTCGACCCTTACTGAATCAGAAGCGAAAAAATTAATCAAAAAAGAGATAATTTCCAGCGGTATGATACCCAAAGTAATGTGCGCAATTGAAGCACTTCATGAAGGAGTGCAAAAGGTACATATTATTGACGGAACTGTAGAGCACGCGTTGATACTGGAAATCTTTACGGACTCCGGAATTGGTACGGAGATATTGATTTGAGTACGCAAGAAATAATATCAAATACTAAAAATTACCTGATGAACACCTATGGCCGCTATCCCATTGCGATGGTTAAAGGAAAGGGATCTTGGGTATGGGATGCAAACGGCAAAAAATACCTTGATTTTGTTACGGGTATCGCCGTGAATAACCTGGGTCACTGTCACCCTAACATAACCAAAGCAATCAGAGATCAAGCTCAAACGCTGGTTCAGCCATGCAACCTATTCCACATTGAGCAGCAAGGTGAATTTGCGAAAATGCTCGTTGAGAACTCTTTTGCGGACAAGGTTTTCTTTTGTAACAGCGGAGCTGAAGCAAACGAGGGAGCAATAAAACTCGCCAGAAAATGGGGAGCTGATAATGGGGGCAAGTACAAGATTGTTCATGCCAGAGACTCATTTCACGGCAGAACGATGGGAGCCTTGAGCGCTACCAGCAAAAAATACCAAGCTGGATTCAAACCCCTTGTACCCGGATTCAAATCGGTTCCATACGGGAAAATAGAAGCGCTTGAAAAGGCCTTGGAAGATGAGAAGGTGTGCGCTGTAATACTTGAGCCGATTCAGGGAGAAAACGGAGTAATAATCCCGCCAGATAACTACCTTAAACTCGTTCGGAGGCTCTGCACTAAGAAAAAAGTCCTCTTGATACTGGATGAAATACAGGTCGGCATGGGAAGAACCGGAAAACTTTTTGCATATGAGCATTACGGATTAAAGCCCGACATTATGACACTGTCTAAAGCCCTTGGTGGAGGAATTCCGTGCGGGGCATTTCTAGCAACCAACAGGGTAGCCAAACACTTAAGCCCCGGAATGCACGGTACAACTCTTGGGGGCAATCCACTGGCCATGAGCGCCGGCAAAGCTGTATTGGAAACTATTAATGAGGAGGGTTTATTGAACGGGGCAATGGACTCCGGTGAGTATTTTTTAGAAAAGCTCCAAACTCTCAAGAATAAATACGGCAAGGTGATAAAAGAAGTAAGGGGCAAAGGCCTTATTTTGGGGATTCAGTTTAAAAATAAAGAAATAGCTAAAACGGTAGTGGAAAAATGTATGGATAACGGACTTCTTACTATACTCACAATTCAAAAGGTCATGAGAATACTGCCGCCACTAAATGTAAAGAAAAAAGAAATAGACATTGCTGTAAAAACGATAGAGAAAGCATTAAAAGAGGTGGCAGGTGCCTAGACATTTTCTTAGTATTTTTGATCTATCAAAAAAAGAATTCCGCTCACTTTTCAAAAGAGCCTCAGAACTTAAGGCCAAAAAGAAATCCGGCAAAAGCCACGAGACGCTCAAGAAAAAATCAATCGGAATGATTTTCGAAAAGCTCTCAACCAGAACAAGAG
>Ga0209013_10005543_pt1 | contig 10846 bp, 7 predicted proteins | sample Cruoilmetagenom2_FD_187291 | JGI IMG/M metagenome (GOLD analysis project Ga0209013, IMG submission 187291) | Oil polluted marine microbial communities from Coal Oil Point, Santa Barbara, California, USA - Sample 2 (SPAdes) (version 2) | ecosystem: Environmental > Aquatic > Marine > Oil seeps ...
AAAGGAGGATCGGTTGAGGAGCGAACTAATCCCATCATCCGTACAACCCTGCGCCCTGTTGAAACATTTTTTGAAAACAATTATCGCAAATACGCCACAGGGACTACCGTTATCTGTTCTACGTTGCACGAAAAAGCGCTCAAACTCGGAATACCTAAAAAATCAATATTATTGTTACCCAATGGTGCAGATACCGATAATATACGATCATTGTCTCTTGAATTATCACGCCAGAAATCTGGTCTCCCAAAAAAGTCTTTCATTATTGGATATATCGGGTCAATCTTTCAACGCGATGCAAAATTAATGGGAGATGCTTATAGCCTATTAGACGATAAAATACCTGATAAACGTTTGTTAATCATTGGTTACTGTCCATTTGATATAAAAAAATATGTACGTCAACCAGAAGAAGTAATTCGAACAGGCGATTTAGATTATGACCAGTTGAATGAATATCTGGCTTCATGTGATATTTTCTGGTTACCGTTATCGAATACAAATGCAAACCAGGGGCGTTTTCCACTCAAACTCATGGATTATATGGCTGCAGGTCGTCCGATTGTATCCACCGCAGTCGGTGATATCCCAACTGTATTCAATCAGAAACAAATAGGATTACTGAGCCAGGATAATCCTAAGGAAATATCTGATCAAACGCTAAGGCTATTTTCTGATCCTGATATACGTAAAGATATGGGAAACAATGCCCGTCAACTGGCCGAATCAGGATTCAGCTGGACCGAAATTGCCAAAACGTTAGAAGCTTTTTATAAACGAATATTACAGAAGCCCAAAGAGTATGCATAGCTTGAATTCAAGGCTCGAGAATTATCACAAATGAGATATTAATTATTGTCCGTTGAGGAGTAATAGGATTGCAGGACATCACCCATTGTACCAACTGCGAAAGCACTAATTTTAACCTCTTATTCAGCGGACGTGACAGGTTACATTCACAGGACGGGGAATTTTCACTTATAAAATGCCAAGATTGCGGCCTGGTTCACCTGACCCCTCAGCCGGGGAGAAAAGAAATTCAACAATATTATCCGGAGGATTATATTTCTTTTCCAAAGGCTATTGAAGACGAGACATCATGGTTCAGGCGATTAGACCGCCGATATGGATTACACAGACGATGTCGAGAAGTGATCCTCAGGGCTGGTTCTCCAGGACGGTTATTAGATGTAGGTTGCGCGACCGGAATTTTTCTCAATGGAATGAAGCAGCGTGGGTGGGAGGTTTATGGTGTTGAACCTTCACACTATGCGGCTGAATATGGACGAAAGCGCTTTAAATTAAACATATTTGAAGGATATTTAAATGAGATTAATTTTCAAGAAGAATTCTTCAACGTTGTAACGCTATGGGATGTACTTGAGCATGTACCTGATCCGCACAATCTGTTGTCTGAGATTGCGCGGATCTTAAAACCCGGTGGACTGCTGGTCATCAGTTTACCTAACCCCTGTTCATGGGAAACAGGAATATTTAAGGAGTATTGGGCTGGTTGGGATATACCTCGCCATTTTCACATATTCCCGGTTGCTACGTTAAGACAACTTGTAAATAAAACGGGATTAGGTTTGAATGAAGTAAAAAGTTTTACCGGAAGGCATGGAGTTCTTGTGCTTAATACTCAATTCTGGTTGGACGATTTGCAAATATCAAATAAAATCAAAAGGATGATTACTGCAATTGTTAAATCTTTGCCAGTCCGTCTACTGTCTTATCCAATCTACACTATCAGTGAACGCATGAATAAAAGTTCAATCATGGTTGTGTTTGTACAAAAACCCTTTCATTAGATAGAACTTCCTAGATAATTTGAGCAATATTCGCAAAATTTTGAAAATGGGGAAATCGAAATATAATTCAAAACTTGAGATAAAGCGGTCGACCTTTACAAACCATACAGATTGTTTTTTGCGGATAGTTCTTGTCACCCCCAGAAGAAAATACCCGGCGTGAACTTATATACGCCTCGCTATTCCAAATTTCCGCAGGCTCTTGATTAAACACGTTGCCGATATCATGTTCCTTTTTATGTAACCAACAGCAAGGAGCGACACCGCCATCCCAATTGATCGTCATACTCTCCCACAGATCTGAACAATGCCAAACATTTTCCAAGTTATCAGAAGAATATTCATAATAGCTCAATTCCTCATTTTTTGGTAACCATTCTTGTGCCAGGTTTGGATCGGTTGTATCAATAAAAATTGGATGGATGGAAAATGTGTCTACATCCAATTCTTCAGCCAGAGACCGCATTTCTTTGATTTCGGTTTCATTATGCCGATTAATAATCGCTCGAAAAACAATGAACGGTACACGATTGCTTTATTTCTTCTTTCCTTCCACTAGTAATCTAATATTATCAAGCAATGAATTTAACCCCGTCTTTGCCTGTATTTCTCATAGGTATCGCGAACCGATCCATCAACTAAATCAACCCAATAATCTAACCCAAAATCCACCCATAAGAGACGATTAACCCAAAATGATTATTGGCTTCTATCGCCTATTAAGATAATATTACGTTGGGCATGTAAATTTCTTTAATTCTATCTACTATATGGAGGCAAAATGAAGACAAAAATCCGCATTACAACAGCACTGTTGTTATTATTGACGATGCTTGCGGGAGCATCGGCCGGGAATGCAGCTATCACAACGTATAGCTCTGGCATTTCGGTTCAAAATCTTGAAGGTGTCTCGGCAACTGCGACTCTCAGTTATTATAATCCTGATGGCACGCTAGCCGTGAATCCACCACCACAGATTATCATTGCAGCTTATGATGCAGTGATTATCTTTCCCCTGGTTGATCCACCTTCTGGTTTCGATGGATCTATGGTGATTTCTTCAACACAACCGCTGAGTGCCGCGGCGCGTATCACCGCAAGTGACGGTACTAATGATCTGGCTTTTGGTGCCGCTTATACAGGTTTCAGCTCTGGAGCCGGCAGCAACTTCCTACCAATTCTCTATAATAACAACTGGGGCTTTAATACCTACTTCAGTGTGCAGAATGTTGGAGCCGTAGCCACAGATATTTCCGTTTCATACAGTGATAGTACCAGTAACAGTGCCACAGGTCTACAACCGGGAGCTGCAGTGAAATTCGACCAAACAGCAGAATCTCATGCAACCGGATGGATCGGGTCAGGTACGGTAACTTCCACCGCTTCGGATATTGCAATCGTTGGGATGGTAGTGAAAGATGACACAGCAGGAAGAGAGGCCATGATGGCATACAACGGCTTCCCCTCTGGCTCCCAAGAACCCATCTTCCCCACTTTTTATGAGAATAACTGGGACTATATGGCTGGTATCAGCATCCAGAATATGGGTACCAACACAACCACCTTAACGGTTGATTATACAGCGAGCACAATTGGTGGAACCACCTACGGGACAGATTGCACCGAAGTCCGAAATGTCGGTCCAAACAAGACAGGATTCTTTGGTTTATATGTCTTTGCATCTGATCCTGATCCTGATCCTGACAGCCTTGTATCAGAGACCTGTGTTGAAGGTGAGCATTTCATCGGCTCCGGAGTAGTTACAAACAACAGCACCAGCCAAGAACTGGCGGCTGCCATCAACCTGGTGAAATTTGCCACTCCATACAAATCGGGCACATACAATGGATTGGATCCAAGCCAGGGCACTGCAATCGTCGCTTTCCCAATGGCGATGGACCGCTATGGTGGCTACTTCAGCGGTTTCAGTATAGTCAATGTCGGAACCAGCACAATTCCTATGGCTAACATGGCCTGTGTATTCAGGGGTATCGACAAAGATAGCAATCCGGTAGTAGTTACACTCCAACCTAGTGAAGACATTCTAGTAAATGGAATTTGGAGTACCGCTCACGATGGCGACATCGCGGATGGTTTCATTGGATCAGCGATTTGCACCGCAACAGGAGGTGAAATAGTTGGTCAAGGAAGTTATGCTAATGTTGTGGCTAATGGTGATGCACTTTACGCTTACGAGGGCTTCAATAAGTAGATAACTCCTTATCAGTCAAAACAGATTAAAGTTTTAGGGTCTGCCAAAATGAAAGAAGGGCAGGCCCTTCTTTTTAATTGGGTACCTCCCAGTCTGTTCCCAGAGCAAAAGGCGATGTTGATCACCCCACAATGTATATTGCTATTATCATAGCGGATTCGGTACGAGTAAATTAAAAAACAAAGTGTATGTGTTCAATTGCATGAGCCGACCAGTCAAAACAATCAAGATTTAAGGTTGCCAATAAGGCAAGTCTGCGTATGATAATATCCCCAGATCTTTAATCTCTCCCTCTTCTAACTCAATTAACATATCCTTTCCGGTCACCGGATCATTAAGTTTAACCATCTCCATGGGTGGGATTTCTAATACCAGTATATAAACGTCAGGATCCAGATCAATAAATGTGAACTTCCCATTTGAATCTGTACGTGCCTTTGGAGAATTCATAAGACTGACTCTCGCACTAACATTATTACCCTCAGAATCCTTTATCAAGGTGCCGACTATTAATCGCACATCGACATAAGGCTTATCTGGCTGACCACCGGAACCTTTCTTCATCAAAATTCCAGTTAAGTTTGCTTTGCCCTTAGACGGAGCAGGTATTTCTTTTATTTCCGGAATGGCTGTTGATATCGTTTCGGTTTTAATTTCACTTTGGGCTTGTCCTTGGGTTGACTGTAATTCATAAGCTTGTTGATCCTGACACGCACTTGTTCCCAAAAGCAAGATTAAGGTTAGAATTGCCGTCACAAAGAGCTTTTTCATTACCATGTGCCTCCAAAGATCCTCAATTTCAGGATATTATACACCCCAGCAGTTTCAGGAATACCATACATAATGACAATGTTCAAACGAATCGAGTTTTATCCAATAAGTGCTATGGAACTCGGATTTTTGTTACCTTGTTACCTGAATTAATCGCCTCACCATAATACGTATGCCTTGGCTTCGTCATTGTATTATTGGCACATGGATAAAATAAATCACCTGGTAAGCAAAATGATCTGATGATATCTTATCGTTCAACATTCCACCTAACGTATGTAATACTGGACCTACCACTACAACTCCGCCTTGCGACCAAGATTCGCTTATTTGAGTTTGCTCTATTTCCCAAATTTTCAGCTTGGGATCGTAGCGCATTTGGCTTAAACCAACATCGTCCATTTCACCCTTCCCACCAATTATGTAAATCGTATCTACGAGGTTAGCGATACCCATGTTATAGCGAGCTTCCGGCATAGGAGCACTTATAAACCAAGGGTTTTCTCCTGTACCTTCAGCATGAGGAGAATACTGGTAATTCTTATCGAGGATTATGTCCCCGTTTCTCCCGCCGATGATATAAATTCTATCTGCCACTGATAGAGCTCCCATATCTGCTTGTGGTAAAGGCATAGGAGTCCTTTCATTCCAAAGGTTTAAAATTGGATCATACTCATAAACTGAACTCAGGTACTCCTCCTGATTACGACCACCAAATAGGTAAAGTTTACCTTCAAGAGTGGCCAAACCATACCCACCAACTCTTATTGGAACAGGTGCCCCAATCTCCCAATTATCCAGAACCGGATTGTATATCTCAAGTACATCAGTCATTTCGCCCGAAGCCATCAAGCCACCAGGGATGAAAATTTTGCCTCCCAGCACGCCAGCAATCACATCACTTACAGGTGTTGGTTTTGAAGATACCTCAATCCATTGGTCTTTATTAACATCGTAACGCTCCACTATATTCGTTATCCCACCTACTGCTTCACCTGCGATTGCATAAACCCAATCATCATAAACCGCCAACGCAAGCCCCTTACGCCCAGTAGGCATAGAAGTCAGGCTTTTCCATCGAGAAGAGTTATTCACCTCAGTGGGTAAAGCCGTAGTTTCATTGGCACTTCTCCTGAATAGAATAACTCCACCAATAATTGCAATCACAACCGTCATTAAGAATAGACCCAATATGCCCCAAATTAAGCGTTGTCTGGTTCTCCTCTTACTTATGTCATTAGATTTTTCAGTTTCAGCTGAAGACTGGATCCCGGGAATCAATCCCGAATTAACAGCATACATGGCTGCTTCAGTACGAGAGTTTACACCTATTTTCGTGAAAATATTGCGTATATGGGTCTTAACTGTATTTGAACTGATAAATAACTTTTGTGCAATCTCTTTATTGCTAGCCCCCGTAGATACTAAACGTAATATCTCCAGCTCGCGCTCGCTTAATTCATTATTTTTAGTTACCATTGTGCAGAAGTCGCATTCATTCAGGTCATCAAATTATTACTTTATTATATCACTCAGGTCTTTGATGATCCTGGATCAAGTATTGTGTGTTACAGTCAAGAATATCCATATTTACAAGTAATCCATAGAGATAACTTTTTGATTGTTGATTTTACTTCTGAGCTCCTTGATCCAAGGCTTATTTTGGTATGAACCTGAAAAAAAAGGTAACGAACCATGCAACCAACTGTCATACGAAATTGTTTTTTTCCTCTAGGGTGAAGAGTACTAGCTTTGGTATCTCGTAAGTTTCAATGCCAGGTTACGCAACTGAGGGCGGTATCTGCACAAGGTCACCACTGCCCTGGCACCGGGGATACGCCAATTACGTCCTCCACCTTTCATTCTCCTTGCATCCAATTTATCAACACTGTCTTCAATCCCTCCAAGACCGAGAATGTGATCGTTTTCTGATTATGGTTCATCTCTTTCGATAATTTCGCTAATATATTTATATGTTTCTTTCGCTATAATTTCATTACCAATATCTCCAAAATGATAAGAATCGATAAATATTTCTTCCTCATAACTCAAATTATCAAATAAATTTGATAGATCAATATATTTGAAATTATCCATCTTAAAATTAGAAAGGCTTGAATCGATCAAATAGTAGCTCTCAGTAAAATATTTCATCCGTTCTTTATCCTTTCTAATTCGATTTTCTCTTTCGCTTAATTGCTTTTTTGATACATCTATTGTTGGTTGTAGGATATAAACATAATTTGCATTCTCCAGAGAAAGCACATACGAACTCAACGTTACATTTTTTAACAGACGATCGGCAACTAGAGCTGGTGATACAGGCTCTTTTGCTGTCACAGTAACATCTGGCATTTTAGAAAACCCAAATATCTCATAAATTGTATTGAGTAAATCAAAAAAGATCGAACTTGCATAAGTCTGAAACCAGAGGATATCCTTTCCCAGATATCCCCAATGGACATCATTATTACCTGAAATCGAGATTACCATATCAGGCTCAAATTCCGATAATCTATTCTCAATAATGATTCTTTCGTGGGTTGAAGCCCACGCTGGATTTGCCAGCGTCATTACTTCATAAGTGAAACCAGTTGTTGAAGATAATTTGTCGTTTAAAAACCTGCTAAGGTAGCCAGCTATTGTTTTCTCTTGGCTGGGGGCTCCAGAACCAAACGCCGTTGATCCCCCAGTAATAAATATTCGATAGACATTAATCGGCTTTGGAATAGCCAATTCGTTATCCGCTCTAAACTGCATCGAATTAATGTGCGCGTTATTATGTTTACCAGGTTCTGGAGCATCTCCGACAAAAGGTGTAAATATATTTGGAATTGCCCATGAGATATTGCTTAAATCGTCGATGAGCTCTTCTCCATCAAAATATGCTGGGGAAACGCCTTTCTCCTGGTCATCTGTTAATATCTCACCGAGAGTTGTACCAAAACTAAGACTACTTATTTGTCTTTTTATTGCAAAAAACTGCGAATATCTTCCAACAGCAATCCCTATCCCTAATAAAGCAACTATTATGATTGTTGGAACTGTAGCTATTAACAATTTCTTAGACCTAGAGTTCATATCGGAAAACTTTTTTTCGCTGTATTTAACTTTCTAATGATTTTGATTGAGCAGGTCATTGGGCATTTCCCATAGCTTGTGGATTATTATCCACTCAAGCATCTCCTGTGAAGTTTGTGATTAGTACATGTTGTTTATTACAACACCTCAATCATCATAAGCAAACCGCCTAACCTATGGACATTAATTTATACCGAAATATTTTCAAATTTACTTATTTGTAAGGTAGAATCTACTTAGTGTATCATTCTATGATTATGAAGTTATTTTAAATGTGTCTATGATTATCTCCTAGAATAGAGGAGTTTATGAAATGAAAAGTTTGCGTTTTTTATGGGAGAAGTGGAAGGTCATTGGTCAAGCCATTGGTGATGTTTTAGCTCGCATCATATTGAGTATATTTTACATCACTTTTTTCATGCCATTTGCTTTAGGATTACGCCTGCTTGGTACCCCCCTTGGAATTAAGCATAATGGAAACAACCGGTTTTGGGTAGAAAGGAGAACACCTGACCCCAGTTTAGAAAGTGCTAAGAGACAATTCTAATGTATATACTTGGAATATCCTGCTTCTATCATGATTCTGCGGCTGTTCTATTAAATAATGGTGATTTACTCGCTGCTGCAGAAGAAGAGCGATTCACGCGTAAGAAACATGATTACGGATTTCCTCATCACGCAATTGATTTTTGTTTACGTCACGCAAATATTACAGGTGAAGATTTGGATTATGTGGTTTTTTATGAGAAGCCATTACTTAAATTTGAACGAATCCTAATGACAACTATGGGAACATTTCCTAAATCATGGAGGTTATTTAGAGAAGCAATGCTCACCTGGTTCAATGAGAAATTATGGATCAAAAGTCAAATTCTAGACAAATTGGATATCCCGTCTAATAAATTACTCTTTGTTGAGCATCATTTAAGTCATGCGGCAAGCGCTTTTTTTTGTTCACCATACGATGAATCAGCAATTCTGACTGTTGATGGAGTTGGTGAATGGACCACAACAACTATCGGTCAAGCTACCGCAGATTGGGATGGTACAGGGAAGAACCATATCGAATTGTTTAATGAAACCAGATTTCCTCATTCTTTAGGTCTTCTTTATTCGGCGTTTACAGCATTTTTGGGTTTCCGTGTCAACAATGGCGAATATAAAGTGATGGGAATGGCACCCTATGGTTCCCCAAACAGAATGGATGATGTGTATAAACTGGTAAAAATAGATGAGGATGGCGGATTTTATCTAGACATGGATTATTTTTCTTTTCATTATTCCACATCAAATACCTTCAATAACAAGTTTATCAACCTTTTTGGTGAACCACGGATTCATGAAACTGATTTTTATACTCCAACAACACACCCAAAAAAAAATCACCCTCATTGGAACGATTCAATCGCGAGGAGAAACCAGCATTATGCGGATATCGCCGCGAGTATACAAAAAGTTACAGAAGAAACTTTGATAAAAATAGCCAAATATGCAAACAAAAGAACGGGCTTGAAAAAACTGTGTATGGCTGGAGGAGTTGCTCTTAACTCTGTTGCTAATGGACGCATTCTTAGGGAAACACCTTTTGAGGATGTTTGGATTCAACCAGCGTCAGGTGATTCAGGGGGTGCATTAGGAGCAGCTTTATATGCTTATCATGTATTACTAGGATACCCGAGGAAGTTTGTGATGGAACATGCATATTGGGGTGAGAATTATTCGCCTGATGAAATAACTTTGGCGATTAAAGATACAGGGAGAACTTATCAAATAATTGAAGATCCTGATAAAATTGCACATATGATGGTTGAAGATTTACTTGCTGGGAAAGTAATTAGCCTGTACCAAGATCGATTCGAATGGGGACCAAGAGCGCTAGGTAACCGTTCAATTCTAGCGGATCCACGTAATGCGAAGATGAAGGAAACTGTAAATGCGCGGATCAAATATCGAGAACCTTTTCGTCCATTTGCTCCTGTAATCCTTGAGGAATATGCCGACGATTATTTCGAAGATTTATGCGAACCTTCCAGACACTATCCATTACGTTACATGCTTATGGTATATAAAACTAGACCAGAAATGGCGCATAAAATTCCAGCAGTCACACATGAAGGGGGAACAGGTAGAATACAAACAATTCGTAGAGAGTGGAATCCACTTTATTACCGTGTTATTGAATTATTCAATGAGGCCACAGGTGTTCCAGTTCTATTAAATACAAGCTTTAATTTACGAGGTGAACCGATCGTAAATACACCTTCCAATGCTTTAAATACATTCAATAAAAGTGATATTGAAACACTATACATGGATGGTTATATCATTCGAAAGGATAAAACATGAACGCGTTCTTTCGTAAAATGAAGAATAATCTGGGAATAGCCAGTGAACTTATTTTTTTCTTATGGGAACGGAAATTGTGGTGGTTAATACCAATGGTGACACTTCTTTTATTATTGGGATTGTTGATTATTTTTGGATCGGCATCAGGTGTTGGCCCCCTTATCTATACACTATTTTAATATATGAGCGATATAAATATTTATAATTAATGTAAATGTACTCGGATCCTCGGAACAAGGTGTGTCAAGTATTGTGTGAAAATTCGCTCATTCCCATTCGGGATAAGTTCCCTACATAGTATTTTCAGGTCAGTACTGCATCATGTATCAGAACCTCAAATGCAATCTTAGCATTAGAAGCACACTCGGGCTCATCTTCAAGGACCTGCATATCCAGGTAACGACGACCGGTCAGAAATTCCTCTGATCCTTTCATCTCTAAAGCTGTATCCAATCGCCTAGAGCTCACCCGATTTGGAAAGATGTGGATCACTCGACTTCGCCGTCTACATTTTTGTTGGAAACGTTCCAACCCGTTGGTAGTTCGCAATCGCTTGCCATACGATGCTGTCATTGCAAATACAGCCAATGCGTCTGCGAGGGTATCCTCCAGCCAGGCTGCTAAA
>Ga0209013_10005544_pt1 | contig 10845 bp, 8 predicted proteins | sample Cruoilmetagenom2_FD_187291 | JGI IMG/M metagenome (GOLD analysis project Ga0209013, IMG submission 187291) | Oil polluted marine microbial communities from Coal Oil Point, Santa Barbara, California, USA - Sample 2 (SPAdes) (version 2) | ecosystem: Environmental > Aquatic > Marine > Oil seeps ...
ACATAGAATTTGCATTTCTTGTAGCAACGATGTAAGGATCTGTCCAGAGATAGAATTTTAATCCTCCTTTTCGAGGAGAGTCAATGAGATAATATAAAGATATTGTACAGACATTTGAAACCCGGGAGTGATTCTTAGCCTAAATGTTAAAGATCAGGCATAAATATTAACAATTTTTAAAGCTTTTTTTAAAAAATTAATGCAACTTTTTTTTTACTTTGACGTTTAATATAATGTAGAAAGTTTATTGATTATCAAATAGATAATTTCGTTCTTTAATCTACATTTCTTTTCATAGATTTAGTTTTAGGGTTAGTTTAGTTTTAAGGTCCCTCTGCACCTGCAGGGGGATCTTTTTTTGCTGCCTTTTATTGAATATATTTCAAATTTGCTATTTTCGCACTAATTATGAGACTTATCAGATTTATTCGGGGTTCAGGTTCGTTCAAAATGTATTACAGGTTGCTGAATGAACTTTATAAGATTGTCTATGGCAGAAATCTTATGTTGCATTTTCCTTTTTACATGAACGATCAGGAATCATTTGAGCAGCGACAGATCAATCTGGTTGAACATTGTATCTCTGGATTTTCTGACTTCTCAAATAAGACCCTGTTGGAGGTGGGGTGTGGAAATGGAGCCAACTGTCACTATATTTCCAGCGAACACCCGAATATTCAAGTCATTGGAATTGACTTAAATAGGGAAAATATTGAAATTGCGATTGAAAATAAGTCCACTGACAAAATTAAATTCATTGTGGATGATGCGCAAAAACTTGAGAATATCGATGATAACTCTATCGACCTCCTAATCTGCATTGAAAGTGCTCTTCACTATCCTGATAAGCATGAATTCTTCAATCAGATTAAACGTGTTCTCAGACCTGATGGTGAGTTTGTTATTGCAGATATATTGCGAAGGAGCGAAGACAGGGGAAGATCTCTTTGGTGGTGGAAAAAGAGCATGTTACTTTATCATACCAATGAAGAAGCTTATTTGGGTTATGCAGAAGGAAATCAATTAAAATACAATACATCACAGGATATCACCAACGAGATTGTGCAGGGCTACCAGGGACATAAGAGTTGGATTTCAAGAGAAAACAGGAGTTGGGGTTCCTATATACTTCTGCAATTTACACTTTTCGTCCTGGTAAGATTGTACCTGAAAGAGCTCAGGAAACATAAGAAATATATGGTATTCTCCGGTGAGCACTCATAAGCGAATTTCTTCTCTTTAAGTTCACATTCATTTTCTATCTTTGCACGTTAATTTACTACTAAATGCAACGAATTGATCAGATAATAAAATCCGTGGCTGTCGAAGCAGTCAGGGACAACTGGAGTGTCAACATTCAGGAAGGCCAGGTTCAGATCCAGAAAACCCGCAGGGAATTTGAAGGTGATTTTACAGTGGTTGTCTTTCCGCTTCTCAGGCATTCAAAGTGTTCTCCCGAAGAAACTGGAAATGCTTTGGGCCAATACATGGTCGATCATTCGGATATGCTTTCAGGATACAATGTGATTAAAGGATTCTTAAACATGGTTGTTTCCCAACAATACTGGAGAGAATTGTTGGATGGCAATCTTCGTGCCCCACACTTTGGTTTTACACCAGTGAATGCAGGTTCTCCTAATGTGATGATCGAGTTTTCCTCACCCAACACAAATAAACCGCTGCACCTGGGACATATAAGGAATAACCTGTTGGGCCATTCTGTTTCGAAAATCATGGAAGCCAGTGGAAATCATGTTACGAAAGTGAACCTGGTGAACGACCGGGGCATCCATATTTGTAAATCAATGCTGGCATGGCAGGAGGAGGGAAATGGTGAAACACCAGAGACAGAGGGCATAAAAGGGGACCACCTGGTTGGAAAGTATTATGTTCAATTTGATCAGATGTACAAGGCCGAGATCGAAGCTCAGGTTGATGAAGGAATACTCAGGAAAGATGCTGAAGCTAAAGCGCCCGTTCTGGAAAAAGCGAGGGAGATGCTTCGAAAGTGGGAAACTGATGATCCTGAAGTGCGGAGACTCTGGGAGAAGATGAATAGCTGGGTATACGATGGATTTGAAGAGACATACAGGCGACTGGGTGTAAGTTTTGATAAGATTTATTACGAATCGGAGACTTATAAGCTGGGAAAGGAGATTGTCCTGAAAGGGCTTGAGGAAGGGGTGTTCTATAAAAAGGAAGATGGTTCGGTTTGGGCGAACCTGGAGGATGAAGGGCTTGATCATAAAATATTGCTTCGTGCAGACGGGACATCGGTTTATATGACTCAGGAGTTGGGAACTGCGCATCAGCGGTATGACGAATCTGGTTTCGATTCGCACATTTACGTTGTGGGTAACGAACAAAATTACCATTTCCAGGTACTCGCTATCGTGCTAAAAAAGATGGGATATATGTGGGCCGATAAGCTCTTTCACCTCTCTTATGGAATGGTTGAATTGCCCGAGGGGAAGATGAAGTCACGCGAAGGGACTGTGGTGGATGCCGATGATCTGATGGATGAGATGGAATCTACTGCAAAAATGATGTCAGAGGAACTTGGCAAGCTGGAGGAATACAGTGAGGAGGAGAAGGATAATATATACCGGCAGGTCGGTATGGGAGCATTGAAATACTTTATTCTGAAAGTTGATCCTAAAAAGAATATGACTTTTGATCCAGGAGAATCGATCGATTTTAATGGGAATACAGGTCCTTTTATTCAGTATACTTATGCCCGTATCCGGAGTGTGATAAGAAAGGGGGAGGGTATCCCAAAATCAATTGGAGATATACAAATGAATGTTAAAGAGGTCTCCCTGATTCGGATGATGCATGAATATCCGGAAATCATCAATGAAGCTTCCCGCAACCTGAATCCTTCACTCGTTGCTAATTTCTTGTATGATCTGGCCAAAGAGTTCAATCAATTCTATCACGACTATAGCATTCTTAGTGCTGATAACCAGGAACAGGTGGGTTTGCGTTTACTCATTGTGGAAGCTATTGGACAGATTGTTGAATCGGGTATGAACCTGCTCGGTATCGAGGTTCCCGAGCGGATGTAAAACAGAATGAGTATGAAACGAATGCTTTTCATTGCTGCCCTGATGGGGATGACTATGATAATTAGTGGTCAGAAGAGCAGGGTGTTGTCTGTATTCCAGTTGATCGAATCTGAGAAGTATGATGAAGCCAGGGAGGCCATCGATCTGGCAGTCTGGAACGACAAAACTTCCAGGTGGCACCGGACCTATTATGCAAAAGGATTGCTTTGTCAGAAAGCGTTTGAAGCTGGTTTCGAAAAGGGTGATATCAAAAAAACCAACCTCTATCCGGATCAACTGGTGGTTGCATATGATGCTTATGAAAAAGCACTACAGCTTGATTCAAGGAACAGGATTGCATCTGCCATAGCCGTGCAGTACTATGCTCTCGCCAATGATTTTCAGAACCTGGGTGAAAAGTACTATTTGAAGAAAGATTATTCCAAAGCTGTGGAGGCATTTGAACATGCATTGTTGCTTAGCAAAAGTCCACTTCTTTCGGTTGTAACTGATACCAATCTGGTTTATAACACCGCCATGGCAGCATATGAGGCCAGGCAATGGGATATTGCAATCAGTTACCTGATTGGACTAAACGATGATGCTTACTCTCCCAATACGGCACTTTTGCTCTATTCTGCACATGTGAATAATGGCGATTCTCTACTGGCAGAGCAAGTTTTATTTGATGCGGAGGAGCGGTATAAAAGTGAAGAGACCATTGTACTGCAGCTTGTGGATCTACTGGTTGGAACAGGCAGAGCGGAACAGGCTGTTGCAATACTGGATACAGCTTCGTCTCGTCGCCCGGAGAACTATAATTTTCCATGGACACGAGGATTGGTATTCCAGCAATTAAAACTCTATGACCAGGCCATTGTGAGCCTGTCTCAAGCAAGCACACTTGCCCCGGGAGAAGTGGGGATCTATTACAACTTGGGGATCTGCTACTATAATATAGGTGTGAGCATCAATGAATCGGCACGACAAATCAAGAGCAATTTGGAATATAAGTCAGCAAGGAGAGAGGCGATGGAACAGTTCCGTGAGGCGGTAAAATGGCTGGAAAAAGCATTTGAACTTGATCCGGCTGACCAGCAAACCATATCAAAACTAAACCAACTTTACTATCGCTTGCAGATGACTGAAAAGCAAAAGACCATGGAGTTGCTGATTCAGTGATCAGAATTTAAACAGAAGAGACAATCCGACGAACTCTTTGAACTGAGTTTTAGCCACTTGTTTCTGACTTCCATCCGGGTTCAGGACCGGTTCGTCATCTGAATCATACAGGTCGAATCGGACGTCATCGTCATAGATCAGGTGCAGGTTCAGCCTGATGGTAAAAAACCAGCTAATTTTCTGATCAAGCAACATCTCCCAGTCAACATCAATATTCTCCGGGTGGTTCAGATAGTTTGAGAAAAGCCTGAGCCTGTTGGTGATTTTCATGTCCTCAAATGGACTTATAGTATTTATAAGCACGATTTGGGTTCCCAGCTCCTGCCTTGCTCGTTTGTTCTGATCGATCCCGTGTTTTGTCTGATCAATGAGGACCGTATCAAGCACAAAAGTGTTTTTATACGAGAGCGGTGCCATATTGAGGGTGGTATGTTTAAAAGGTTTATATTCTGCACCCAGACCGATGGTGAGGGAGGCAGGATTCAAAAATTTTGAGACAATCACCGAATCATTGGGATAATTATACGCTTTTGCAATTTGAGTCTTCATATAAAATGAAGCACTCAGACCGATTTTGCCCGATGCGTTCCGGTTGAATTTTGAGTCGATCTCTACCAGGTCATTGCTTTTTATGAGCCCTTTCTCCTGGGTAAGCAATGCGCCGAACTTTAACCTCATGTCATTGATCCATTGAGTATTTGCCTCTTTGTTGTTGTAGGTGGCATTCCCAAGCATATCCAACATGGTGGCCAGAGAGCTTTCACCTCCTTTTGACCAGTTGGAAAAATAGGTTTGGTTTAAGGTGAGGGCACTGGAGAATGCATAATCCCAGAAGATGGGATCCGATTCCAACAAAGACATTTTGGCAAGGGTACGATCAGGTTGCTGAAGAGTTCTGGGCAGATGATCCGTCTCCTCCGCCATTAATCGGTTCACGTCGATATCATCTTCCAGGAGGAGACTTATCTGATTTGTTGTTGGATTACCAATCCACAGGGTGATGGAATCATTTTTGTAATTCTTTACCCAGAATCGGTGTGAATTGGGGTGTCCGGTTGATATCCAGAGAGGGGTTTTTCTTCCGTGCAAATCATTAATAGTCAGCCTTATAGAATCTCTTAATTCATTAAAGTCCAACAGGGTTTCCACTGCAAACTGAAGTGAATCTAATTGGTGTCTTCCCGAGAGATACAGGAAAGGAGTCTCCTCGCTTGACATCCAGAGGAGTGCTGTATCCTGATGGACCAAATAATCCGAATCGATGGAGATATGTGAGCTCCCATATGGTGTGGATTCGTAAACCGGAGGTGAAATCTTTTCATTAGAGTATTGGTGTAAAGGGATATTAAGTGATTCCAGCGCCGCTGTATCAATAGTCGTTACCAGGATCGTATCTTGAATAAACAGGGTTGAATCCAGCATCCCCCTGTCATTCAGGATCGAATCTGAAAAAGTAAGGGTTGAAAAATCAACCGGGTAACGGGTTTGAATCTCGTCCCTGAGCAGAAGGTCAAGGCTCCATCCTACGGAGTCAATGATAAAAGTGGAATCATTGAGCCAACGAATGCCAGTGGAATCTCTGACTGGTAGTTTTTGTATGGTCACTTCGATGGATTGAAAATTCATCTCGTTCAATTGCGCCCTGACACTGTCATAGGGTTCGGCAGTGTGATTGAGCAACCTCACCAGGGCCAATTGTAATGAATCGTCGCTGCTCCTCCAGAGTGAATTGCTGTATGCAACCTGCTGTACATACTCCCAGGCAGATGTCACATTAAATTCAGGTTCGGACACTATTGTGTCAACCATTGGTTGCCCGGCTTCCAAACTGACTTGAGCAAATGAATGGGACACAACAAACATGGATGCCATAAGAAATATCAGACGTATCATAACAGGGGTATTACTACTGGAAAACGAAATATCAGCTTAGTATATTTCCTTTTGCAGCTTTTAGTGTATTGCTGAGCAGGGATACCCTGGTCATGGGGCCAACTCCACCTGGTACAGGGGTGATGTAGGAGCATTTCGAGGCTACCTCATCATAAACTACATCTCCTTTCAGTCGAAATCCGGACTTTGTCTCTGTGGATGGAACCCTGGTGGTCCCTACGTCGATCACAACTGCACCCTCTTTCACCATATGAGCCTTAATAAAACCTGGAGCACCAAGGGCAGCAATTAGTATATCCGCAGAAGCACAAAGCTCTTCAAGATTTTTTGTGCGACTATGGGCAACAGTCACTGTGGCATTCATTGATTTTTGTGACATCAGGATGCTCATGGGTCTCCCCACTATGTTGCTTCGCCCCACAACCACACAGTGTTTCCCTGACGTCTCGATGTTGTACCTTTTCAGAAGTTCAACAATGCCGTAGGGAGTAGCCGATGTAAAAGATGGAAGCCCAATTACTGTTCGGCCTACGTTGACAGGGTGAAAACCATCCACATCTTTTCGCGGATCGATGGCTTCGATTATCCTCTGTTCATTGATTTGATCCGGAATGGGAAGTTGCACAATAAAGCCATCCAAACCTTCGTCATCGTTGAGTTCTTTGATCTTCTCAAGCAGGACCTCCTCCTTCACATCATCTTCGAATCGAACCAATGTAGATTTAAAACCAACCTCTGCGCAATCCTTGATCTTATAAGCCACATAAGTTTCACTCCCCCCGTCATGACCAATTAATACTGCAGCCAGGTGAGGATTCCTCTTTCCAGCTGAAACCAGTGAATCCACTTCTGCCCTAATCTCTTCTTTGATTGCTTTGGCGGTAGCTTTACCATCAATAATCTGCATAACTATTTACTTTTAAACTCTTATTCTTTCCCACTCGCACTTATCGCATATTTGGCATTTGTACTCTTTTTCCTTTACTGGAGGTCATCACTTTCATCATCTTCCGGGTTTCATCAAACTGTTTCACCAACCTGTTCACTTCAGGAACGGTGGTCCCGCTACCTTCGGCGATCCGCTTTCTCCTGCTTCCATTCAAAATGGTCGGATTGGCTCTTTCTGTTGGAGTCATTGAATTAATAATGGCCTCAATTCCCTGGAATGCATCGTCGTCCATATCCAGGTTTTTCATGGCTTTACCCATACCAGGTATCATACTGGCAAGGTCCTTGATATTTCCCATCTTTTTTATCTGCTGGATCTGAGACATGAAGTCAGTGAAATCAAATTGGTTCTTGGCAATCTTTTTCTGTAGTTTTCTGGCTTCCTCCTGGTCATATTGTTCCTGAGCTTTTTCAACCAGGGAGACAATATCACCCATACCCAGGATCCGATCGGCCATCCTGTTGGGATGGAATGCATCAAGTGCATCCATTTTCTCACCGGTACCTACAAATTTGATGGGTTTGTCAACCACAGATCGAATGGAAAGTGCAGCACCACCCCGTGTATCCCCATCCAGCTTGGTGAGTACCACACCATCATAATCCAGACGGTCATTAAATTCTTTGGCTGTATTCACAGCATCCTGCCCGGTCATGGAGTCCACTACAAACAGGATCTCGTGAGGTGTGACGGCATCTTTGACAGCTTCGATCTCTTTCATCATCTCCTGATCAATGGCAAGTCGTCCTGCTGTATCGATAACCACAGTGTTGTAACCCTTCCTCTTGGCTTCTTTAACTGCTGCTTTAGCGATCTTCACCGGATTCATGTTCCCCTCTTCAGTATATACCGGAACATCTACCTGATCACCAACCACCTTGAGCTGGTCGATGGCTGCTGGTCTGTACACATCACAAGCCACCAGCAGTGGTTGTTTTCCCTGTTTGGTCTTTAGATGCGAAACCAGTTTTCCGGAGAAAGTTGTTTTACCTGAACCCTGCAATCCGGCTATTAGGATTACAGTGGGATTCCCTTTTAGATTAATGGCAACATTCTCGCCACCCATAAGTTTAGTCAGGTGATCATGTACGATTTTCACCATCATTTCAGAGGGTTTCACAGCATTGAGAATCTGCTGTCCCAATGCCTCCTCCTTCACCTCTTCAGTAAATTGTTTGGCTATTTTAAAATTGACGTCAGCATCCAGCAATGCACGCCTCACATCTTTCAGGGTTTCTGCTACATTGATCTCGGTGATTCTTCCCTGTCCCTTGAGCAATTTAAATGATCGCTCAAGTCTATCTGATAGATTTTCAAACATCTGCAGTAAATTCCAATTTCAAGCTGCAAAAATAGCTAAAATCGTCCAGACATGAAAGGAGAGTTATAAAGATGCTCTACTCTTCTGAGGGCACTACCGGAAGGGTTCCGAGTAAGGAAATATCATTCAGGTTTGAATAATCATAGATGTAAAATCCGTCATCCCCGATCATAAACAGAAATGAGGCAAGCGGGATCACATCATGAGCGTGTATCTCACTGAACTCAGCAATGTTATTGGAGGTTATTGCATAAGGATCGGTGGCATCATAGACTTTCAGTCCATGCTCACCCTCACAAACAAACAGGGTGCTTCCATCGATGCCCAGTCCGTAAGGTTCGGTCATGGCATAGGATACCATTCTTTTTGGCTCGTACTTGTCAGCTATATCGATCACCTCAAGTAAGTTTTGTGTACCCCCGCACATGTTACCTGCCCGCAGGGTTACATAAGCACGGTTTCCATCAACTACAACCGGGTCGCAGGCAGTCATGTGCTGGTAGGTCGATAGCAGGTTTGGTACGGAGGGTTCCTGAAGACTCAGGATATGCATGCCGTTGGAGGTTCCCACATACATATGCTCACCAGAAATGAAGATGGTCTCCACATTCCCCCACAGGGATTGCTCATTTTTGACCAGAGGCTGGTCAATATTGCTGATATTTATGCTTTTTAATTTGTAGGTGCTTTCCAACGTGTAGAGGTAATCGTCATAGGTGATAAACCGTGCCATGGAACCACCCACACCATATGCACTTCCTGCTCCACCCATTGGGGCATTGTATCTCACACTGCTAGACTCCAAAGCTACATAGTCATAAAAGACGGGCCATGGGTAGGGATTGTTATACACTTCCCTGGTAATCTCTTTGATCTCAAATCTGGTAATCACTCCCTTCTCCTGGTCAATCTCATCCAATGGATAGTCCCAGTCGTAGGTTGGGATCACATATTCAAACATCTCCTCCACCCTGTTAATTTCTTTGGGTTGTACGGGATTCGAAATATCGATCAAAACCAGATCGATATAGCTGTCAGCATAAAGTATGTTCTCCTTGATGGCCATATCCACATTCCCTGGAATTTTGATAAAAGCTTTTTGCTCTGGATTGACAGGATCGGAAAGATCCACTACATGGATTCCCTTCTGGTACTCGTTGATGTACATATACTGATCCTTGAAATAGATCTTTCCAGGCTTAACCAATTCCTCGTCGGTGGTTACATGAATGGAGGTTCGTAGCTCATCATAAGACATGTATATGGGAACATTGGCTCTGTAGGTCTGGAGTCTTCTATCCTCGCATGAGGTTATCATAAGCGCAAGTAAGGTGATCAGAAAAAAAGTTTGTTTCATCATCTTAAGCCTTTTGGATTTTCATCGTTTTGCACATAAGATGCAGGATCTATACTGCAGGTTGCGTGGATGACGCAACCATTTTACTACAACCATCATCCTGATGAAAAGAAACTTGAACTTAAAGAGGAACCATGAGTAAAAAGAGCTTTGTACGTTCGTTCCTGATCCTTGCAATTATTGGTTCCATCACCTCCTTGTTCGCTCAGGATGTGGACCATGTATACCTGAAAAATGGAAGTGTGATCCGTGGGAATATTCTTGAAATTGAACCGGTTGACCACGTGAAGATCCTGGACCTGTGTGGAAATATTTGGTATTATAAGATAACCGATGTGGAAAAGATAACATCTGAGCCATTCCAGGCTGATTTCAAAGAGAAAAAGGAATCCCTGGGCTTTGATGCAGGATTTGTGAACATGACCTCCATTGGATTCCTTGCTGGTTCATCCAACAATATGCAGGTGGCACCATTCAGCCTTTTGATGGTGAATGGATGGCGTAATTCTTTGGGACTATTCACGGGACTAGGGATAGGGATTGAATTTCTATCAACCAACTATCTTCCTCTGTTCCTGGATCTCCGGTATGACTTTAAGGGTCAGGATGTGGTTCCTTACGTGATGGCCAAAGGAGGCTATTCTTTGCCACTCTCATCGGACCATTCAGAATATGATATCGATTACTCCTATTCCGGTGGACCATTGGCAGCCATAGGAGTGGGCCTTAAAATTAAATCCAGAACCCATTTTGCCTGGGATATTGGATTGATGTACAGGTACCAGCAAACTTCTTATATGGAGATCTACGATTGGAACCAGCAGGAATACAATTATACAGACGTCTACAACCGTGTTGAAATACGTTTAGGTTTTTATATCGACTAATCTGGCAATTAGATTAGGTTTTCCTCCCGGCCCACTTTTGCATCGTCATTGGTGGGCCGTTTGTATTTTATTGAATTACGCTCGCACATTGACTGCGTCGAGCTCGTAAAAACTCGGTTGAGGCTGTCTCAAAAGTCCGGTTTTGATTAATTCTGAGGGATACTTTGGAAGTAGCCTGGCATTTTTAGCGCAGCTAATAAGCACGTTAC
>Ga0209013_10005545_pt1 | contig 10843 bp, 10 predicted proteins | sample Cruoilmetagenom2_FD_187291 | JGI IMG/M metagenome (GOLD analysis project Ga0209013, IMG submission 187291) | Oil polluted marine microbial communities from Coal Oil Point, Santa Barbara, California, USA - Sample 2 (SPAdes) (version 2) | ecosystem: Environmental > Aquatic > Marine > Oil seeps ...
AGGTAAGCGATTATTTGTTATAATATGTATGAATAGGAGGGAAAGCCCATGGTTAATTTAAATCCCATTAGGATGAAGTCGTGGGATTCATCTAATATCGGATTATGGTTGAAAGATTCTTTAGGAGACCCTTCACAAGTAACCGTGGATGGAGAGAACTTAACGTATCCTCAACTAGTTTGCCAATATATTGGCATATCCTTAGACGAAGATGAATATTTCTCGATTCTGCATACACAAGTCAATGATTCCTTAGGCAAACTAAGTATTTTGACAGGTGCACTTAACAAAGAAATTTCTGCCGAAAAGTTAAGATCTCTCAATCAGTTATTTGACTTACACAAAAAAGAAAAAGGACTCTCCCCTAATCGGATGGTCGCCTTTCTGGATGGCTATTCTTTACTACCAGATTCAAGAGATCCTAGTTTAAATAGACGAATTAAAACAGTTTTAATAGATTTATTGAAAAAACTACAAAAAAGCTACACTGAAGGTACCCTTCATCACGAATATCGCCGGATAACTACAGATCTCGTAAAATGGATATCCAACCATGTAGAGCCTGCACTGAAAGAAATAGATTTCGTACAGGGTATCCCAGCTTTCCTTTGGTATGGCACTGCAACCCCTAGCGAAAAATGGTTTCTTACATATTTAGCTGACTTTGGATTCCATGTGGTTATTTTCAATCCTACTAACGAGCCTTGGCCAAAAACTTTACTCTCTATTGAGGATGACCTAAGTTATCGTTTTCCAAAGGTTTCTCAAGATGTTAAACTATTGCCAGAAGAAATGCCTAAAATTGCAGGGACTGTTGCATTTAAAGCAACTCAAGAGATTAACGAGCTTTTACATCATGATGATTCGGGTCTTTACAAGCCATTCCAATTTAAATCGTATTCTATCAATTCTATCCGTCTGAAAACAACTGAAGATGAGGCTTTCTTAATCTCTAAAGAGCGAGCAATGATTCGTCCCCATTTCCTTGTTAGTAGCCAACAAGTTACAATTCCTGTAGTTTTCGCAAAACTATTAGGTATAGACAAAAACAGAAAACGTTTTTGGAATAATGTTCACTCGTTAACAGAACGAGATGATACGCATGTTATTCGCCAGTTCCCTTTCACGAAGGAACAAAAAACCAATCAGTTGTTCCATTACCGCGATGCTTTAAAAGCGGATGGTATGCTCGATCCTGAAAAGATGAAAGCTGCGAATTGGTGGACGTATGATAAACTCCCACTTGGAACGCAAACGGCAATTGGTGAAACAATTGCCAAACATGTGAACGAACCAATACTTATTCGACAGTCCAATGAAACAATGGAAGATTTACAATTATACGCTTTTGCCCAATCCATGATATTACCTGATTTTGTTATTCGTCTATTACAAACATTCGATTATCCTCAATTTGTGCCGACTATATTTATATATAACGAGGAGAAGGGTCCTGAACTTTCGAGATCTGATGCCAACGCCTTATGTATGATGCATCATTTAGGCCTAGATATTATTATCGTGAATCCTAAAGGACATCTTGATATTGAAAAATGGGTTCAGGAAGGCACCTTTGATATACACTGGATGGACGACCGAAGTTTCAATGATCCTTTTAAAGAACAAAGTGTAGTTCAGAAAATTTTCAAGAAGTTTCTATAGAAATTGGGGGAGAAAACATGGAATTACAAAAATTAGAAATTGAACAACAAGAACAAATGTTGGAAGAAAGTAATGATTTAAAAGCAAAACTGAAACGTGACCCACAAGTATTACAGTTAGTCGCAAAAATTGACCCTAAAAATCAGGTTGGACTATTAGAATTTGGTCGTGAACCAGCAGATGAAATCTCCAAGTTTACAGGACAAATTTTAAGCACCATCAAGTCTAGTAGTATGGAAGAATCTAGCGAACTTTTAAAACAGCTCGGCAAAATTATGGATAAATTCGATAAAAAGGATTTTGTTCAAAAGCCCTCTTTATTCGGTAAAATCTTTAAACAAGGCGAGAAAATAATCGAAAAGCTATTCAATAAGTATCAGACAATGGGTGGCGAAATTGATAAGGTATTTGTTGAAATAACGAAGTATGAGACAGAAATGAAAAAATCTACTGTAACATTAGAGAATTTGTATGACAAAAACTTCAACTACTTTATGGAATTAGAAAAGTATATTGTAGCTGGTGAGTTAAAGGTCAACCAATTAAGACAACTAGTGCCTAACCTACAGCAAAAAGCTGAGGCTGGCGATCAGTTAGTACTAATGGAATTGAATTCTTTACAAAACGCAATTGAGCTTCTAGATCAACGAATTTATGATCTGGAAATGGCAAAACAGGTATCCTACCAATCCGCACCACAGATTCGAATGCTTCAACGAGGTAACACAAAGTTAATAGGTAAAATAAATTCAGCGTTTGTGACAACTATTCCTATTTTTAAAACAGGGCTTATCAATGCAATTTCTGCGAAAAGACAAAATCTTGTTGCCCAATCAATGAGCGAGCTGGATCGTAGAACAAACGAAATGTTACTTCGTAATGCCAATGATATATCCAAGCAAAGTGTGGATATCGCTAGAATGTCAGGGCAGCCTAGTATTAAAATCGAAACTATTGAACAAACATGGGATACAATTATGCGTGGGATGAACGAAACAAAAGCAATAGAAGAAGAAAATCGTAAAATGAGAGAACAAGGTCGTCTTCGCTTAGAAGAATTACAAAAAAAATACGAAGATGGACAAAGAAAATAATTTTAAAATGGATGAGGAGGAAACAAAATGTCAGTTATTAACCTATCAAAAGGGCAAAAAATTGATTTAACGAAAACGAATCCAGGATTAAAGAATGTCTTAGTGGGACTGGGCTGGGACACAAATAGATACAGTGGTGGAGAAGACTTCGATTTAGATGCTTCCGCTTTTATCGTAGACGCAAACGGTAAAGCCTTTAACGAAAAAAGCTTTATTTTTTATAATAATCTCCAAAGTGAGGAAGGTTCAGTTATCCACACTGGGGATAACCGTACTGGAGATGGTGACGGTGATGATGAACAACTGCTTGTTAAGTTACCAATTGTTCCAAGCAATGTGCAAAAAGTTGTTTTCACTGTTACTATTCATGATGCAGACCAACGAAAACAAAATTTCGGTCAAGTTTCCAACGCTTTTATAAGAATTGTCAATGAAGATACAAACGAAGAAATCGTTCGCTATGACCTAGGTGAAGACTTTTCGATAGAAACAGCACTTGTAGTCGGAGAAATATACCGCCACAATAATGAGTGGAAATTTAATGCAATTGGAAGTGGATTCCAAGGTGGCTTAGCATCACTTATTAATGAATTTGGTTTGAGCTAATCTAATTGGTAACCCTCCCATAGTTTCCCTAGTGTATATGAGCACTCTGGATTTTTCATTAGATAAATAATTTAAAATGGGGATGGTTGTTAGTTGTGACAGACGTCGCAACCAACAACCATCCCTAAAACATCAATCTGTAATCAAAGCGTATGTCTCAAGATTTTGAGAACGATAGAAACAAGTTTTCACCTTTATGGTGCGGCATATCCCCGTCTTTGACTTATCTCATTTTACTCGAATATTTTTCAAAATAACCCCACTTTTCGGGATACTAGGCATACTAACTAGGCTATAGCTTAAATCTTGTTCTGGAAGCTGATAAGTTAGATGATTGACTAAATAATTGAGTGTCACTTCCATTATCTCAATAGTCACAAATTCTCCTGCACAACGGTGGCCCATCATATAATCGCCTCCACCTTGCGGTATAAAATCGAATGGGCTCTTATCCCATCCTGAAAACCGGTAAGGATTAAATATATCTGGGTTATCCCACAGTTCAGTATCATGATTTGTTCCATACAAATCGAGTAACGTCAGCGTTCCTTCCTTAAATGAATAGCCTTCCCAAGTAAAATCTTTTCTTACTTTAGCTGCAGCCATTGGAAAGAAAGGATAAAAACGTCTTACTTCTTGAACAAACATTTGAAAATACTTAGCATCTGCAGTTTCAAGTTTTTCTTTTTGTTCTGGATAATGGTGTATTGCAAGTGCGGTAAAGTTAATATAAATTGCAATTGCTACAATAGGTCTTAAAATATTTGCCACCTCAACAGCAGCAATTTTCTCCTCTAACCATTTACCTTCTAAATCTTTGTGTAAAGAGATTTCCCCCAACGCAGTACCTTCAGTTGGAATAAGAGTTCCATTACGAACTTGGGTAACTAATCCTCCAATCCATTGCTCGATCTGTTTACGGGCATGTCTTCCCTTCCAATGCTGAGGACCAAGAGCAGTAGGAGATTCGAATAAGGCAGCTAGTTGCTCCGCACGTTCTTTGATATCCTCTTCCTTTATCGGAACTCCTCCCCATTCACATGCAACTCTACACATGATTTCTTTTGCTTCATCATACAATATGATTTGTTCCATCTGCTCCCACTTCTTTGCAGCTAGTCGCCACTGTGTTTCCGTAATCTCATGTAACTCTTCAAGGCGCTCCTTTGTCATCAATGACATAAACATTGCCTTACGATGTCTATGTGTCTCATCATCCAATGTTTGAACTCCTTCCTCTCCAAACAATGTTTTTTGCAAACGTTTAGGTGCTACCCCATTTCTCATAAATTTTTCTTCATCATAAAATAATTCTGCTGCTTTTTCTCCACTCATACATATTGCGCTTTGCCCCAATAATCGCGTTTCAAATATATTGGAAGCAAAACTTTTCTTTCGATTTGGAATGTACATATAACCTTCTCTTATCAAACTCAGACTGTGGTCCAACCCTTCTTCACGAGGAAAACTATTATTCATATCCAAACACCCTTCCTTCTCGAACTATCCTGATCATCTTTTCCCTATTACATCTTATTAAAACTCGTAAATACATAAAAACCCCATCACTCGAAAGGATGGGGTTTAATAACTATATAGTTAAGCTATCATTCGACGACAGGCTTCTGCACATTTACGGCAAGCCTCTGAACAGCGTTTACAATGTTCATGGTCATGTTTTGCACATTCCTCTGCACATTCCTCGCAAATTCTAGCACATAAATCACAAATCTCTTTAACGAATGGGCTATTACGAGTCATTGCCTGGATAGCATAACTAGAAATATCTGCACACTCTCTATCTAACCTAATACAACCCGCCATCATTTTCACGTGTTCTTCATTTAAACAGGCTTGAAAACAATTATTACATGCCTCTAAACATTCTTGGCACGCCTTAATGCATTCTTCATAAGACATCTGCAAAGTAATTCTCCTCGCTTTCCATAAACTAATCTAACTTATTCCCTAATACTAAATGAATTAAACGAATTTATAGAAAGTTGGTTGGAAAGTTATTTCTTATATGAACATCCCTGCAATAGATGCACTCAAAAGTGAAGCTAACATTCCTGCTGCTACCGAACGAAAACCTAAACGGGCAATATCTCCACGACGGTTCGGTGCCATTGATCCAAGTCCACCAAGTAATGCAGCCATAGAACTTAAATTAGCAAATCCACATAATGCAAAACTGACTATAATAACCGTTTTCGGAGATAAATCTGGAATTTCTGGTGCAAATGAAGAATAGGCGACAAATTCATTCAATACAAGTTTTTGCCCAATATATGAACCTGCTTGAACTGCCTCTGCCCATGGAACACCAATTGCAAAAGCTAATGGTGAAAAAATATATCCTAAAATACCTTCAAGAGATAATTCGCTGTATCCGAACCATCCACCTAAACCTCCAAGCAAGCCATTAACCAACGCAATAATTCCGATGAAAGCTAAAAGCATTGCACCGACATTCAGTGCCAATTGCAAACCTTCGCTTGCTCCTTTTGCGGCTGCGTCCACGATATTTGCTGAACTTTCATCTTTTTCCATTGCAAAATCAGTTTCATCTATCTCTTCTGTTTCAGGAATCATTATCTTTGCTAAGATTAATCCTCCAGGTGCTGCCATAAAGCTTGCAGCTAACAAGTATTCCATTGGAACACCTAATAATGCATATCCGACAAGCACAGCACCTGCTACAGAAGCCAATCCTCCTGTCATAACAGCAAAAAGTTCAGATTTAGTCATTTTTGCTATAAAAGGCCGAATGACAAGTGGAGCTTCTGTTTGTCCCACAAAAATATTAGCAGCTGCAGATATAGACTCCGCTTTTGAAGTTCCAAGAATTTTAGAAAGAACTCCTCCAATAATTTTGATAAAGAACTGCATAATTCCTAAATAATATAGGATAGAAATAAGGGAAGAGAAGAAAATAATAATTGTCAACACTTGTAAAGCAAAAACTACTCCAGTTTGATCTGCCACTAAAGGTCCAAATAGGAAAGAAACCCCTTCATTTGCATAGGATATCAAATTTATTACACCGTTTGAAAAACTAACAAGGCCAGCACGGCCAGCTTCCCACTTCAATACCACAAATGCAAATAGAATCTGTATCGTCAACCCAGCAAGGATTGTTCTTAATTTAATCGATTTTTTGGCACTCGAGCAAAGAAATGCAATACCTAAAACGATAAGGATACCACAGATTCCCCATAACACATTCATCATTGTTCCTTCTTTCTATAAAGCATTAAATACTTACTTTCAGTATTCGATTAATAGACGTCTGACGACAGACAACTCCATCGCATATTACCAAATAGAATAATCATTGTAAAATGAAAGGCTATTCAAACTTTTCTAGCATAAATGATATTCTAGGTTTCCCTAATTCATCTAAAATAAAAGTTTTTTATTTCTTTCTTATGAACAAATCCCTCCCCTTATCCCTGGTCGTTTATTATTGATATAATGGTGACATATAAAGATTCGAAAGGTGGGGTTAATTTGTCTAAAGAATCTATTCTAATCGTAGAAGATGAGGAAAAAATTGCTAGGCTACTCGAAATTGAATTAGAATATGAAGGCTATAAAACTGGCAAAGCAATGGATGGAATTGACGCTTTTGAAATGTTCCTTTCACATCAATGGGATTTGATCTTATTAGATATAATGCTACCAGGTATGAGTGGAATTGAATTACTTCGACGCATTCGAGGGAAAAACTCTTCGGTTCCAATTATTTTGTTGACAGCCAAGGATTCAATTGAGGATAAAGTTTCTGGTCTTGACCTTGGTGCCAGCGATTACATAACAAAGCCTTTTAGAATGGAGGAATTACTTGCTAGAATTCGTGCAGTTCTCAGGATGAGCCAAGCAACTATCCCTTCGAATCCTATAGATGAGGAGTGGCTACAATTTAGTGATTTACGAGTAAATGACAAAACTAGGGAAGTTATTAGAAATGATTTAAAAGTCAGTTTGACTCCGAAGGAATATGACCTACTTTTATATTTATTGAAAAACAAAAGACAAGTTTTAGACCGTGGACAAATCCTTGAAACTGTTTGGGGCTATGAATACTACGGTGATACTAAAATTGTCGATGTATATATCCGATATTTACGTAAAAAAATCGACGCAGATTTTGATACTGCACTCATACATACAGTGAGAGGCGTAGGATATGTCCTGAAGGATGCAACATGAAGCTACGCAATAAAATAAATTTATATACGTCTGTACTATTTATCGTGCTGCTCATAATGATGAACACGTCTATCTATTTTGTGTTCAGTCATTTAATTAAAGAAAATGAACTTGAGCGTACACAAGCCGAGGTGGAAAAGGTTGTTACCGATATTAGAGGAGCAGTTGACCGTATTGCTCCAAGTGAGCTTTTACGTGCTAATGTACCTGTAGACGGCATGATCCAATTGTTAAAAGAGGATTTAACTAGTGATGGTAAATTCACCTCCCCCACTGAGGAGAAACTAGGTACACGGGTAAGTAGCTTTTACAATGGCGAGGTTAGTGAGTTGATGATTTATGAAGGATCTCCATATGTTTTCGTGTCATTTCCAATTGTTTGGATTGACGGGTCCGTTGTGAATATACAAGTGACTACTAGTATAGATGCTACTAATGAGATGATCCACATCTTAGCAATCATCTTAATCGTTGTGACAGTTATTGCAATTGTTCCAACCCTTGTTTCTAGCCGAATCCTAAGCAACTTAATCATCCAGCCTATACGGACAATGATTAATACGATGAAAGATATTCAAAAAAGCGGTCAATTTCAACAGTTGAAGTTAGAGGATACCAATGAAGGTGAGCTAGTTGAGATGGGTGAAACATTCAACCATATGATGGCGTTGCTTCAAAAAAATTACGAAAAGCAGGAGCAATTTGTCTCTAATGCATCTCACGAGCTTCGAACCCCTCTAACTATTATCGAAAATTATGCAGACTTACTAAAGCGACGAGGTCTAGATCAACCCGACTTATTTGAGGAATCCATTGATGCCATTCACTCTGAAGCTATTCGAATGCGAGAAATGACTGAGCAGCTATTGTCCATTGCAAGACAGGAGCAATGGAATATTCAATTAGAGAATATTAATATTACCCAACTTGTCCAAGAAACAGTAAACACTTTTCAAACTACTTATCAACGAGAAGTAAATATGGAAGGTAGCTATCAAATACTCGGTAATACGGATATTCAAAAACTAAAGCAATTACTTTTTATCTTTTTAGATAATGCACGGAAGTATAGTGAAGGTAAGATTAGCGTTCATGTCGCTCAAATAGATAATGATTACACTATTCAAATACAGGATAATGGAGTTGGGATTCCAACAGAGGATTTATCCAAAGTATTTGATCGATTTTATCGTGTGGATCAAGCAAGAAATCGTAAGCATGGTGGAACCGGGCTCGGCTTAACTATGGCAAAAGATATAACTGATGCACTCGGTGCACGAATTGAAATAAATAGTAAAGAAAACGAAGGAACAATTGTAACGCTGTTTCTGCCAAAAGAAAAATAGTTACTCTCCCCAAATTCTTACTTTCGCGTTATATACTATAGCTAACTAATTGAACCATGAGGTGACACACGATGAAGAAAAGTAAGGGTGGTTATATAATCGGAGGAATAGTACTAATTATTTTTTTAACATTTGGTGTGCTATGGCTATCGCCTTTCTCTGCTAAGACTCTTACTGAGGAGGAACTGAAGACCGCCGCACTTACCAAGTACCCTGGTGAAATAATTCGTACTGCTAAATCGGAGAACGAATATGAAATTGACATACAAATGGATAATGGAGTTTATACTATTAGAATGGATTCACGCAATGGAAATATTCTTTCCCTAAAACAAATAGTAACTGAGGAAGTCTCTCCTTCCGTTGAAACACTTTCTGTAGCTCAGATTAAACAAGAAATTGCTACTCAAGGTGAGCTTCAATCCATTCATTTGATAAATGCAGATACTCCATACTATGAAGCCGTTGTTTATAAAGAAAATATTGAATTCACCCTAAAAATAGATCCCTATAATGGTTCCATAATAGATTCTTCTCAAGCTCCAATAGAAGCTCCTGTTTCATCTGAAAATATTCTTCTCACCGAGGAAGAGGCTCTTACGATTGCTGCTACCCATTTAAAAGGAGTTGCCGATGAAGATGTTGAACTTCATCAACCTTCTGGTCGAACACCCTATTATTTAGTAGAGGTTGAGATTGAAAATGGAGAAGAAGAAGATCGCGAAGCCGTTGTCGAAATTGACGCATATACTGGTACGGTGAAATCGGTGAATTGGGAGAACTAAGTAAAGGTTCAAAACAAGGTTGGTGTGGCTAATGCTGCTACCAACCTTTCTTTTTTGGTTAAGTGTAATGCTGACAATGATCTTATTGCGACGAGCTTGCGCAGGAGCAGTGTCTTATTGCGACGAGCTTTGCGCAGGAGCACCACCACTATTGTAGTATTTTTACTTGCGTTCGTTTGTTGTTTACCCGCGGTCTCCTACTAAATACTCGCGGTCTAGCTTCATTTACTTGCTCTTAGATGCTAATACCCACGAAATGGAAGTTTTATCCAATATTCAAGTGAGTGGAATTCTATTTTCTATCCAAATTTTAACCTTCCCCTCCCCGTCCTTTCTTTTAAGTTGTATATAGTAATACATGTAAGGCAAACAAAACTTAGGAGGAGAACAAATGAAAAAATTAGTAATTGGTTCATTAGCAGCTGCACTTGTGATTAGCGGTGGAATTGGGATTAATGCTTTAGCAAGTGACGACAACCTAAATTTAAGTAAAACTCAAAGTGAAAAGTTAATTGGTTTCGAAAAGGCTAAAGAAGTAGCACTAAATGAAGCTAAAGGTACGATTGAAAGTGTTGACCTTGAAAAAAGTAATGGAAAAACATTTTATGAAATAGATATAGATGGAGAGAAGTCAAAAGAATTTGAAGTACGAGTAGATGCCTATAATGCAAAAGTCTTAAATGTAAGAGAAGATAATAATGACCAAGATGATGACGATGATGTTCGAGATAACCTAGCTTCAAATACTAAACTTATTACAGAAACTAAAGCAATTGAGATTGCTCAAGAACAAATCGAAGGTACATTATTAGAACTTAAGTTAGATTCTGATGATGGTCGTTATGAATATGAATTAGAACTTCGTACAACTAAAGGCAAAGCAGAATTCACAATCGATGCTAGCACAGGAGATATTTTGGAGTCTGAGCTGGATGAAGATGATGACGACCGTTATGACGATTAATAAATAATATTAAAAACCGCTTGATGGCAATCCATCAAGCGGTTTTTTAAATAGAAGCTTAATAGCTTCTCTATAAGTAAAAAGAATAGTTTATAAAAATACTTTAAATGACTGTTTCTTCTTTTAGTAATCGTCTTAATACTTTTCCTGAGCTAGTTTTTGGAAGTTCCT
>Ga0209013_10005546_pt1 | contig 10842 bp, 12 predicted proteins | sample Cruoilmetagenom2_FD_187291 | JGI IMG/M metagenome (GOLD analysis project Ga0209013, IMG submission 187291) | Oil polluted marine microbial communities from Coal Oil Point, Santa Barbara, California, USA - Sample 2 (SPAdes) (version 2) | ecosystem: Environmental > Aquatic > Marine > Oil seeps ...
AAGAAAAACAGCAGTCATTCATTGAACGGATTACAGCAGAATATTCATCTAAGCCTGAACTTTGGCTGACTGTATACGAGGACATCCGTAAAAATTTTCTACCGGTATTGCAAAAGCAATCTTAAGTGCCAACAATCGTAGATTTATGGAGTAGATACAACGAGCGAAGCGAATGATTTTTCTTAATTAATGGAACGTTTTTTACGCTTATTACAAAAAAACATATGTACGAATAGAGGGAATTTCGGATGAAGCGAGCACGAATTATTTACAATCCGACGTCGGGACGCGAAGCATTCCGCAAACATCTAGGGGAAGTTCTCGAGAAGCTTGAAAAGGGCGGTTATGAAACTTCTTGTCATGCGACAACTTGTGAGGGAGACGCGACAATAGCAGCTAAACATGCTGTTGAATCTGGTTTTGATCTTGTAATTGCTTCGGGTGGGGATGGCACGTTAAATGAAGTTATCGCGGGCGTCAGTCCTTTTGAAAAACGTCCCAGAACTCACGGAGTCTATCTTTTGCCGTATTCCGTGTAGCAGTACAATACCTGCTGTTCTTACTTGATTTTCTTCTTTTTGCTTTCAAAAATGATATGCCATTGCCATTTGACGGGTCAGGACTGCAGCAACCGGCGCTGGATACGCTGCCGGAGTCGGAGAGGTCAATAAAGGATTCATCATAGGCTGCATTGGTGAGTAGCTTGTGAGTTGCAGCAGAGACCGTGGTGCGTTGACCGCGCGGATAGCTGTTCCCGGCATCATCCGTCACGGCGGCAAACGGCCCGCGATAGATCACGCTGTATTGACTGTTCGGGTTGTTCGCTGTCTCGGGTTTCATTGCGGTCAGTGTGACTGAGCGGAATTCTATGCCGTTAATGGTTTGCCACGGGTCCACATCCCACTTGTCGTACTTTACCGCCATGAATCCGGTTGCCGTAAAGATGTCGAGAAACTCTGTTTCATGGAAAGCGCCTGAAATGCAACCACTCCAGAGCTCCGGATCATTCTTCATTGCTGTGGGTATGTCGTGATCACTGACGATATCGGATATAGCGACCCGGCCACCCGGCTTCAGAACCCGGAATACCTCCTGGATCAGCTGCTGCTTTTCATGGTCTGCGACCAGGTTCAGGACACAGTTGGAAATCACCAGATCTACTGAATTGTCTGCAATCAGCGGGTTGTCTTGTCGTTGCTGTGCCTCCCAGTCCCTGAGTGCCGTGTAATCGGCATGGCTGTTAACGGGATGGGCTTCCAGATATTCATTCAAGCTATCAACACCCAGGGCAAGGTCCTGAATATTGCCTTTCAGAAACCTGACGCGGTCACCACACAGGCGTTGCGCCATTTCATCCTGGTAGCCACGTGCCAGCGCCAGCATGTCATCGTTCATGTCGATGCCAATAACTTGCCCGGTTTTGCCCACGAGTTGGGCAGCCATGTAGCAAATCTTGCCGCCACCTGATCCGAGATCCAGCACCACGTCACCTGCTTGTACGTAGCGTGAGGGGTCGCCGCAACCATAATCCCTTTCAATGATTTCATCCGGCAGCATGGCCAGCAGATTATTGTCATAGGATACCGGACAGCACAGTGATTCCTGCCGTTCTTTAGCGCCCTCTGAATAACGTTCAAGGACACTGCTTTCAATATTCATGGACATCTTTGGCTCCGGATACATGTATTTTGATAATTAAACAAGACCGTACTGTGGGAGCGGCGTCTCGCCGCGATTCGCGCCGGGGACGGCGCTCCTACATCATATAGATACACCTTCATGTTTCCAATGCACCGCCACAACCTGAACCCTGCCCCGCGGTACAGGCATAGCAATGGTCTGCTACCTTGATGGACTGGTTGCATAAGTCAACGCCGGTCAGTTCGGAGATATGCAGTCGCGGCCTGTGATCAAGCTGCAGCGGCATCTCAAGCATCTGGTTGAAGTCACAGTCATAAACATAACCCTGCCAGTCAACGCTGATTAACGAGCGGCACATGACCGAGTCGATATTGTCATCCTGGTGCGCGGTTTTCAGCAGTGTCATGTAGCTGGAAAATTCTCCATGACTGATGAGTGTGCTGCCAAAACGTTTAATGGGCATATTGGTTAGCGTCAACAGGTGATTGAATTCAATGCCGTACTGTTTCGACAGATGTTGTTTGTAATCCTGCTCAAGCGAATCCTGTGAAGGGGGTAAATAAGGTCCCTGCGGATTAAATACCAGGTCGAGTACCAGCCCCGTACCGGCCCGCCCGTAACCCAGTGTATTCAGCAGTCGCAAGGCCTTCAGGCTACTGTCAAAGGTTCCGTCACCCCGTTGTCTGTCAACGTTGTCTTTCAAATAACAGGGCATTGAAGCGACTATCCTGACCCTGTTGTCAGCAAGAAACTGTGCCGTATCTTGCTGGTCGGATTCAAATAAAACCGTGAGGTTGCAGCGATCAATGACATTCAGTCCTCGTTGTCGGGCAGCGGACACGAAATCCCTGAAGTACGGATTCAGTTCCGGGGCACCACCGGTGAGATCCAGGGTCTTGACTGACGATGACTCGATAAATGTGATCAGTTGTTTGATGGTTTTCCATTCCATTACTTCCGTCCGTTTGGGACCGGCATTGACATGGCAGTGCAGACAGGACTGGTTGCACTTGTAACCGAGATTGACTTGCAGTGTTTCCAGATCCGCACGCTGAATCGGTGGGAAATCACTGTCAATTAATAATGGCAGGGTTGCTTGCATTGTTGTGTACCCGGGTAAAAATGCCCTATGGCAGCAATCGATTCAGTATCCAGACAAGAAAGCGGACCTTTTTCGATTGCAGCAAGTGTGCATAACTCTTGTTGATGGTTCGGCGGTGAATCTGTGCATAGGTCGGATAGGCGTGCACCATCGCTGCAATATCCTTCACTTTTGCTTTGACCTGCATGGCCAGCGCAAGTTCATGTATCAGTTCACCTGCATGCGGGCCAACCAGGCTGGCACCCGCTATACGTCCTTTGCTGATGAGTATCCTGGCACCGCCGTGCGTTATGTCATCGGTCATGGCACGGTCAACCTCGGCCATGGGAAATTCAGCGATATGATACTTGATACCCTTCGATTTCGCCTCGCTTTCTGTCAGACCGACCGAGGCGACCTCGGGGTCGGTATAGACCACGCGCGGCACTACCCGGTAATCTGTTTTCTTTGGTGTGCGGAATACAATATTGGCCAGTACTATGCCTGCCTGATACTCGGCCATGTGCGTAAAAGGGTGTGGTCCGCAGACATCTCCAGCGGCATATATGTGCTTTTGCGAGGTACGCAAGCGCCGGTCAACGTGAATTCCCTGCTTGCCAAACTCTACACCTGCCTCTTCCAGCCCCAGCCCATGGACCACAGGACGTCTGCCTGTTGCCACCAGGATGCGTTCACATTCAACGGTGCGTCCATCGGCGAGTGCAATCTGCCGTGCATCACCCTCACGCCGCACGCCGGCGACCTGGGCGGCGGTAATAATCGTTATTCCTTCGGCTTCCAGAGCCTCCTGGAGCAATCGCGAGGCCTGGCTGTCCCCTTGAGCCAGCAGTCGGTCTGCGGCCTCGATAATCGTCACCTGGCTGCCAAAACGGGAAAAAGCCTGGGCCAGTTCCACGCCTATGGGACCGCCACCGATTACGGCCAGATGAGCGGGCAGCGTGCGTCGTTTAAAGATGGTCTCGTTGGTATCAAAGCCGGTCTGTTCCAGCAGCGGTATTGGCGGGATGGCTGGCATGGAGCCGGTTGCAATCACAAAACGCCTGCCGCTGATAACTTCTTCACCGACAGTCACTTCATGCGGGCTGATGAAACGGGCTGGACCGAAGCGTACCTCGCAGCCATAACTGCGAAAGCGTTCGGGATCATCATGCAGCTGGATCTTGTCGATGACACGTTCAACCTGGTCAATCGCCTTGCTGAAGTCAATGCCAGGCATGACAGAGAGCAGCCCTTCCCTGGCTCCCCTGCGTGCACTATGCACGGTACGCGCCATGTGTATAAGGGTCTTGCTGGGCACGCAGCCGCTATGCAGGCAGTCCCCGCCCAGACGGTCTGATTTTTCAATGAGCGTCACACGCAGGCCCACTTGTGCTGCAACACTGGAAACAACCAGGCCGGCGGGACCGCCACCAATGACGACCAGATCCTGTTTTTTGGTCATGGCACGTCAACCCCGTTTCGACGTCTGCTCAACCAGACTCTTGAAGCGAACGCAATGGTTGCGATTACGGCAATCGCCAGCAGGATTTTCCTGATCACATCTTCACCCCCTGCAGCCGCTTCGCGCCCGGCATAACCCAGGTAGGTATAGGCTGCTCCGCTTGGTGCCATAAAGATAAACGAGGTAATGATGTAGTGGGACAGTCGTATATTGGTCAGGCCCAATGCGTAGTTGAGCAGGTTGAACGGGAATAGCGGTACCAGCCGCGTAAAGGCAACGAAGCGCCAGCCCTCATCCTCTACACCAGAGACCAGTTGACGCAGGCGGTTTCCCGTTCGTTTCGCAACCCAGTCATACGCGATGTAACGTGCGGTCAGGAAGGCCAGTGTGGCACCGATCGTCGCACCGGTCAGATTATAGAAAGTGCCGTAAACCGGGCCAAACAGGACACCACCGGCCAGTGTGAATAATAATCCAGGCATGAAGAAGACCGCAGACACGGCGTAGCAGGCAATGAAGACCAGGGGCGCTATCCATCCCAACTGGCCTACCCATTCAATCAGCGCATCGACTGACAGGTGATCACGCCAGATGATGGCTGCAGTTATACCGGCCAGCAGTATCGATAACACGATGACGCGTCGGGAATTATCCATGTATCTGATAGTGACCGCTTGGGGTTGATTGGTTGATTCCGGCTGCAGAGCGTTTCTCCAGCGCCTGTGTGACAACTTCAATACCGGCTCCTGTGCGAGGGCCGTATTCACTTAAATGCCTGCGCCAGTGGCGTGCACCGGGTACCCCCTGGAATAATCCCAGCATATGCCGGGTGATGTGTTTGAGTGGTGAACCCTGATTCAGTTCCCTTTTAATGTAGGGCAACATGCAGTGAACCACCTCCTCCCTGGTTGGGGCAGGATCCTGAGCCTGGAACAGGCGTCTGTCTACATCGGCAAGTAAATAGGGATTATGGTAGGCGCTACGCCCGAGCATAACGCCATCCATAGCCATTAAATGTTTTTCGGCAGCTTCCAGGTCAGTGAGTCCACCATTAATGACAATCGTAAGTTCCGGGAACTGCTGCTTGATGCGATAGGCATATTCATAGTTGAGCGGAGGTACCGTGCGGTTTTCTTTCGGGCTCAGGCCCTGCAGGAATGCCTTGCGTGCGTGAAGAATAAACGTCTTGCAACCGCCTTGATGCACGCAGTCTATAAAGTGTGCAAGTTCTTCATATGAATCCCTGTCATCAATGCCGATGCGTGTCTTTACGGTGACGGGCACTGACACGCTCTCGCTCATGGCCGTCACGCAGTCCGCAACCAGTGCGGGTTCTGCCATGAGACAGGCACCAAATCGTCCGGACTGGACGCGGTCGCTGGGACAGCCAACGTTTAAATTGATTTCGTCATAGCCTGCATCTTCGCCAATGCGACTGCACTCCGCCAGTTGCTGCGGATCGCTGCCACCCAGTTGCAATGCCAGCGGATGTTCGCAGCTATCATAACGAAGGAAGCGCTCACGATCGCCATTCAGAATGGCGCCAGTGGTCACCATTTCTGTATACAGCAGCGTATGTTTGCTGATTAGCCGCAGCAGGAAGCGGCAGTGCCGGTCAGTCCAGTCCATCATGGGGGCGACGGAGAATCGATGTGAAAAAGGCTTTGTAATTCGTGTTTCTCCGGTTGCTCGGGTTTCAACCTGCCGCGTTGTTGGCCGATAGCCGCATAGTGATTGGAGATATTAACTGCAGGCAAGTGATTCATATCACATTATATTAATAATTACTTTTGTATTCTCCCTGTCAGTGATATAGTAATTTGATTTTACGAAATATATTATATAGTTAATTAATTCAAGGGGTTACACATGAAAATCAGCCGCATACCGGTGTCGTTACTGACTCTCCTCCTGATTAATTCAGGCCCTGCTCTTGCTGATGTGCTGCTCGTAGACAGCATCCAGTCTGCCCCACAGGTTCAAACACCCCGAAACGGTCTCACCATGTCACAAATTCGTCAGCAGTTTGGGAGCCCGAAAACAGAGTTGCCTGCCGTTGGTGATCCGCCTATTTCACGCTGGGAATATGATGGTTACTCCGTGTTCTTCGAAAATGACCTGGCGTTGCACTCCGTGATTCACCACCCGGTAAAGAACTAGATCTGCAACAAACAACAGAGCGCGGGATGCTGGTGAGCTTGCGAACCGCATCTGTCGCAAACGATGCGGTTCGAAACTCACCACATCCTGCAACAGTTGAATGCCCTCACCACGTTTGATCTCCGAATTCGCACCCCAGTCCGGGGTGATGATCACCTGGCCACATGCTGAATCCGACTGGCGAGATAATCTGGGTGAAATAGAGCCGGTTTATCTGCAAATTACATGCGCAATCAGCCGGCATGAAACGGTGCTGGTCATTTGTCATGACGAAATACATGTTCACCATGTAACCAGCCTGCTTGATCAGGCTGATGCCACAATGCATGCAATACGTTGCATTGCCGTGCCTACCAATGACACCTGGATACGTGATTATGGCCCCTTGTCGGTATCCGGCAATAGCAAGCCGCAGCTGCTGGATTTTATCTTTGATGGCTGGGGCGGAAAGTATGAGGCGACACGGGACAATCAGGTATCACGTTTTCTGTTTGATGCCGGTGTGTTTAACATAGCGGAACTGACCGGGTCTTCACTGGTACTGGAGGGTGGCAGCCTCGATAGCGATGGACTCGGGACATTGTTGACGACAACGCGGTGTCTGCTGGAATCAGGGCGTAATCCGGGCATGGACAAGGACGCACTGGAGGCATGCTTGCACGATTACCTTGGTGTTGAACGAACCCTGTGGCTTGATCATGGTGTGCTGTATGGTGATGACACTGATGGTCATGTGGACATGCTGGCCCGCTTTTGTACACCGACTGATATTGTCTACATTCAATGCGCGGATGCTGATGATGAGCACTATGACGAGCTCGGCGCCATGGAGCAGCAGCTGCGTGGTTTCAGATCACAGGATGGAAATCCCTATACCTTGCACCCCCTGCCCTTTCCACGGCCGGTCTATTCAGACAAGGGTGAGCGATTGCCTGCCAGTTACGCTAATTTTCTGATCATCAATCATGCGGTGCTGGTGCCTGTCTATAATGACCCGGCAGACAAGCAGGCATTGGACGTGTTACGGCACTGTTTTCCTGATCGTGAAGTGCTGGCGATCAATTGCCTGCCTTTGCTGCAACAGTATGGCAGTTTACACTGCGCTACACTGCAATTGCCTGAGGGGGTGTTGTTGTGAGTCTGACAGTTGGACTGGTGCAGCATGCCTGCGGGAATAGTCGTGAGGTAAATCTGGATGCCAGTATTCAGGGCATACGTCGTGCGGCGCAACAGGGAGCACAATTGGTGTTGCTGCAGGAATTGCATGGCAACCCGTATTTTTGTCAAACGGAAGAACCCCGTCATTTTGACCTTGCGGAGACGATCCCCGGCCCCACCACTGATTTGCTTGGCCAGGTTGCGGCTGAGTTCGGGGTCGTTATTGTTGCATCGCTGTTTGAGTATCGCTCACGTGGTGTCTATCACAATACCGCGGTGGTGCTCGATGCAGATGGCTCTGTTGCCGGGTGCTATCGCAAAATGCATATACCCGATGATCCTGGTTACCACGAGAAATACTATTTCACGCCCGGTGATCTGGGGTTTGAACCGGTTACCACGTCAGTGGGTAATTTGGGCGTGATGGTCTGCTGGGACCAGTGGTTTCCGGAAGCCGCACGTTTGATGGCACTTGCCGGGGCAGACCTGCTGCTATATCCCACTGCCATTGGCTGGGATGCCAGAGATGATAAACAGGAACAGACTCGTCAGCAGGAGGCCTGGTTGACCGTTCAACGTGGTCATGCCATAGCCAATTGCCTGCCGGTGCTGGCCTGCAACCGCATCGGGCATGAGGCAGACCCGTCCGGTTGCAGTGAGGGAATTCATTTTTGGGGTGGCAGTTGCATCATTGGCCCGCAAGGCGAGTTGCTGGCACAGACAGGCGCAGATCGTGAAGATGTGCTGGTGAGCCCGGTTGATTTCGCCCGTACCGGCGAATTGCGTCAGATATGGCCCTTTCTGCGGGATCGCCGTATTGATGCCTATCAGAATCTCCTCAAGCGCTGCCGTAACGGACACCGTCATTAAGCGGGACAGCATGGTCAATGACGGGCGTTTCGTGGATAATGACGCGCCATTCTCTTCTGGGAGCAACAGGCATGATCCTTATATTAAACGCCGATACTGACAAAAGCGGTGAAGACTACCGGCAGCTGATGGATTTCCTGTCGAATCTGAGCAATATCCAGTCACGTGTGCACGATGAAAAAGGCACCCGGCAGGTGTTAACGGAAATTTACCTGGTGGGTGATACCGCAACATTATCAATCGATGAAATGCAAAGTTTTACCTGTGTCGAGCGCGTGGTGCGGGTATCAGAGGAATACCGGGTGCTGGGACGGCATCATGACGACAAGCGTGCCACCTGGTTTGACTACAATGGTGTACGTTTTGGTCAGGACAACCTGAACGTGTTTGCCGGGCTGTGTGCAGTGGACATTCCCGAACACGTCGAGATCATGATGAAGGCCTTGCAGGAACTTGGCCAGCAATGCACGCGCATGGGTGCCTACAAGCCGCGGACCAATCCCTATTCATTCCAGGGGCATGGTAAAAGTTGTCTGCCCTGGGTGTTCGAGCTGGCAGGCAAATATGATATCAAGGTTATCGCCATGGAGGTCACCCATGATAGCCATGTTCGCGAGATACACGAGGCACTGGAGCAGACCGGACACCCCACCGGTGTCATGTTGCAGATTGGCACCCGGAATACCCAGAATTTCGAACTCCTGAAGGCCATTGGTCGCGAGCCGGAATTCCCGGTACTGCTGAAGCGCGGTTTCGGGATTACCCTGGAAGAGTCACTCAATGCCGCGGAATACCTTGCGAGCGAAGGTAATCGCCGCGTTGTCTTTGGTCTCCGCGGGATGAAAACAAACATGGGCGATCCACATCGCAACTTTATTGATTTTGCACATGTGCCAGTCGTGCACCGTTTGACACGAATGCCTGTCTGTATCGATCCATCGCATTCGGTCGGTTCCCGCGAGGCCACCCATGAGGGGATCATGGATGTTTTTCATGTAACGGCCCAGGGAGTCATCGCCGGTGCCAACATGGTGCTGGTTGATTTTCACCCGCAGCCGAGCAAGGCACTGGTTGATGGTCCACAAGCACTGCATATGGATGAACTGGGCTACTTTTTTGAAGATATCCGTATCGCCCGGGATGCCTATGAGCAGCGTGTGGCACTGGCCGGGCAGTATTATCGATAGAGGATCGAGAAATATGAAGCAACTTTTTGTAATAATTCTATTTGTTAGCGGCTTATTATCCCCACCGGTTTTTGCGGGGACCACCATGCCCGTCTGTGGTAACCAGGTTTTGGCCGACACGGATCCTGAACCGGATGAAGAAGAGGAAGAGCCGGATTGCGATTAGCCAGTGTCCATCCATAAACGCAGTAATTTCTCTCGCAAAGGCGCAAAGACGCCAAGAAAGAATCCAATATGCTCTTAAGAATAGTACGATTTTAACTTTGTGATCTTTGCGTCTTGGCGAGAGTTATTCTTTCTGGATATATGTCTAGTAAGTAATTAGTTTGATGTAAATTTACATGCACGTAACTATTAATCAGGAGCATTAACTAAATGAAAACCATGAAAATCCTGTTTGCTACTTCCGTAATTTCTACGGCCCTGTTGGTATCAACCAGTGTGTCAGCCACTGACAAAACCGCAGTAAAGATCACGCCGGATATGGCATCCGTTGATGTTATGCACAATGGCAAGAAAACAACCATTATGCGTAATCAGGACCAGAAAAATACCATCAAGTCTGCTTTTGCCAAGACATCACGCAAGTGCCCACCGTTCTGTATCCAGCCTGCAGTACTGGCCCCTGGTGTGGAAACGATTGCAGAGCTTGAGGTGCTTGGTTACCTGAGCAAGATGAATGCAGGTGATAAATCCATTCTGGTGATCGATTCACGCACACCTGACTGGGCCAAGAAAGGTACCATTCCGGGTGCAGTGAATATTCCATGGACTACTCTGAATCCGGCCAAGGGTGCTGACCCGATCTCTATTGGCGAGATTCTGGTCGACCAGTTTGGTGTCAAGGAAATTGAAGGCCTGTGGGACTACTCCGGTGCCAGGACCCTGGTGATGTTCTGTAACGGTATGTGGTGCGGTCAGTCGCCGAATAACATCAAAAATCTGCTGAAGTTTGGTTATCCGGCGGACAAGATCAAGTGGTACCGTGGTGGTATGCAGGACTGGGAGATCCTTGGTCTGAGTACCGTGCCCGGCAAATAAAACTTTAGTAAAGCAATATCAAGGGCGGCTAATAGCCGCCCTTTTTTATGGTTTCTATAATAGTACGATTAATAGGCTATATTTAATTAACCGGACTTCCAGAAAACCAGGGGTACCCGTCATGACATGCTTGCGTAGTGTATTTAGAGTCTGCTCAGAAAGTCAGCACGTTGCCATCTGGAACAGATAGCCCCGTCGCCGTGTGTCGTGTACCAACTGATAACGGGTCAGTCTCTCCACCA
>Ga0209013_10005547_pt1 | contig 10839 bp, 7 predicted proteins | sample Cruoilmetagenom2_FD_187291 | JGI IMG/M metagenome (GOLD analysis project Ga0209013, IMG submission 187291) | Oil polluted marine microbial communities from Coal Oil Point, Santa Barbara, California, USA - Sample 2 (SPAdes) (version 2) | ecosystem: Environmental > Aquatic > Marine > Oil seeps ...
CAATATGATCCTGTGAGTTTTGAGCTTGGCTAGCCAATGAAAATCCAATGGTTGAAAAAGCCCAAAGAGGACTTACGGGCGTTGTTTCGCTACCTGGCGGAGCGCAATCCCGATGCGGCTTGGCATCTACGTGAAGAGGTGGAAAAGCGTGTCTGGGTACTTACTGACCATCCGAAAATCGCACCACTTGGCCGCGTGCAGGGTACGCGGGAGCTGCAGGTTAATGGATGGGATTATGTGATCATTTACCGGATCAAAACAGCGAGCCTGATCCAGGTTTTGCGGGTGCTGCATAATGCGCAGCAATGGCCACCAGGGAAAAATGCTGAAAAGAGAAGGTGATCATCAATGGGGTGAAATCTACTCATTTGAGTAGATGAGGAATGAGTAATCAAGTCGTTGAGTGATAGTGCATAAGAGGGGGTTATGTTCAATGGCAGGGTTTGAGCTGATCTACTTACAAGCAAATTGAGGTGTATCCACAGTCTGTGAGAATGACAGCTGATGCTCCACAGCGGACAGTCAAATTGTCGAAGTGAAGAAAAATGCCATGCCACGAAATAGCCCCTCTGGCAGGATGCAATCGAAGAATTGGTACGATTTGATAAAGGCGACTGGTCGGAAAACGATCAGATTCTGCTCATCTATCATTCCGTTACTGATATCGCCTGAAGCACCTACCTACCGAGAAGAGCAGCCTACTCTCCCATCCGTAAAGCCGCCCGACAGTTGGATCGGTTTCCAAGTGATCCAGCAGAATACGCGTGGTCATCATGCTGTCGACAATTTTTTTGATGAAGGCCCGAAAAAATTTTCCCTCCACCCTTGCAAAGCCGAGAGATCAAACTATACTTCCTCTACTAATTGACAATTATCAATTGGCATCAATTAATCAACTAGCGAGGCTACACCTCAGACCGTCAAGTCCTGAGGTTCAGTTTGCGAACTGCTACACTTTATTTGATACATGCCCATATGGCATGCGTTTCAAGGAATATGCACGAAGCAACTAAAGCGTCCATGAACGCGATAAATCTCGCGTAACTCTGAGCCGGCATTAATTGTCGCCAGCGCCTCCTAATGCACCTACCGCATGCAGCAGTTCCAGCGAAACGTCAAATTTTACTCCTATTGAATCAGGGGGTATGGGGGGGGTGTAAGCTATAGATAAACACCAAAACTTGACTCATTTGTAAACATGTTGGTGACTCAAGGATTCTAGTCCGTAATTCTGTAAGTACTCGCCAGAGTGTAGTGGGGACAATCATTGATTGAGCGGTGTTTATGCACTGCAATTGTAATGCCGCATTGCGGCCATTTGGAGAGCCACATTGAAAGTCATAAAAACAGAAAATGAGATGTCTTCTCGCATATGGAATCATGTGCCACGCTCGAGGAAGTGGCTACCTTTGGTAGCCTTGGCTGCCACGATGACTTGCGCCAGTGGTAGTCATGCCGGATCAGCAAGCTGTGAAATGAAAAATGATCTTGCGGCCAGTATGCAATCTTCGCCAAAGCTAACTTGGTCAGCGGTACGTGAAGCTTGCCAAACAGATATTGATGCTTACAAACAAAAAGATCCTGTGGGATATTCGTGGTTTGTGAATGCGGCGAATGGTTTTGCGGGAACTCCACTCATTATTCTTAAAGCATTACCCGCAATTGCTCCGGAAATTTGGGGCTCGTCAGCCGAGAATTTTTCTAAATTTGGTCTATTCAGTGACCCATCCGCCCCGGACCGCGTGCTTCCTCGTGGTTTAGGCGTCGCTTCGTCTGAGGGGCGCCCGGTCGATGCGCATAATGCGCCGCTCGGTGAGATTGATTACAGTAAACCCAGTCTCTATGTGACAAACTTTGCGTGTGGTGCCTGCCATAGTTCACGGGTGAAAGTGGGTGATCAATATCATGTTATTGAGGGGGCTCCTAATACGCAGTTTGATGTACGCAGTTGGCGTCAGGCTTTTATTGATACACGCACAAAATATTTCACGGCAGAGTTAATTGGTACGCCTGAAGCGCCGGGAAAAACTACGCAAAAAATTCTCAAATTTATTGACGCTCAGAAGCCAGGTTACTTTGCAGCAGGTTTGCCTCTATTACCTGAGAAGGATGAAGTGGCTATCGATACGCAACAGCGTGCCATTGTTAAGGCGAAAATTGTTCCAATTCTTATGGGGGTATCGCATGGAGTGCGTGCCAGTGATTGGATGGTCAAGCTGCAGCTGAAAAAGGGTAGTAATTATGGTCAGCAGGGTCGCTCTCCGGCTTTAGCAGGAAACAGCGCGGGGCAATCCGATGGCAGTGGCGATTTACTCGCGCAATTAATTGCTTTGCAAGCTAATAGGGAAGAAGGGCTATCGGAAGAAGAGTTTTTAGCGCGCCCACAACCGGCGATTCCACCTTTTGCGTCAGTGACCGATGTTCCCAGTGTATGGAATCAGCAGGCGCGAGCGGCAGCGCAGTGGGATGGCAGTGTGTTCATGGGTTTCTGGCGTAATATTGCCGCGCAACTCCCTGTCGTGAGTGATCCTAGTAAGGTCGATTTACATAACACCCATATTGTCGATAAGTTCTTAACGAATTTGCCCGCTGCTCCTTATCCATTTGACGTGGATCTGAAAAAAGCGGCGAAGGGTGAGGCGCTGTATAAAGCTAACTGTACAGGTTGTCATAGTCCTAACAATAGCCACCCTTATTGGGAAATGTATACCGATTTCAATCGCGCAAAAGTTTTAAATACCGAAGCGAGAAATCTTTTTCTTGCGGCTTTTACCGCGTCTTGCCATGACAAAGAGTACAGCTATGTTGATGGTAACGGAAAAAAGATTAAACCGTGTACCATGGATGGTGCAAAGATTATTCGGGATACTACTGTTGCAGAACAGCAGGGGTATATAGCGAGTGTCTTGGATGGTATCTGGGCGCGAGCGCCTTATCTTCATAATGGTTCTGTACCCACTTTACGTCATTTGCTCGTGCCCAATGAGCGGCCTACGACCTTCTTACGTGGTGTAGAGGCCTATGATCAATCGTCGATAGGTTGGGTATGGGATGTTTCGCAAAGATCAAAAGTTGCAACAGCGACATCGCCAACATTGATGATTTACGACACAACTCGAGATGGCCTGTCAAATATGGGGCATGACAAGGATATAACGATCAATGGTAAGTTCTATCGCCTAAATTGGAGTGGAGAAGCTTTGCAGGAAGACCTTGGGGATTTATTAGAGTACATGAAGACACTCTAGCCTTCGGATCTAACTCAAGAGTCTAGCCCAAAGACAGCAGGACAATAATAATTGTCCTGCTATCACAATGACTGCATCGTCCTGATTGAGGTGCAGTGAGTGATAATCATGAATACAAAACAGCAGAACATTGATCTTGTTGACCAGATTCAACAAGCCATGATGAAAGTTACGGGGATCAAGCGCCGTGGCCAGCATCTTAAAATGCATGCATGCTTAAATGCTCAGTTTACAGTGTCTGCCGACATACCGGTTGAATTGAAAGTAGGCCTGTTTTCTGAAGCCAAGACATATGACGCTTTTGTTCGTTTTTCTAATGGCGGTAAAGAAGATGACCGCATGCCAGATATCCATGGTATGGCGATTAAATTATTGGGAGTTGAGGGAGATAAGGTTCTTGAGGGGCAACAACACGAAACCACGCATGATTTTATATTGGCTGATAATCCACTATTTTTCATTCGAACGGCGGCTGAATATGTCCCATTTATCGAAGATTTTGCGCGCTCATCGGCAGCTGGCGTTCCACCGGTTAAATTTATCAACTGGCTAAAAGAAAATAGACCAAAAGATCTCCCTGTTTTTCTAGGCTTTAGCCAGCAAAAAATGGAAAGCCCGCTGACCAGTGAATACTGGAGTCAGGTCCCTTACGCGCTAGGTGTCGGCGATGATCGCATTTGTCGATACAGTGTAGTCCCTGCTAAGTCCAATCCTGTTAATTCGACTGATGAGAGTGATCGCAGTGAGCACTATTTAAGAGAAATATTGGTTGATGCTCTAACTACAAATGAAGCCTACTTCGAATTTTATGTTCAGCCCTGCCTCAATGCGACTTATGATGTGATTAACAACCCTGCCGTCGAGTGGGATCTACCAAGATATAAAATCGCCACACTGACAATATCGGCGCAAAACTTTGATACGAATGAGCGGCGAAAATTCGGAGAAAACCTTTCTTATACGCCTTGGCATGCCTTACCCGAGCATCGGCCCTTAGGTGAGGTGAATGAAATTCGTAAGCAAGTTTATCTATCAAGCAGCAAGATTCGCCATAATGCGAATCATGCAACGAGTGTTGAGCCAACAACTATATAAGTATGCGTTTATCCCAAGAAGAGCTTACAGCAAATATTGATGATGATTTCAAAGGTATTCTCGATAAGCTCATATCAACGTTCAGTTATGGGGCTTCCATGAAGAAGGGCCGTGCGACTCATACCTATGGTGTGGCGGCAGAGGCGACAGCGCGCTGTATTGTTTCGCCCTATTTCCCTAAAAATGATTTCTTCATATTTGGTAAAACATTTCCTATCGTATTGCGTCATTCTTCACTTGGAGGTGCAAAAGATGACCGCACGAGAGACGGGTGTGCGATTTCCTTGAAGTTTTTTCGCCGGTGAATACTCAGCGTGAGGGTGATGGTGAGTTAGATATATTGATGAATGCAGGACGCCAGCTGTTTGTACGTAACATCCGTGATTTTTCGACTATGGTGCATTCGTCGCTAGAGCAACGTGCTGAGCTGTGTAAGCAGGGAACCATTATGGAAAAAGAATTGACGGAAGCATACCGTATTCGAGGTTCTTTTGTAGACTATCGCTACCATACCTGGTCTTGCTTCGAGTTCTTTGATGCTGAAGGTGAAATGAATTACATCCGGTTTCGTGTTATCGCGGGAGATCGAGGCCCTGAGCGTGGATTTCCTGAAAAGAGTTTTAACTGCGAAGGCCAGCTGACTAAACCACCACTTGAGAATGATACCCGAGCAGAAGACTTTTTACGGAAAGACTTCATCTACAGAGTAGAAAATAGTGAGGTTAAATATATCTTGCAGGCACAATTGCATGCATCAGAAAGCCCCGCAGTTGAAAATAGTGAAGTGCTGAATCCCGCTGCTGCTTGGGATGAGAAATTTTACCCTTGGCTGGACTTGTGTGAAATTACCGTAGACAAGGTAATTGAAGAGAATGCGAAGGTCAGTGCCCTGACCATGGATCCTAATAGAAGCCCACAGTGCATTAAAATCCCCTTGGCCACCAGTCCGGATCACTATGCCTCCCTAGGGCATGCCCGAGCCATTGTTTACCCAGCTGCACGTGAAAAACGGCGCCAAGCTGCTGAGCCACAAGAGAACTAAGAGCAAAAAAAACCAAAGAAAAACCAAGTTAAAGTTAGCGTTTATTGTTTTATTATTCAGGGGAAATGATTATCCCCTTTTTGAGTTTTATTTATAGAGGATTTATCGTGAACTCATCATATCAACAGTCTCGGGTTGTCAGAGCGGCAAAATCTAAGTGGTCAATTGGCCTGGTCATACTCGTCGTCATCGCTATTATTTATATGGTTGCGCGTATTAGTGCAATGATCGATAGTATCGGGTATAGCTTGACCCCACCAGAGTTGCCTGAGTACCAAGACCTTGAGACGGTAAATGTCAACCCAACAGGCTGGCCGAATAAACGTGCTGATTGGTTTCATCATGCCTCACAAGGCACGGCAACCTTGCCCGTTCCCTATGAATGGTTGTTAGCGTTAGAAGCCCCTAAAAGTAGCCCTTGGAGTATTTTATTGGGTGGTGACGAAGGGCGCTTTATGGATGAATTCATCTTGCGCTTAGGCTTTATTAAGCTGGGTAAAACACCTTACAACCCCGATGGCTTGCCGATAGGCATTGCCAAAACAGAAAGCATTTATTTCCCAGGTATCGATCAAAAAGCGAATGCCGGCGGCTTTACCTGTGCGGCTTGTCATACCGGACAGGTGATTCATGATGGTAAGCGTTTTATCATTGATGGCGGTCCAGCGATGACGGACCTCGGTTTATTAACCCAATCCTTGGGTGCTGCTTTGGGGCAGACAGCTTTGTCCAGTAACTTAGTTTTACTGAATGGCCGTTTTAAACGTTTTGCTGAACGTGTATTGGGCAGTAACTACAATATTGTGACGCGTGGCCGTTTGAAAGATGACCTGACGAAGACCATGGGTCTCTTGATTAAGCTCAGTGATACGATCGATATAACCGAAGGTTTTTCACGTTTAGATGCACTAAACCGCATCGGTAACCAAGTTTTTAGTGAGGACATGGACCGCCACGCCAATTATTCACCCATTAATGCCCCGGTGAACTACCCTCATATCTGGACCACGTCGTGGTTTGATTGGGTGCAGTATGACGGTTCTATTATGCAGCCTCTAACCCGTAATACGGGTGAAGCTTTGGGGGTTAGTGCCTATCTAGATGTTGCAGGGCCGGATGCACAGCGTTTTGCTTCCTCTGTAAATGTTCCCAATCTTATTCGCACTGAAGACTGGTTGGCGGGTGAAGATCCCTTTAAAAACGATCATAAATTTGATGGATTGTTAGCCCCTAAATGGCCTGCTCAATTCCCACTGATTAAAAAAGATTTAGCGAAGCAGGGTAGTGATCTCTATCAAGAGCTGTGTCAAAAGTGCCACTTGCCGCCGATAAATTCCGAAGAGTTCTGGAGTGATAAATACTGGAATCATATTCCGTATGTTGATAATCGGCCTGCAAAACAAGGGGAGAGTGCCGAGGTCCTACAACAACAGACTGAGCGAAAATACCTCCATGTTGAAATCATTCCGCTTGAGGAAATTGGTACTGATCCAGCGCAAGCCAATGTCTTAACAACACGAACGGTTGATACTACCGGGCTTAATCTCGATGCGCATATTTGTATGCCTGTACCAGCGGATGACAACGCTTATTCTAAAAAGGAAGTTCTAACCTTTGTTGAGCTAAAAGATAGCGCCACTTCTAATTTTGGTTTGGCTTTGGGTGCATTGGTGGAGCGCACCAATATCCAGTGGTTTAACCAGAACTATATAGCTCAAGATAAGCGACCCGCAATGGAAGGCTTGCGCCCTAACTGTTTTCAGGTGGGCAAGGGGTATAAGGCTCGTCCACTCAACGGTGTGTGGGCGACGGCGCCTTTCTTACATAATGGCTCTATCGCGACGCTTTATCATTTGCTTTCCCCTTTGGAAGAACGTCCAACGTTTGTAGAGCTAGGAAATCCTGAATTTGATGTGAAGCATGTGGGTATTGTTCAGGGTAAAGTGATTCAGGCCTTCAACAAAAAACAAGAGCATAAGCAGCCAGACATTACTGCAGATTATAGCGATGGCCGTTTTGTTCTCGATACACGTGAATTGGGTAATCATAATACTGGGCACATTTTTAGTGATGCGAATGTGAGCGGTAAAATTGGCCGTGCATTGTCAGATGGTGAGCGTATGGCGCTGATCGAATACCTAAAAACCTTGTAAATACCAGAGTATTGTCGGTACGGGGCTTTGCTTCCGGACCCATCACAGCCATATTATCGAAACTGGCAATGATAATTATCGATTCAAAAACTCGATCAGCAATATTGAAAAAAAGTAAATGGAAATTCAGGAAATAAACCATGATCTGGTTTGAATAGGCGGGTCAATTTTCAATACAAATACTGGGTCATTTTTCGGTTTAATTCAACAACCGGTGGTGTGTTCACTGCAATAATGAAGACAAATAACATAAAGACTGCCAGTAAGAAACAATTCCAGGAGAACGTATTTCCAGAAGAACTGGAGGAAATAAAGCGTAGGCGAAAGACCGTAGATCTAGCGACAGAATCTCTTGATGGAGGGCTGTCAGTCGACCGGAATATTGTTGGACTCGCGATCTCCGGTGGCGGAATTCGCTCTGCCACATTCAGCCTGGGTGTTATACAGGAGCTTGCCCGGCAAGGAACGTTGAAAGGTGTCGATTACTTATCTACTGTATCTGGTGGGGGTTACACTGGTTCATGCCTCAGCTCGCTGCTCAATGATCCTGCAAATAAATCAAGTGGCGACAAGTTTCCACTGAACTATACGGCGGGGACAGAGGAACCTCCTTCTTTAACGCATCTGCGCAATAGCAGTAATTATCTCATTCCGGGCGGGTTGTTTGACAAATTACGCCTGCCGGTTATGTTGTTGCGAGGCATATTGCTGAATCTGTTTATTTTTATGCCATTCATTATGGTGGCGGTTTTCATTACTGAAATTGCTTACGAGAAAGGTCCGCATTGGGCTAACCTGACTTCACTGTTGCTGCCCTTATCTTTTGTTTTCCTGTTGATGGCCATAACATTCCCAGTTGTTGTGCGATTGTTTAGACGACGTTTTGATTGGGATAAGCGTAACTCCTACGAACTATGGATGACTGTACCGTTGCTGTTGGTGGCAATTATATTACTGCTGCTTCCAATACTAGCCTTAACACAATTGGCGATAGAACACACTACAGGTCAGTTTTTTACTTGGTATAACCAACTGAGTGCTTTCACCTTGTGGGTGTCCGGCGCGCTGGCAGCCGGTATTGCAATACTTTTTATGATGATGGGTAAAGCCTCTGAAAATATTGCAAAGTGGAGTGGAAAACTACTGCTGGCAGTCCTTGGTTTTCTTGGGCCATCGATCGTATTTCTTATTTATCTCGCTTTGTGTTTATGGCAACTCGACTCACCTTATCTTCCAGTTTCTTTTACTACTGTCCTTAACGAAGCTGTTGATTGTGATAAACCCTGTCTATACCAGAAAGCGGAGCAACAAAAGGAATTCGAGAACAAAGGAACTCGAATGGAAGAATTCACTGGAATCATGTTTCAATCAAAGGATAGAAATAACACCTTCGGCGAACTCCTTGATGAACTGAAGGGTAGGTCGATTAGCATAAGTGAAAGAGCCATTGTCCGTTGCCAGAGTTCCAATTGCAAGGATACCTTTGCAGCTGAGAATTGGCGGCAGGATAACCGTGTTTGGGTAATAAATGATGCGCCGAATATACAGGAACATTGTCCTCCTGTGGAAACGGTCGCTTCTAATGTTAACGCTGGTATCATTGGAAATTGCCATTATCTGAAACGTGCTTCGAGCAGGCAACTTCACATAGAAGGCGACCGTCTGCGACTCTTCGAGCGGTCAGAAGATTTACTTTTCTCAGTATTGTTTATTGCGATGTTGCTGTTTAATCGATTCTTTCTGGATATGAACATCACTTCCTTGCATGGATTTTATCGTGATCGATTGAGTAAGGCCTATTTATTTAAATTAGATTCTGATAACGAAGTCGTTCATGTCGACAAGACGAAGCTCTCCTGCTTGAATGCTGATGACAGCACCGCTCCCTATCATCTTATCAATGTGGCGCTAAATCTTCAGGGCAGTACTGCAGTCGATTTACGCGGGAGGAAATCGGATTTATTCATATTGAGTAAACACTTTATTGGCAGTGACCGAACTGGTTATGCCGCCACCAGTGAGATAGAAAAATATGACAAATACCTGAACCTTGGTACAGCCATGGCAATCTCGGGCGCCGCAGCTGCGCCAAACATGGGAAGCGGCACGAATCGGTCACTGGTTTTTCTCATGACCTTGTTGAATATACGTCTTGGTTACTGGTTGCCCAATCCAAAAGTAGTCAATTCCAGGCACTGGTTCAACTGGTTCAAATTGAGTGGTGTCAAGCCAACCCTGCTTTTACGGGAGGCGCTCGGAAAACTCGATACAAAAGAATCTCATGTGAATGTTTCCGATGGTGGACACATTGAGAATATGGGGATTTATCCCTTACTCAAACGTAACTGCAAGTATATTGTTGCCATTGATGGAGAAGCAGACCCTGATATGACCTTCGGCGGTCTGCTCAAGTTAACGCGCTATGCGCGAATCGATATGGGTATTGAAATTGAAATGGGGCTTGATAGCATTCGAAAAGATCAATTCGGCAATAGCAAAACCCACTGGGCGATCGGGGATATACATTATGGCAATGGTGAAGAAGGCAAACTGCTTTATATCAAGCTTTCGGTAACGGGTGAAGAACCGGAATATGTTCGCGCCTACCGCACAAAATTCCCCCAATTTCCTCACGAATCAACCAGTGACCAGTTCTTCACTGAGGAGCAGTTTGAGGCGTATCGAGCCCTAGGTTGTTATGCTTGCAGAAAGATGTTTGAAAACAAGGATGTCCTAGGTGAGTTCGCGGTAATTGGATCAACGCCCAGTGATCTCGGAGGTTAGTGAAGTCTACTCGTGACTACCTGCCAGCGTTGGAGGCAAATTCTGCGTGAAATACGTAGAAGAACCAGGGTGGTTGGAGAGGCCAGGGAACTGAAAGAGATAATCCTTCCGCCGCGATTGGTCGGTTAGAGTACGCTGCAGCCATTCGCGGCATCCCTTCAACCTACACGTTGCTCCTTCGCGGACGATCATAAAGAGGTAGTGATCTCACATGAGGGGTAATAAGTGCTTAGCCCCCAGACAACACCCATGCACGTGCTTCTGCATCTTGATCAGAGCTAAATGCATGAAGATGCATTGGCGTGACAGCGTCGATATTCAATGTCCGCTGTGAGTATTCAGCGGCCGGTCACTTGAGAAGAAAAAATAGCTGGCAGTGCGATTGGTTTGATGCTGCCAGCTATTGATGGATCTACACCTCTGTTTTCTCGGCTATCTCCAAAGCATCGTCAACCTCGACACCAAGATATCTGACAGTACTCTCTAGCTTGGTATGCCCTAGCAATAATTGAACGGC
>Ga0209013_10005548_pt1 | contig 10837 bp, 5 predicted proteins | sample Cruoilmetagenom2_FD_187291 | JGI IMG/M metagenome (GOLD analysis project Ga0209013, IMG submission 187291) | Oil polluted marine microbial communities from Coal Oil Point, Santa Barbara, California, USA - Sample 2 (SPAdes) (version 2) | ecosystem: Environmental > Aquatic > Marine > Oil seeps ...
TCAAGTTTGAAAATAATTGGCGTGCTCAATTAAATGTGACAATCCAGGTGGGTCATTTTAGATGAGCTTCGGTGGGTTAATTCTCGTGAGCGTCAAAGACAATAGCCGGCTTTTCCTTTCAGTGCAGGCCTGTCCCGCTGCTCAACCGATGCATAAAACGTATCCATGTCGATATGGATTATTTTGCGAACGCTTATCACTGATTAATTTTGGTCCGTCTCTTACAACTTTTTCCAATTGGTGTTTACCAGAATGTATATTTTCATTGTGGGAGAGGTGTTTTTTCTCTTTGCCTGCCTTCCGTTATTCTGGCAGGACCAGACTTTTAATGGGAGACACTCACCCTCAAATTATTCCCCTTATTTCCTCTTTTAAAAACAAGGTAACCCTAATCCTCAGGAAAACCGGTAATAATTGTATCACCTTCATATTCAATATATTTTGCTATCTCTTTCAAAATCCATTTGATGTTATCATTTCCGGTTAATTCCGCTGCATTTTTAAGAATACTCTTTGCCCGCTGTCCCAGTTCGTACTCCTCCCCTTCAACCAGGAAGTCACCAATCATGCGCCAGCGTAAAAGAAACAGAAAAAGGTGCGCTGAATTTTTAAATATTTGCTGGATATTACCCTGCATAAGTTGAGAATCCATCCTGTCGCATGCAAACTTGGCAAGAAATAAGGCCTGATCAGGTCTTAAGCACTTCGGCGCATCATCTCGGTGCTGTAAAATTCGTGATATTGCAAGAACCCAATTATTTGTTCTAAGTGGGTTATCTTTTATTCGATCGACAGCAACATTAAAAAATAGTTTTACATCTTCATTTTTTGAAAATGAACGCCCTGATCCGTGGACAACATTTACCGACGAATTAATTTGATTTCTTACAAGTTCTTGTCGCAAATATGCATAACAATTTTCAGGTGCCCCAGCGAAAAGCCATGTGGATATTTGTATCAAATACATAAAGTTTTTTAAGTTTCCTCCTGCAATTTGGCGAGAACTAAACTCTGCAATTTCATTATCCAATTTATTGACAACATTTGATAAAAGATTTGTATTAACCTCGTCCGGCAAATGACCATTTTCATTTACAAATCTATATCCAGTATTGTCACCATCGGCCCAAAATACTTGTTTTAACAGCCTTATTTCTTGTCTCAAGTCTATTACAACCTGAGTATAATTATTATCCCTAAAATCAGCGTTAAGGTAGTTACTAAGTCTCCATTTTACAGTTTGATAAACATTTGGGTGTGTCTTAATCCCGAAAGTCTGAGGAAACCCTATACCTTTTGATTTTTTAGGAAGTTCCGATGCCTCCATTCTGGACCAATCCAAATACAATTGTTCTGACCCAAATTCTTTTGTTTCGCTGGGTATTACTTCAACTGAAGCAAACCCTTGGGCGGGTCGCATTTTTACTTTAAGATACAGACCAATTTGGGAAGGAGCCGGCCCGGGAAGAGCGAATGGTAGTTTTTTGACTTCATCCGAATCCTCACGCCTGAGAAAGAATTCGATTTCGTGTTGGCCTGGCTTTACAGCGAACTTTGGCGGTGACGGATTTTCATAAGTTTCACCTCCCTCAATTACGTCATCCTCAACGAGTGAACACCATTGAGTTTGGCCATGAACACGTGCCCATGTGTCAAGCTTCGGGAGAGTATCAAGATAGGTGGGGAGATTTTTTAATACTCTATCATGATAAATCAGGCAGCCTTCAGCTATTAAATCAATATCTGTTTCTTCAGGATAAAAGATATAGGTGCAAGCAGGTTCAGGTGAAGCGTTGTATTCAAGCCCAGCTTCTTCAAGTTCCTTAAAGACGATGTGCTTTAAAGATTGATCACTATTAGCCGGAAGGTGCTCAAGATCACCAGTGATAATTGCCCCGACTACATCACCATGGCATTGTTCAAGAGCATCTTGAAGACTTTTTCGAACATATTCGGTCAGGCTCTTTTCCTCATGCAATACTCTTGAAGGATCATCAAAATTACAGCACTTAGCGATCAATTCTTCAAGCCACTCTGATCGCATTTGGGCATCATGCAGAGCGCCATATAGATATTCATGAGGTTTCCATCTGCTCCACGCTTTATTTACATGGATGAATCTTTCATTATTTTCATTATGTTCCGTTTCTCCCTTTGCCATTTTCCAAAGATCCGGGAAAAGAGCAAAGGTCTGCCATATAGCAGCACGATCTTTGGTCCCGTAAAGTTTTTGTATCAACATCTCTGCTGCCGAACTTAAAATAGAAATGCCTCCATAAGGTTTTCTTTGTCGGGGTCGTGTGCGCAAGGGTACAACATATTTGACACCATAACGTTCTATCTTACGGAGTCTTAGGGGAACAAACTCGAAGTTATCAGCGCCAAGATGAATGACAATTAAACTATCATCTTTTTCAAGCATAGCCTTTGCTTCGACGTCTGGCAATCTGTTGCACCACGAAATAGCTGCAGCTACAGGCCGCCACAATAAGGTAGGCTTACAACCTCTGCGTTTCAAAGCACTAATGAGTACTTGCTGACCGAATTCATGCAAATCATTTGGAATAGCTAAAACAATGTCGCGTATACCTTCGGGAAGGAAGCTCATCACGTGATCAGCAATAACATTCGCTAAAGGAATTGATTTACCAGCTCGCCACAAGATTCTCTGATCAGATGCAGCATCCAGAAGGTACCAAGCAATACTTATCGGTAGTCTTCTCAAGCCATTATCAGGCTCAAAACGGGCTTCAGGTGGCCACGTATATCCTCTGCATATCCGGGAGTGCTCGGCTTTTTCTCTGACTATTGAGGTGCCATAAGCTTTTTCTGGAATGATAGCGCATGCTGGAACAACATGATTCCGCTCAATCTCTATCGAGTCTCCTGCCAGGCTTGGTCTGGCAATCGCATCCGAACAGCCATCAAGTGAGCACCCCCAACCGGTCACTATGCTCCTCCTTTAATAAGATCCAGTGCTTCGACCAAAAAGATCTGAATATAATCTAAGGCATCATGCCACTGTTCAGGCCTGGAAGGTAACTGAATAACCTGCACCTTTGCAGGCTGCTTTTCGGGCATGAAAGTTTGAGGTTTGGTAATGTCTGAAAGTGTGCTAACGAGTATGCATCCTGCTATTTGCGGGACAGCAGCATATAGTTGTTTTAGATTTTCATAGTTGTAAAATAAGCTATTTGAAGCGGACTCCGCAATTTGTTTAAGATCTGGCATTGCATTAGATCCGGCTCCATGAATTGCCCAGAAAACGATGAGGACTTTCTTCCGGCTATCTATGTCGGTTATTAAAGCATAAAGATGTCCGCCCAACTTACCTAAATGTTGACACACTTCATGTTCTATTGCGTTATACGAATTAATTAGCTCTATAATAAAGGTTTTTCCGTCGTACTCAAAGAAACAGGGGCCTGCAATAGAGTCAGGAATCAACCATGTCCCGCATAACTGCTCCGCCCTGAATTTCGCTTTAGAATTGGTGAAAGGATAAATTTTTAATTCAGATTTCTCAGAATTGCTTGTTAATGCAACAGCAGCTAACAATCGGGAAATATCTGTCCAAAGCCGTGACTGCCATGTCCAAGCTTCGTCAAATTCCTGGTCTTGATGCAAAAGACGTTGGTACAAGTCCCATATTTTTCGGTAACGCTGACCACATTGAAGAACATAGTTTGGTTTTACAATTCTGCTAATAGACTGCACATTAGAAATAGGCGAATTAATGAGCAATCTTCCGCATAGAGTCTTGAAACCTTGAACAGTTTTGTAACGTTTGCTTTGATGAAAATTCCTCTGATCACCAAGGTATTCCAAGGCCACATGTTTGCATCGTTTAAGAAAATCTTTGAGTATCCGATTTTCCAAGGTGTCGTGTGTTTCTTTTCTGACAATGGAGAGTAGTTCCTGTTTAGCTCCTGCTTTCTGAGGTATTGTTAGCCCAGGTTGACGAGCCAGCCATCGAAGGCAAGTCCCGTCGACTTCTTGTATCCGATCCATTCTTTGAGCCTGCCTTGTACGAAACAAAATCCGTCGAGGACGCATGCAAATATCAGCAATTTCTTTGCCCATTTGCATAGCAATCCAGACTATTAACGCCATGCGTGGTTCAGATTGCTCTTTTTTTCTTAAAAGAAGGGCTGCAATATCAGTCCATGCGCGGGAAGGATGCCTATCGTCACTTTGAACATGGCTTAATATTCCGAGAATTTCATTGATGATGTCAATCCACGACATAATGAGCCTGTGCAAAAGAACACCGTCGCTTATTTGATGTGACTCAATGATTTCCCGTTCACTTTGTTCAGGGGCATCAATTGCCCCTCTAAGCACAAAGGATAAACGCGAACTGTTTGACCGCTCCCTCAAAGTTAACTCTACCAATGGGAAAGAAGCCTTGGCCAAAAACCCATGTGGAACCTCGAAAAGTTGCCCCCTGTTATTTATTAGGGACGGGCCTAATTTAGGTAGAGGAATTGATTTACCTGTGAGAAATAATTGGGTGCCCGGTGGAGTTAGAATCACAGGGGTGCCAAAAAATACAACAACTTGATCTCTTCTATTTACGTTTAGGTCAACTCTCTGTTTCGGATTGGAAACAGACCAGGGAAATGGGTAAATGGCGGTTTTAACTTCTTTCATTGATCTTGTTTCCGAGTGACTCCATACCAGGAAAATAAAATGTCATCCTTGCCCATAGCCTTGTCAAAGGCGTCACCCAGTTCTTTATCATCCAATTTTTCAATAACGGCTCGAATTGTTTCAAAACAGGATCGATTTTGTTCGATATCTAACCCCCTCATCTTAGGTAAGATGCGTTGTTCCATTTGATCTGCAAAAGCCAAACTATGATTATTTTGAGTGTTAACTGCAGGATAATTAGCGACATAACTGAAAATTGCCTGATTGATACGATATCCAAATGGCCGGCCAATATCATCAAGCCCATTATTTAACTCCACAATCCAGCTCTCTATCTTACCACGAGCATGCGGTTCAAGGAAGTCATGGTTCTTTTTCCAACTATTCCATACCGATAATGGCAGAAATTCTTTAGATTTCTGTATGGCAACCGGCAAGTCGGAAAGCATCTTCTCAGGACGGCCAAAACGCAGAACGTTTGCGCGGTCAATCACCTTGTCCGATAATGTTTGGGTTGATTCATCCTCGTTCATCGTACCAACAAATAATACATTTTCATGGACATAGAGTCTGGGAACATTCTGACCCTCTATTCGAGATCCCACATCAAGAGAAATCTCTGCTTTTCTACGCTCTCCAAGATTATTCGGGTTGATTGATTTCCGTATCTCCAGTTTGGAAAGAAATTCGCTGAAATAATATTCCACGCGTGCCAGGTTCATTTCATCAAGAAGAACGAGTAACATTCTATCTGCATACTCAGCCTTGTCTGGATGGTTCCACTTATCCATCCTAACAAGAGATTGCGCAAGTTCAGTCGCCCTATAGCGTTGTTCGATATAATTATAAAAACCAAACATATCCTGGGGACTATCCCAGCGTGGTTGAACTGCCATTAGCAGAAAATGCATTCCCAATGCTTCTGCATAACGACGGGGCAGCTCACTCTTACCTGTGCCGGATATTCCTGCCATAACTGCAAGAGTACTGATATCAGCAATTTTTAGCGATGTATGAAATGAATTTAGAATTCTGGTGGGAAAGATTAGCTTACATCTATCCAAATAGCTTTTCAGGTCCCTTAGAGCTTCCACCTCTGTATATTCCTCTCCGTGCGGTGAATTTAACTCCGCCTTAGTAAGAATATCCGGCGGGTCATATAAGTGACCATAGACGTCCTGATCTTTGGCACTTGTACCTTTGTGCTGTTCTATTTTATCTTCAAGGTTAGCAAGCCTTGCTTCCAACTTTGCTGCTTTTTGTTCGTTTTCAAAATTCTTATCGGTTAGGGAAAAGTACTTTTGCTCAAGCTTTGATATTTCTTCATTTTTTATATTCAGCTTATTCTCAACATCTTCTTTCGCTTCTCCCAATTTGTTAAGTTTTTTTGAGCTAATATCTATATTTTCAGCAAGATCTTCCAATTTTGTCTGTTTTATACTGATCTCTCTGGAAAAAGATTCATTTTGTACGGACTTCTTAGTAACCTTTTCAATAAGATCGTTTAAATGACGTTGTTTTTCATCAATATCATGCTGATATTTTTCATTTTCTTTTTTGAGGGGGGTCAGCCTTTTTTCTTCCTCAGAAGCTTCTCCAAGTGCTCGCTCTTTCCGGAGTTTGGCTTGTTCTAAAACCTTTTGAATCTCATCCAGTTTTGTTTCCTTGTCACTAATTTCTTTGATAAACGAATCCCTTTTCAAGGATAGTTCAATAATTTTATCATTAAGGCCCATCAGCTTATTGCGTTTGTCTTCAAATTCCTTCTGGGCCTCTTGAGCTTTTATAACGGCTTGCACTCTGACCTGTTCTGCAGTATGGGTCTTTTCTTTTGCTATCTCTTTTTTATTCTCAAAATCGACCTTTTCAGATTCCAGGCGGTCACGATCTTTTGAAAGGGACGAGACGACATTCTGGAGTTCAGAAGCCTCTCTTCTAAGCTCATCAACATTTTGCTCCTTCTGTGCTAATTCTGTTTGTAGATTGGCAAGCTTCTGTCTGTCCGTTTCCTGCTGTATTCGTTCCGCATCGCGTTTTAAAAGTTCCTCCCTATTGTTTTCAAGCCATCTGAGACATTGCTTGATCTCAGCTTCAAGCTGGTCTTTTCGAGCCGAAAGATCAGCAACAGAGGACGCGTCCTCAACAACAGCTTTTACCCTGTTCTTGTACCATAGGTAAATACCCAAGGCTAAAAGCAATATCAATAAACTTGTCGCTGTCACGATTGACCATATTGAAGCTGATATATATTGCGATTCCATTTCCCGAATCTCCTATACGTTCATCTTAATCAGATTTGTTATTGGATGATGTTTCCTGAACTTCTATAAGGGATTTCCGTTGCTTTTGCAGTAATTGGTTAAATGATTCTATCTCATTCTGTAATTTATAAAGCATTCTTTCCACATTTTGATTTAAATTGGATAGATTGTCCGAGCCGGATAAAATTATTTCCATATTTTTTGAAAGTTGACTTGCATAATCTTTGATTGCGTCTTCAACTTTGGAAGGGTCAAAAGTCTCAATTTTTCGGCTAAAATCTGATGCGTCTCGTTCAATTATGTCTATTTTTTGTGAAATCTTATTGACGCTGGTACCCAAACCATTTGACGCTCTCTGTAGATCCTTGCCTGCGTTGTTGATTAAACTGCTATTAGCCGTCAGGTTGCCAATTACTGATTCCAATGAAACTGTGTAATCCTTTAAGCTTCGAAATAAAGCTCCTGCTTCGCTGGAAAACTTTTTAACTTTTTCTGTTGCCATGTTGAGGTCAGTGGCTGTACTGCCGATCTTTTTTGTATTGTTTAAAAATTCCTCGTTTTTAGTTTTATACCAAGCGGCAGTGGTTTTAAAGCTTTCGATTTCCGTTTTCAGTTGTGCAGCTAATGAACTTGTAGATTCATTAAATTTATTGAACGCTTGTTCTTTATCGGCATACAGTTCTTTAAATTTATCTGCTGTTGAATTAATATTTGTTGTAATTCTGGTCACTTCCGTAGCTTCATTAGAGAGTTTCTGGTTGTTATTTATTAGATTTTCAAGGTTATTATCAATGGCATTAATTTGGGTTGCAAACTGTTTTGATGATTCTGATAAGTTTTCTGTTTGCTGTGATAATATTTTTTCAGCTTCCTTTATGCTATTTACCGCATTGTTAGCTGTTTCCGAAACGCTTTGAAGATCAGCTACGATTGCTTTTGAGGTACTTGAAAAACTCGTAACCTCAGCTTGAAGACTCGTAGCTGCATTATTGATTGTGTTAAGTGAAGAATTAATTTGTCTCTTTGCCTGTATAATAAATTGGTTAAGTTGCTCTGGTGCCTTGTCGAGATTATTGATTAGAATTTTTAAATCACCTGCGCTTTTTTGAATTAGAGAATTTGGGCTGGCTAATCGCTTTATCTCGGCGGTTTTATTTTCAATTTCAGTTTTAAACTCGTTAGCAGCCTTTTCTAAATCAATTTTAATCTTTTCGGCCTCTTTACTTCTTTCGATGGTCTCTCTGGCTTGCGCTAATTGCCTCTCCAGATTAGCTACTTGTATGATCAAATTATTTTTTGTGCCTTCGAGTTCCGGAATATCTTTCTTTAGTTGATCTCTTTCCTCTTTAAGAACAGGCAATTCTCTCATTAATTTCTCAAAATCATTTAAATCTTTTTCAAGAAGCGCCCCTTTTTTTTCAATGGCGGCACGCTCGCTCTCCAGGTTTATTACTTTCCATGCTGAAATACCTTGAAGGGTGATAACTATAATAACAAGCAAAATGAGCACTGTCCCTGTTGGGAACCCTCTATCCAGTGCTGAACCTTTGGCTTTTTTAGGTTGCGACGATGCAGTATGCTTGCTCTGCATTTCGGTTGTATTATCCTGTAATTCAGCCATGATTACTCCAGACGTTTAATATTTTATCAACACATTTTTCCAGATCTTCCCGAAGCTGGTAAACCCAAAAACGCATCACTCTCCATCCAGCCCCTTGAAGCTGAATATCCCGCCATACATCATCCCTTTTTCTTGATCCATCAGGGTTGCGGTGATACCTGTCTCCGTCAACTTCAATGTCAATTTTTAGCCCGGTTTTATCCCTTATAATAAGAGCTAAATCGAGCCGGCGCCCTAACGCTGGATACTGAGGGATTGACTGTACTCCCTTTGCAATGAGCGCATCAAACAAAACTTTTTCCCATGGAGATTCATGGGGATGCCAGGGAGATTTCATCACATTTTTATTCCCTCGATATTTTTCAGGAGGCAATGTCAGGCTTTCTATGTGGGGAATGCCTGATTGAGCAGCCCAGCTTTTATTCCCCACGACATGGAGAACAGCCCGCGCCCTGCTGACACTAACATTCATCAAATTTGCGGTTTCCCTTAAAAAAGCACTTGAACCTCGCGGCATGTCTGGTCCAGCACACAGGCTCAATATCATCACATCCCGCTCATCTCCCTGAAATCCATGGGCCGTGTCTATAATTACATCTGCGGATCGAAGAGCTTCTACCGGCATCTCTTCATAAATCCGGTCTTTGATCCGATTAGCCTGCTGGCGGAAAGGTGTAACAACTCCCAAAGTGCCCTCGAACCGATTCTTAATAATAATTTCTTGAATAACATATAATACCGTTTCAATTTCTTGAGGGGCAAAACAACCGGATGGGCCACCGCTTGTTATTTCAGATATCACTTCTGTCCAATGAATTCCAGCAGTTATGTTGCGTGGTATTTTGAGACGGTCAGCCATTGTTGCAACTCGGAGACGACCACCATAGAAATTTTGATTTGAATAGTCTGCGATGCTTTCTACGCTTCGATAAGTTTCGCTAAGAAAGACAGGTCTAATATTATTTGTCTGAGCAAAAAGGTAATAAAGTGAATTATCAGGATAGGAAAATCTCTGATCTTTTAATTTGACAATGGCATGACGTTTTCTCAGCAAAGCATCTTTTGTTCTGCTCAGCTTGGTAGTATGTGACAACTGGTGTGGATCTCCAACTACGCCGACACGTTTAGCGCGAAAAATAATTGGAATTGCAGAAGGTATATCACATTGACTGGCCTCATCCAAAATCGCCGAGTCATATAAGCCCGGTATTAAGGGAATACGCGAACCTATCGAAAGGTTAGTGACCGCCCACAATGGAAAATGTTTTAATAGGAGAGGTAAGGATTTATTTAGTGCTGCTTGAGCGGTCTTTCTGTCAGCTTCATCAGAAACGGGATGACCCAAACCCCTTAACGCCGATTTTAGTGCAGCCAATTCCTCCCTGTCAGCATCTTGTGGCAGACCTGTCCAGCGACTAAGGTTCAGGCAAATAGCCTGTGAAGATATTTCAGCCAATTTGTTGGAAATCTTACTTATCTTTGGAGAGAGTTCCTCTATTTGAGGTATGCTTTTTAATTCGGCTTCGATCGGTTTGGAATCCATCTGCAGTGAACAAAATTTACTTGCTTCCAATAGTAAGGGTAACTGGTTAGCGGCCTCTTTTAAACCTTGAAAACCACTGCCTGATATATCCAGATGCCAGCTTGGGAAGTTTTGTATTAAGGCTTTATTTATTGCTCTGATTTTTGGATCTATTACCAAACATCTCACCCACCAGATCAAGTTGGATAAAAAACCGGGAGCATCCTTTGCATTTCGAAGCGGACCAATAACACGATTCAATTTTTCTAATGACCTTCCAGGAAAAAACTGTGGCATTTTAGCCAGTTCAAGGCAAGCCATAGAAGACCAAGGTTCAGCCAGATCTGACATCTGTTGGTGTAGAAGACCAAGACTGTCTCTCAAAATTTGGACTTCACTTGATTGTGCTCCTAATCGTCCACGTTTTTTCAGCAGTCTTGAAATTTCAGATCTTACAATTTCCAAATTGTCGATAGCCGTTTCATCATATTCCTCTACAAGAAGTTGGTTTAATACATCTCCGAAGCCTTTTTTTAGAAAAGGATTTTCTTTGGAGTTTGCTCGCACAACCAAAGGCCTGTTGTCACTTGAAACAAGACGGAAAACCACGCTATCTATGGCCTTATGATTCCGGCTGGCAAAGAGTGCCGTTTTGTCCGATAACCTGGCATTCATCATTGCCGTTGTTACAACCTGGCTTTTACCTGTACCAGGAGGACCAGTAATAACGCTGACATCCTCAGTCAATAGAGACGCTACGGTCTCACGCTGCTCATTGTT
>Ga0209013_10005549_pt1 | contig 10836 bp, 13 predicted proteins | sample Cruoilmetagenom2_FD_187291 | JGI IMG/M metagenome (GOLD analysis project Ga0209013, IMG submission 187291) | Oil polluted marine microbial communities from Coal Oil Point, Santa Barbara, California, USA - Sample 2 (SPAdes) (version 2) | ecosystem: Environmental > Aquatic > Marine > Oil seeps ...
TTTCTTATATCACCAATTATCATAACATCTTGATGGGGTACAGAAATAGTCATATCTCCAGTAATTTGTTTTTTCATATCTTTTAATAGCGATTCGTTGAGTATTCGGCTTGCATCATATCCATCGTTATTATTATAAAAATAAAAGATATTACCTGCTACTTCATCCGTTTTAAAACGATTTTCTAGATTTCTGACCTGGAAGAGTGCTCGTTCTCGTACTTCCGTCTCCCTTACTTTCCAATCCGCCAACATTTTTTCATCTAGTAAACGGTAAGTATTACCAAGATCGACAGCATAGTAAACACGTGTTTCAGCTGTATGATCTTTCGTTATAAATCGATTACCCTCATTAGATTTAAGTGGAAAAGAAGTGGAACGGATAACGGGATATACCGACAGTGATGGATCTATTTCACCAGCCATCTCTTTTTCCATCGCTTGGAATGTTTCGTGTATCGTATATACGACCTCATTTATCGCCACTTCTTTTTTCATCTCATATTTAGCTAAAATCGGAGGGACTGAAATTTCAATTCCCTTCCCTATAGCTTTATGAGTCAATCGCAGCTTATTTGTTTCTCTATTATAATCATACGTGTATATTTCTTCGGAAAGCTTTGTTTTTAAATATCTGACTAGTTCAAGTGCTTTCATTTATTATCTATTCCTTTCATAAACAAAACGGCCCACTAGGTGAACCGTTTAGATGGATTAAATCGTTTGAAGAAATGACTCAATTTCTTCTCTAGTTTTACGGTCTTTACTAACAAATCGAGCTTTTTCTTCCCCATTTTCATATGCAAGAAAACTAGGAATACCATATATATCAAGATCGATACATAAATCAATAAACTGATCACGATCTACAGAAATAAAGGTGATATCCTTAAATTCTTTTTCTATCTCTCCCATAAAGGGATCAATAAAATGACAATCTGGACACCAATCAGCTGTGAAATTAAACACAACTTTCCCATGTTTCCTTACCTGTTCAAATTGCTCTACTGAAGCTAGGTTTTCCATATGTAACACTCCTCTAATTTGTTGAAATGGATCGAACAATAAGCATCATTTTCTCTAAATTTTTTGCAACATCTGATTGATCAGAAATAGTTGTAAGTTTAATACCACCAATACTTGTTATTAGCTCATACTTTTCTTTACTATTTTCAATAATTGCAGCAAATCCAAAACGTCCATTTTGCTCAAATGTTTTTTCTTCTATAACTTTTAGATTATTATCTGATGTCATCAAATCATAGTATAGTTGACTACTCGGTAGTTCATTCGGATTTATAAAAAGTATATATGAATCGTTTCCTTTTGAGAGAATGATATTCGTCTCATTAGATTCTTCCTCTATCGAAAATCCATTAGGCATAAATATATTGATATCATTCACTTTTTCATTTGGCTTTTCAGCGTCGTCTTGAAATACTACTTTTGCATTCTCAAGCCCATCTGAAGTTTGTTCTTCTAAAGAAGAGCATCCTACTAATAAAATGACAGCTAGTGACGCGATCAATAACCGCATCCAATTTCGGGTCATTCTCTTTCCTCCATTCAGTGCATAACTGCTATATATTTTAACGATGATTACCTACAGTTGCAACTACTTGGGCTTATTGGCAAATTCAAATTGGCCAATCAATAATAACATTATATGCTCAAACATAGCACTTCTATTAATAAGTCCATTTGAAAACACCCCAATGGCACCTTCATCATGTCGTATGCCATTCTTATTAGTAAAGACGTCCATTACAGGTCCAAGTTCCGCTCCAGCGCGTAATTGTTCAGCAACTTCCTCAGGCAATGGCACTCCAGCTCCTGTAGCCGTAAAAATTTCTCCTTTTGGAGTCACCAACGCTCCCCAATTACAAATATACATTTGGCCCTCTATTTCTTGAACGCCACCTTCTAAACCAATCCCAAACAGCCCATCTGAAGATTCCATAAGATGCTTAGCACGATTAATAGCACCTTGCCTAGTCTCTTCTTGACTCATCGGTTGATCGGACACTAGAGAAGGAGCTGCGATATTTTCAAAAATAGCATCCGGATAATAAATACTAGAAATGGCTTGTACCGCTTTTGTTTTAGCTTTATTATATGTACCTATTAATATTTTCATTCATGTATATCCCTTCTAGTTAAAAAGATGCCTCGGAAGGCATCTTTTTTAATATATAGAGTGACAATTGCCGCTCTATTTATACATTCGATTTAATCGTCTCTAAAGTTGTACGATCGCATGATTTAACTAGTTTCACAATAAGCTCTTTTGCTGCAGCATAGTCATCTGTATGGATAATAGATGCGGATGTATGAATATATCGAGAGCAAATACCAATTACCGCACTCGGGATACCTTCATTCGACGTATGAACGCGTCCTGCATCTGTACCACCTTGTGAGATGAAATACTGATACGGAATATTATTTGTTTCTGCCGTGTCTAATACGAATTCACGCATTCCTCGGTGTGTGACCATTGTACGATCGAAAATTCGTAGAAGCGTCCCTTTTCCTAGTTGTCCGAATTCATTTTTGTTCCCAGACGCGTCATTTGCAGGACTTGCATCTAATGCAAAAAACAAGTCTGGATTAATCATATTCGCTGAAGCTTGTGCACCACGAAGACCTACTTCTTCCATGACGTTTGCACCGGAATAGAGCATATTCGGAAGTTTTTCGTTTTGTACTTCTTTTAAAAGCTCAATAGCTAATCCACAACCATAACGATTGTCCCAAGCCTTGGCCATAATTTTTTTATCATTCGCCATTGGTGTAAACGGACAAACCGGTAAGATTTGATCTCCTGGTTTAATACCCATTCGTAAAGCGTCCTCTTTATCATCCGCTCCTACGTCTATTAACATGTTTTTTATATCCATCGGTTTGCTTCGAAGTTCCTCACTTAACAAATGAGGAGGAATAGAACCGATTACTCCTGGAATTGTTTGCTCCTTCGTAACCACTTCCACTCGTTGCGCCAGTAACACTTGGCTCCACCAACCACCTAGCGGTTGAAAACGAACCATTCCGTTTTCTGTGATTCCAGAAACCATAAATCCAACTTCATCCATATGACCCGCAACCAGGATTTTCGGTCCCTTGTCATCACCTTTTTTAAGGCCAAATATACCACCTAAATTATCTTGAACAATTTCATCTGAATATTTAGTTAGTTCAGCGCGCATAAAGGCACGAACTGCATACTCATTACCAGGTGCTCCTGGTAGTTCTGTCAATGTTTTAAATAGCGAGCGCGTTTCTTCATTCATTAAAAAAGCCTCCTAAAGCTGTACAGAAAATTATCTTCATCCTCTATTGTAATAAAAGATTGGTTCGTTTACTACAATAAAACTTCGTAAACCGAAAAATTTAATTGAAACGTCGATGTATGATACACTAAAAAAAATAGGATGAGGAGGATTACTGATGAAATTAAAAGATTATATGATGGGACTTGGAACTGGAATTGTTATTGGTGTTATAGCCAGCCAAGCTACTAACAAATTGGATTTCAATCGTTCTGCCGAATTAGTATTAAACGAAATTAAAAATTCATTCAAACAAGAGGGTCCGATTGACGGATCTTGGATATATATGACGCCAGAGAAATTTAACAAAGAAGCAATAAGTATGAAAGTCTACAAAGGTGGAATTTCTCGAGTGAAAGACGGTAAACTTGAGCAATTTGAGTTTGCAGCTGACGCAAAAACAGGATCGGTCGTAGATTTGGTGAAAGTTTAAATTTAAAAGTTGATGGCTGATCATGATTTTCATCATGATCAGCTTTTTTTTCGTCTATTATCGTTTAGTTGGAATTTTTGGGGGGGTTGTTGGAATAATCGAAGAGTTTGTTGGAATTTCAGACGTTTTAGTTGGAATAAATGAGTTATTAGTTTGATTAGGATAAATTTTCCATAAAAATAACGAGGGCTGACAATGTCAGATTCCTCGCTTTTGATTTAACGACTTCTCTCAACTAAATCCACTATTTCTTTTCCATCTTCAGACCATTTGATCATTCGATAGAAAGCATCGTGGTAAAAGCTGAACCAGTAGTTGTGTTGAAGTGCTTGTTTAACCCATTTTTCCTTGGCATACACAGAGGTCATCGGATAATCATCATATGCAAGAACCCAAAGTGGGTTTTGGTGTGCATGGGTAGGCATTAAATCTGCCATATGTATGACCGTATCCTCTGCCTGCTTGAATAGCACAATACTATGCCCGTCACTATGGCCACCCGTATGAATCATTTCGATTCCTTCTACTACCTCGAAAGAATTTGTGAATGGAATTACTTGACTCTCTATTGGCTCCCAATTTTCTTTCCAGTATGTATTTTTGGATCGAATATTAGGATTTTTCATTTCATTCCATTCCACGTCGGATACATATATTTTAGCGTTGGGAAAGGAGGAAACAATTTGATTCCCTTCCCATTTAGTCAGACCACATGCGTGATCAAAGTGAAGATGAGTCATCATTACAATATCAATATCCTCTGGTAAGATCCCTAATTCCACTAGATTATCTTCCACTAGAGATTGGTCGGTAACGCCATAGTTTCGTAATTGTTTCTCGGTCATTTTTCGATAACCTAAACCGGATTCCATTAGAATATTTTGCCCTTTATATTGAATTAGTAACGGATCTGATGGTAGTTCAATTTGATTTTTCTCATTGACAGGGTATTTCTTTTCCCATAATGGTTTTGGTACAACACCAAACATGGCGCCCCCATCCATAAATGTTGTTCCTCCCTTTAACCAAGTAAATGACATTTCGTGAAATTTAAACTTGTCCATTCGCCCACGCCCCTTTTCAAATATGCACCAGTGTTTTTATGCACAAATTTTTAACGATCAAACTCGTTAATAAATAAGTGATGTACCCCGGAGCTTTTCGCTGAATAAAATTAAACGTATTTAGCCTCTACTCGATAGATTGGTTGTCCTTTTGCAGAAAATTTTTCTTCATATTCCGTCATAATATTATCTTCAGGCATATTAACATGCAAATCGAGGGAAACATCTTTGATAAGCATCCCGAAGGCTGACATACTAGTTAAGGAGTACTCAAATAACCCTCTATTATCCGTTTTGAAATGAATTTCGGCATGGTCAACTAAAATCGATTTATATAATTCTAAAAACTCTGCATGTGTTAAACGGCGTTTAGCATGTCTAGTTTTTGGCCATGGATCTGAAAAATTTAGATATACACGGTCTACGTCATCTTTCTCAAAATACTTTGCAAGATCGGCTCCGTTTACTTTTAATAATCGTAAATTAGGTAATGGCTGAGCAGCAATAGCATTTTCCAATGCAGACACAATTACACTGTCATATAGTTCGATACCGATATAATTGATATCCGGATTTTGCTTGGCCATTCCTGTTATAAATTGCCCTTTTCCTGAACCTACTTCAATGTGTAATGGATGATTATTCTTAAATTCAGCATCCCACTTTCCTTTGACTTCTTCTGGATTTGGAATAACTATTTCTGGATGAGCATTGATAAAGTCTTCTGCCCAGGGTTTATGTCTTAACCTCATTATTTAAACTCCTCTTTCTTTAACGGTTTGCTAAATTCCATGCATTTTCTACTACGGAACATGAATAAGCTGTATCTATGTCGGTTATGCACGAAAATTCACCATCTACATGGCCATATACTTCATCATGAATAACCATATTAAATGCTGATGCTTGAAACTGTTTAACTTCTTTAAAGTTAGTATGTTTTCCAAAGAATACTGTACCAAATATAAATAATAATTTCCATCTTGATAATTTGTTGACAACCGTCATCTCTAATAACTGATCATTTGGAATAGAGGCAGGGGAAATTTTCATTCCACCGCCAAAATATGGCTGGTTGCAAATAACGAAAAACCATACATCGTCAAATCGGGTAACTTCCTCTTTATAATGTAAAGTAAAAGAAAATGTTTTAAAGGTTAACAACTCTTTAATAAGAAATAATATGTATGAAAGTTTACCTAGCCTAAATAGGTTCAACCTACTTTTCCAAGAAGAATAATTCGCCAGGTAAACCACTTTAGCATCAAAACCAAATCCTGCACTGTTGACAAATCGATAATCTTTTTTAGAAGTATGGACTACACCAATATCCATCTTGGAGTGTGAATTGCTGTCAATAAACTTCTTAAGGTCATTTAAAGTATGAATTGTGGAATAAGTTCGCCCGAAGTCATTTCCACTTCCCGCAGATATTATTCCAACTCGGACATGCTCAAAACCTACTATACCTACAATAATTTCGTGTATAGTACCATCACCACCAACACCTACTATCAGCAAGTCTTCCATAGATTCCGCGCATATCTTTGCTATTTCAGTAGCATGATTTTCTCTTTCAGTAACAAAGACAGTGTGAGGAAAATCAATTGTTTTTTTCCATTTTCTCCATACTTTCTTACCTAATCCATTCCCAGCGTATTCATTAACGATAAAAACTATATTACTCATTGGTTTCCTCACTACCTAAATCCCAACTCGATCTTGAATACGAAGTAGTTTGTACTAAATCTAATATCGCCTGCGCCGCTTTAAATTGCATATGCTTCATCGGAGAATGAGACGACTTTAATGTTGAAAACCATTCTGGGAACTTTCTAGTATCAACAAATTCTGTATTGAACGAGTTTCCTGGATAATCTATATAACCATTCCTGGAAAGAATTACTTTTTTTATCGGTAACTCTATACCTTGCTTTTGGAAAATCTGTCCTAGTATAGATTCCATTCGATTCAAATTAATCGTAGGATTTAATATTTTCTTTTCTTCTTTTCCACTTTTCTTTAACCAGAATCTTTCTCCACTTCCTATAAACGCATCGGAAGATTTGCCCTCAAGCACTACAATACACACAACTTCCGTAGGTAGTATAAGTATAATATCTAACTCTATTGGTGCTTTTTTAAGTTTCAATATGGGATAATAAAATAAAAGATAGTTATCCGGAAGTTTCTGTGTCAAATCCCTCAACATGGAATCACGCATGTACTTTGGATCTATATAAGATTTTTCTCGTAAAGTGGAGCTTGCCCATTTTAATTGAAAATGGAATAACTGATCTAAGTACATTCTTTTTAATTCTTCTTTTGTTTGAGGCTTGTATACTAGTTTTGGTTCGAAAAGTAGCGTAGTAGATTCTTCGGATAATGGTATTTCCTCTATCAACTCTTTATTTTCCCAGTCAATATCTTCTGTTACTTCTTTTTTATTTTTTGGAAAAAGAATGGAGAAAAGTGATTTTTTCTTGTATTCTACAACAATTTCATCTTCCTTTTCAATCCACTCTGAAGTAAAAGACCCTCTCTCCCACTCTTCCTTTGTTCGTTCCCACTGTTGTTTTTTTAGCCGTACAAATTGAGTTGGGTATCTTTTTAAATCTATTTGATAACGCGATACATAATCTTGTAATTTAACTAGTTGGGCCATTATTTTCACCCCTCCTCCACTTTACTGTACTAACTTCCTCATATCGCGGAGACCGATTCACGTTTACTGTAAAAACAGACAGACTTAACACTTCAAAAACTAAATCAGGTAGACTAAACTCTGTTAAATTAAGCGGTTCTTTAGACGCCCATTTTTTGGCGATAGTTATGTGTGCAGTGAAATCGTTTTTCTTTTGCACATCAATAAAATTTGCTAACAGTTGTACAATTTTTTGCTGTAATGATTGTAAAAGATTACTTTTTTCTAATGCAGTGTACACAACACGTGGAGTGGATTCACTTCCAAAATGGGCTACTCCACGTGTTTTCAGTTCAAATGATTCCCACTCCAAGAGATGGAGCGAATGTACGATCTGCTCTAATGTATTAACTGCTATATTTCCTAAATAATAGAGGGTTATATGAAGATCCTCTGCAATGGGTAATATTTTATGTGTTTGATGTAAGTTTGTTTTATCACGTTCTTGAATAATCGCCTTTGCTATCTGTTCAGGAATCTTTAGAGCGATAAAATAGTGTTTGTTCATACTTCAATAGATGAAGTGATCCTTTTTTCAAAAGCAACTTGAAGCTTTTCAGCCCATACTCCACGTTTTCCATTGCCGATTAGTTGGTCGTCAATCGAAATGATTGGCATTACTTCCGCATTTGTCGAAGACATAATCATTTCATCCATCTCTAGTGCTTGCGTTTTTGTAAATGCTTCTTCAACTACTGGCAGACCTACTTCTTCGCAGCAGTTTAAGATAACTTGGCGTGTAATTCCGTTTAGTATTAAATTACTCACAGGATGTGTATATAAAACACCGTCTTTAATACCGTACATATTAGAAGACGAACCTTCCGTAATCGTTTCGCCACGATGCAATACAGCCTCATAGCACTCTTTACTAGTTGCTTCCTGTTTCGCTAGAACATTTCCTAGCAAATTTAACGATTTGATATCACAACGAAGCCAGCGAATATCCTCAACGAAGCAAGCTTTGATTCCATTTTCTAGTTGTGTAAATGGACGCGTTGTTTCTTTTGTATATGCTGTTAAAACAGATTCCACTGCGGGAACTGGGAAATTATGTTGACGCATGCTAATCCCTCGGGTAACTTGTAAATACACTTGGCCATCTCGAAGCTCGTTCATTTCGATAAGATCATAGAGCATTTTATGCATAACATCTTTCGTATATGGAATGACTAGTTGAATTTTGTCCGCACTTGCATACAATCGATCAAGATGTTCTATAGCTGTGAACATATCTCCATTATAAATTTTAATCACTTCATAAATCCCGTCACCGAATTGATACCCACGATCTTCGAAACCAATTTTCACTTCTTCTTCTTGCACAAATTGATCATTCCATAATACTTTTACCATGTTTATTCCCCTTCCGAATTTGAACTTCCTGCAAGTTCCACTATTGCATCTGCATATATAGCAGTAGCTTTGACTAAATCTTCAATATCTACATATTCATCCACTTGATGTGCTACGTCTTTTCTTCCTGGGAAAACCATACCAAACGCTACGCCTTTTTCTAATACTCGAGCATACGTTCCGCCACCGATAGATAATAATTCGGCTTTTTCGCCAGTATGTCTTTCGTATACCTTTTGTAATGATTTAATAAGTATATCTTCTTTATCGACATAATGCGGCTTAGAATTAGTACTTAAATCCAAAGTAATACCTGTACCACTAAGCTTTTCTCTACACATACTTAATTGCTCATCAAAAGGATAGCTTACAGAATAACGCATGCTAACTTGCGTACAAGACCCCTGTTCAGGTGCATAATGAATGACACCTGGATTTAATGTAGTATCCCCTGATAGTTCATCAGTAAAATCGAGGCCTAGTGCATGTCCTCTACTATCGTCTCCAAAGGAATTGACTAAAAAGTCTACAAATGCTTTAGAATGAGGAGTCAAGTTAATCTTTTGTAGGAATTTTGCTAGTAATACTCCTGCATTAATACCATCATCTGGTTCCATTGCGTGCGCGGATTTACCATAGACAAGTACTTTAACCATTGGACCTTCTTGGGTGACTTCTCCCTCTACATTGTGCTCTACTGCAAAAGTATGGAATTTTTCTTTAATCATATGTAGACCACCAAATATCACAGCAAATGCTTCATCCGGCACCATGTTTGTACGTTTACCTGCTTGGAAAAATTGAATTGTTTCTGTATCGATAGAACCCGTTTGAGTAAAGATTAAACTTGCGATTCCTTTTTCCGCATTGATAATTGGGAAATCTGCATCTGGAGCAAATCCCATCTCCGGCATTGCCTCTTTCGCAAAATATCTATCCATGCAACGGAATCCACTTTCTTCGTCTGTCCCTATAATAAGACGGACTTTTTTTGAAAGCTTGAGCCCAGATTCTTTTACTAATTTCATCGCCATCCATGCAGCAATAGTTGGACCTTTATCATCTATAGCACCACGACCATACACTCTATCATGCGCTACAACACCTTCAAACGGAGGGTAAGTCCAGTTTTTACCTTCTGGCACAACATCTACATGACAGAGAATTCCTAATATATCTTCCCCTTCACCCATTTCAATATGTCCAGCTACATTATCTACATTCTTTGTAATAAATCCTTCTTGCTCTCCTTCGTGTAACATATGTAGAAGGGCTTTTAAAGGTTTGGGGCCAAAAGGCATTTCTTCATTTCCTGCTTTTTCATCCATGACACTTGGAATTTGTATTAATCTTTGTAATTCTAATATAATATCGGCTTTTTTAGATTCTGCTAGTTCTAACCACTTCATATTTACTTCCTCCTATGTAATGCTTATATTCCATTTTACACTTTTTAGAGTAAAAGACACAAAAAAAAATAAGGATTTATATCCTTCCTGCGTGGTATATAAGTAAACAACATTCATTTTATTGACAGGATAATAATTACTTTTTTAAAACTGTTTTACTTCTAGATTCTAATTTAAAATGAATTTCGTTGAAAGAAGCACTAAACGATACAACTATCGGGAGCAGAAAGCCCTGATGGAACGAGAAGACCTCAAGCCGTGTCTGAAGAAAGTGTTCAATTTTCTTTACATCATTTGAAACGTGAAGATACGCTTAAGCGGAAATCATACTATATGTATCATGTTCCAAAACTAATAAGAAATGTGAATGTTTTGTAAATATCCTAATATCTATAGAAATTTTAATAGAAATCTATTATAATGGAATTGTCAGAAAGTAATTATTTTGACTATTATTTTGTAAAGGGGCTGTAAATTGCAATTACTCAGTTGCTTTTCACCCAAGTCGTCCGCTAGTCTAGCCAAGGGATATCATGATGAAG
>Ga0209013_10005550_pt1 | contig 10835 bp, 10 predicted proteins | sample Cruoilmetagenom2_FD_187291 | JGI IMG/M metagenome (GOLD analysis project Ga0209013, IMG submission 187291) | Oil polluted marine microbial communities from Coal Oil Point, Santa Barbara, California, USA - Sample 2 (SPAdes) (version 2) | ecosystem: Environmental > Aquatic > Marine > Oil seeps ...
CCCCCTCTACGGCTCGGCTGGCGCCGAGCCTGCGACCCCCTCGGCCACGGCCACGAGTCAGACCCGATAACCTCTTCTCAGACCCGATCACGCGTCTCGCACCTGTGTTAGCCTGAGGTCGGACGAAAGGAACTTCCTGTCCCCCAGAGCGCTATGTGCTGGCTATAAGCTATAAGGCTCTTCCGGATCGTGTAACAAGTCCGATAGGCCGTGGGGTATGGCGTGTAACGCGGCCCTCGCTGGTGTCGGCGTGTTCCTCGTTCGTACGCCTTTGACTTGACCTCTCGAGATCTCCAGATCCTGCCTCGAGCGATGCGGGTAGACTATTGCGTATTCGCGCAATCGTGCAAAGTGCATTCAACTCTCGCGCAGTGAATTTCGTTTCCGTGTCAAATTGACGTACAAATCTCAGTATCGGATTTCTTGTGGGGGCAACCCGCGGGAGTTTTGCATGCGGATCGGGTGCAGCGGCAACCGGGAACGGCAGATCGCATCGCACGCGACCTTCGGCTGCAGGCAGGTTGTCGCCGATGAATACAGGCGGCGCCGCCTGCAATCGAACGGAAGGGGAGACACGATGCACCGCAGGATCATGATCCCAGTTCTCGCTCTCTTAGTCTGGTCGGGCACCGTCGGCAGTGCCGTGTTCGATCAGTGGAGCCCGACGTCGGTGGCGCCGCCGCCAGCCGCGCAGCGGCTCGCCCCGAAGGTCGCCCGGCTGGCACAGGAGCTCGGGGTTTCGCTCGACGCCCGGGCCGCGATCGACCCACTTCGTGACCTGCAACGGCTACACGTACATCCGCGAGCTCTGGGAGAATGTCGCCTGCCCGACGTGCGACGTGACCACGGGCACGCCGATCGTGATCTCGTCGACGAGCCCCTACGACGGGGTCGACTTCAGCCTGTCGGTGCCGAGCGTGTGAAGCGGCGAGACCCACATCGACCTGACGAGTACCAGTCCGGTGAGTGGAACCGAGAGCTTCGAGGCGTGCGAGACGATCACGGCGGGAGGAACCTTCGGGGTCCAGTCGACCGGCGTTGTTGATCTGCGTGCCGGTTTGAAGATCATCCTGACGGACGGTTTCTTCGTCGAGAGCGGGGCGACGGTGACCTTCGAGATCGATCCGAGTCTACTGCCCTGAAACCGGATGGTGCCGACGCGGATCGTTGGGCAGATGGTCGGGACCTCACGACCAGGGCTACAGGCTGTACGCCATGCGCCATGGGGCTGTGCTGCACCTCCCTGAGAACCCTAATAGCCAAAGGCATCAGTGAGTCTTCAAAAGGCACAGAAGATTGAAAGCTCCAGCTAAGCCCCTCCAAACAGCCGACGTATCCGCGGTGAAGTGGCCGCGGCGAGAACGAAGCCGCTGAGAACGGTCACAAGCCCGAGAGCAGAGACCGCCTGCAGCAGCAACGTGTTGAAGTTGTCGCGGCCTTGGTAGTCCATGATGTGGAGCATCCACAGGAAATCGAAGAGGCGCCAGCGGTCGTTGCGCCTAGCAGATACCACGCCGCGCTCGACCGAAACGTAGAGACGCGTGCCGAGTGGGTCGTCGAAGGTGACGCGGTAGGCGGGGAGGGGGCGCTCGCGGTACTCCGACCCCGGTCCGGCTTCGGTGACCAGCGAAATATCGGCGAGCGGTGAGTCGGGTACATAGGCTCGGCGCGCGATCGCCTCAGCCTCATCTCGATCGACGTTGGTTCTCAGCTCACCGGTCGACACGTCGGCGAGGGCCCAGTGCGGCTCCCCATCCTCGAGGAATGTGATTTCGTAGATTGCGCCGTCGAGGTGGCGCCGCAGAAGAACGGTTTGGATCTCTGCCCGTGGGTGGTCGAGGAGCAACTCGCTGAGAGCGGGTGCCGGGGAGGCCGGGGCGGCGAACTCGAGGGGTGTTGATTCGGGCTCCTCGGTTTCCCCACGCACCTTTGCGATGGAGTTGAGGCTGAAGAACAGCCCGCCCACGGTCCACAGCAAGAGTTGAATGCCTACCACCAGCCCGAGCCAGCGGTGGATCTTGCGATAGGTTCTAACGTCCATGGAGAAATCCCCCTCGAGGTTTTCCATTGTGACCGATCCGACGTCGTTACCGTGGCCCAAGAGTAATGTGATTGGAATAGAATGCTGATGTCTATCCAAGGGAAGGAAACTGCGGATGAACTGGATCCTGAGCCACGAACCGGCTGTCCGTCTCGGTTTCTTCGTCAGTGTGTTTGTGACGATGGCGATTTGGGAGCTTATTGTTCCCCGGCGCCGACTGCGAGCTTCGAAGGGTCTGCGGTGGTTTGCAAACCTCGGGATCATGATTCTGAGCACTCTGGTGGTCCGCGTTATATTTCCGACCGCGGCGGTCGGCATGGCGCTTGTCGCCGCCGATCGTGGCTGGGGAATGTTGAACAACCTCGATCTGACGCCGGTGGTTGCGATCATTGCGTCCGTGTTCGTGCTGGATTTCTTCATCTACCTTCAGCACGTCATGTTCCACGCCGTTCCCGTCCTGTGGCGTTTGCACATGGTGCACCACGCCGACGTCGATTTCGATGTCACGACCGGTCTCCGTTTTCACCCGCTGGAGATCGTGCTGTCGATGCTGATCAAGCTTGCCGCCGTAGCCCTTGTGGGCCCACCCGCAGTCGCCGTCATCATTTTCGAGGTGGTGCTGAACGCGACCGCGATCTTCAATCACGGGAATGTCCATTTGCCCGCGGCGGTCGATCGTGTGCTGCGTTTGATCGTGGTGACACCGGACATGCACCGCGTCCACCACTCGGTCAAGCTGCTGGAAACAAACAGCAATTTCGGCTTCAACCTGCCGTGGTGGGACCGGTTGCTCGGCACCTATCGGGACCAACCCGAGGGCGGGCACGAGGCAATGACCATCGGCCTCAACCAGTTCCAGGATCGGCTGCGCCAGAGTCTCCCCTGGCTCCTTGCCGTTCCGTTTGTCAGACCTAAAGAGTGAGGAATGCCCGCTCATGTTGTATGGTTACCGGCTGAGGGAGCGGACTGACAACTCCGGAACGATAGATGAAAACGACACCACATCGTGGAACGCATATCGCAGTTTGGATCCTGGCTGTGGCCTTTGCTCTCGGAGGAATCGCCGAGGTGGCCCCGGCCGTGCTGTGTATCGGTGAAGACGGCCATACCGATGTGGAACTCAGTCTTTCCGGTTGCTGCGTCCTGGCAGCCGATGCCCGAGGACAGGCAGTTCAGATGTCGGCGGATTCTGGCGGCCCGGGATGCGACGACTGCGTGGACCTCGGTCTAGATCAGGACCTCCTGAAAGTCGGCAAGAAACTCCTTCCTGCGCCCGAAGTGAACCTCCTCAGGCTCGGCTCGTCACACAGCGAAACCACGGGCGCAAAATCGTCCGCCGCAGCTCAGTGCACCGCGCACGAATCACTGACAGCAGTGCTCTCCTCGACCGTCCTCTTGATTTAGAAATCCCCACGAAAAGGCGCCATCAGACCCGGGTCAGCAGATTTGGGACTTCGACGATGTGCTCGAAGACTCGTGGAGAGAATATGAATCGAAAGACAAACACAATGGTTTTGGCGGTGATGATGATGTTGGCTGCCGGGGTAACGGCGGCGGAGGGGCCTCTGTTTGTTGAGCTGACACTCGACGAAGCCGTGGGGCGTGCCCTCGCTACGAACCCGGCGCTTGAAGGTGCCGTCCTTGGGGTCACAGCGGCCGACTCGAGGGCCCACCAGGCGGGGCTCTGGCCAAATCCCAAGCTCGAACTCGAGGTCGAAAATTTCGGTGGCAATGGCAACCAGCATGGGTTCGAGTCAGCAGAAACGACCGTTCTTTTGAGTCAGCCTCTTCCGCTTGGGGGTAAACCCGGACGGCGCCGAGCAGTTGCCAACTTGGACCACACCCTCGCGAGCCGCGATCTGGAATCGATGAGGCTCGATGTCGTCGCACAGGCGACGGCGGCGTTCTCCGTCGTACTCGCGGCCCAGCAGCGGGAGGACCTCGTGGTCAAGCTGCTCGGGGTGGCCGATGACTTCGCGAGAATCGTCCAGGCGAGAGTCGATGCGGGAAAGGTCTCACCGGTCGAGTTGACCCGCGCGCAGATCGAGGTGGCGCAGGCGAAGGTTCGTCGCGCTCGCGCAGCGCGGGAGTTGGCTGCCACACGGACACGCCTCGCGGCCACCTGGGGATCGACGATCGCAGACTTCACACGTGCAGTCGGGAATCTGCCGCATCCGCATTCCCCCCCACCGCTCGAGGATTTGCGATCGATGCTGGCGGAGACCCCCGACATTCAGAGGCTCGAAGATTTAGTCGAGCGACGGCGTCGCATGGTGGAACTCGAAAAATCGCTTCGGATCCCAGACCTTGCTATCGGGGTCGGACCTCGCCGCTTCGAGGACACTGGCCATTCGGCATGGGTGGCCGGCGTCGGCGTAGCCATTCCAATTTTCGACCGCAACCAGGGTGCCCGAAAAGCGGCAGAGTTCGATCTCGAACGGGAGCGTCGGGATTCGGATGCGGCTCGTGTCGCCATGTCGGCGGAGTTGGCGGTTGTGTGCGAGCGGCTGAACGCGGCGGCTGAGGCGGCACGGACGGCGGATGGCGAGATCGTGCCGTCAGCGATGTCGGCGCTGGCCGCGGTGGAGACCGGGTACCGGGAGGGCAAATTCGGTTTCATCGATGTGATCGCCGCACAACGGGCGTTCTTCGAGGCCAGCACTCTCCTTCTCGACAGCCTGGAGGAGTACGCCGTGGCCCGCGCCGATCTCGAGCGACTGGTTGGGCGGCGTCTCGAACCGGGTTGGGTGACGGCGACGGGAACAGACCGAACAGATGGAGACGAAAGATGAAATACAACCGATTCATCAGCCTGTTGACGATCGGATTCGGAGTGGCCTGTTTGACGACGATGTCGGCCTGTGGCCGGCATTCGGTGACGGATGAGCACGGTGGCGAAGATTCCGAGGCCCACGCTGGAGAGCGCTTGGTACACGTCGAGCCGGATATGCTCGACGAACTCGGTATTCGAATCGAAACCGCGGGATCGGGTTCGGTCGGGCTGACCGTGGAACTGCCCGGCGAGGTCCAGGTCAATGGCGATCGCATGGCGCACGTGGCACCTCGCGTCGGGGGGGTCGTCGATGAGGTGTTTGCCTCGTTGGGCGACTCGGTTCGCCGAGGGCAGGTCCTCGCGGTGCTCGAAAGCCGGGAGCTGGCAGACGCGAAGGCAGAGTTTCTGGCGACGGCAGAACGGCTGAAGCTGGCCGACGCGACCTTCCGGCGCGAGGAGCGGCTGTGGAATGAAAAGGTCTCGTCAGAGCAGGATTATCTGGATGCCCGGCGCGGCCTGGCCGAGGCTCGAATCGAGCGCCGTGCTGCGGAACAGAAGCTGCACGCTTTGGGCTTTTCACAAGGTGAACTCGACGGATTCGGGGACCGCCATGAGGTCGAATTCACGGTCTACCGCCTGACCGCGCCCTTCGACGGCACCATCATCGACCGCCACATCACGATTGGCGAGACTGTCGACAGCGGATCACCCGTGTTCACGGTCGCTGACCTCAACACGGTGTGGATCGATCTCTCGGTATACCAGCGCGACATTGGTGCCGTGAGGGCCGGCCAGACCGCCCACGTAATCACCGAGCACGGTGAGGAGGCGGAGCTCGAGATCGATTTCGTGCAACCGCTGGTGGGTGAGGACACCCGCACCGCGACGGCGAGGATTGTTGCCCCCAACACCGACCACATGTGGCACCCGGGGTGTTTTGTCACGGCCGCGGTCACGACCTCCCGGTTGGACGCGCGGATCGTGGTGCCGGTCGGTGCCGTCATCCGCATGGAGGACGGCGACGATGTGGTTTTCGTCGACACCGGCTCGGGCTTCGAACCCCGGTTGGTTGAAATGGGCCGCCGGTCAGGAGACGGCATCGAGATCGTGTCGGGACTGGAACCCGGCGAGCGGTACGTGGCCGAGGGTGGCTTCAGTCTCAAGGCGGAGCTCGGCAAAGATGCCTTCGGCGACGGCCACGGGCACTGAGGTCCGAAGATGCTGAATCTGATGATCCGACGTGTGTTGTCGAACCGTCTTCTGGTGATGGTGCTTTCCGCCTTTTTCATGGGGGCGGGAATCCTGAGTTACCTGCGACTGCCGGTGGACGCCTTTCCGGACGTGTCGCCGAACCTGGTGCAGATCTTCACGGTGACCGAAGGGCTGGCGCCGGAGGAGGTCGAAACCTACGTGACCTTCCCGGTCGAGGTGGCGATGAACGGCCTCCCGGGTGTGGTCGAGGTTCGATCGGTCTCGAATTTCGGCCTCTCGGTGGTCAATGTTTACTTCGCCGACCAGGTCGATATTTACTTTGCCCGGCAGTTGGTTGGAGAGCGCCTCCAGGAGGCACGAGAGCAGATTCCGGGAGGTTTTGGTGAGCCCGAGATGGGGCCCATTTCCACTGGAATGGGCCAGATCCTCTTCTATTACCTCGAGGACACGACCGGGCAATACTCGCTCGAGGAACTGAGGACGATCCAGGATTGGCTGATCAAGTACCAGCTGCAGACGGTTCCTGGCGTCACCGAGGTGCTCGGCATCGGCGGTTGGGAGAAGCAGTTCCAGGTGGTGGTGGAACCGGCATCGTTGCTCCGATACGACGTTTCCCTGTCGGACGTGATTGACGCAATCCGCGCCAACAACCTCAATGTTGGTGCGCAATTTCTCGAACGGAATTCGGAGGAGCTCGTTGTGCGGTCGGTGGGCCTGGCCACCGGCATCTCCGATCTCGATCGGGTGGTGATCAAAACCGTCGATGGCACGCCGGTCTTTCTTCGTGATCTCGCCGAGGTCCGCATCGGTGGCGCCATCCGTCGCGGCGTCCAGACCCATGACGGCGTCGGAGAGGTCGTCGCAGGTCAGGTGATCAAGCTCTTTGGCGCCAACTCATCGACCGTCATCGGAGCAGTCGAGGAGAAGCTGGCCGAGGTCAACCAGACCCTCCCATCCGGGGTCAGGATCGTGCCGTATTACGAACAGAAGAGCCTGGTGGAGGCCGCCGTGAGTACCGTGACCTCGGCGCTCCTGATCGGCATCGGCCTGGTGGTCTTGGTGCTGCCTTTCTTCATGGGTGGCGTCCGCCCGAGTCTGGTGGTGGCTCTTGCTATTCCGTTCTCGGTGTTGACCGCTTTCATCGGCATGCGTCTCTTCGACATTTCCGCCAACCTGATGTCTTTCGGTGGACTTGCCATCGCCATCGGCATGATGGTCGACGGCACCATCGTCATGGTCGAAAATATCGAGCGGCTACTCCGCGAGGCCTCGCCCGAGGAAAGCCGGCTCGATATCGTCGCGAGAGCGAGTACCGAGGTGGCTCGCCCGATCTTTTTCGCTATCCTCATCATCATTGTCGTTTTTCTGCCGCTCTTCACCCTTCAGGGGGTCGAGGGCAAAACCTTCCGCCCGCTTGCCGCGACCGTCTCGATGGCGATGTTGGGCTCACTGATTTACGCCCTCCTCGTCTCGCCTGTGATGGCGTGGATGCTGATGCGAAGGAAAGTGGGTGAAAAGACGAAAGGAGGTGATCGAGCGGTCGCCGGATTGCGGCGAGTTTACGAACCCGTGTTGCGTTCTCTGGTAGGTCGGCCCATGGTCGCGGTGTCATTGGCCGTTGCACTGCTTGTTGTCGGCGCGATGATTCTCCCGCAGTTGGGGTCGGAGTTCACGCCAACGCTCCAAGAAGGAACGTTGATCCTACGTCTGACCATGGCGCCGTCGATCGCGTTGAGGGAGAGCACCGAGGTCGCGCTGCGCGTCGAACGCCGCCTCATGACTCTTCCAGAAGTCGTGTCGGTCGTGACCCGTATCGGCCGTGGTGAGGTCGGTGCTCACACCGATCCCGTCAACAACGCGGAGATGTTTCTACTCCTTGAACCGAAAGACACGTGGCGGGTCTCGTCCCAGGAACAACTGGAGGTTCTGATTCGAGAGCATCTGGGCGAGATCCCGGGTGTTTTGACCAGTTTCACGCAGCCCATTCAAATGTCGGTTGAGGAGCTACTCGAGGGAGTGCGGGCCGAGCTCGCCATCAAGCTCTTTGGTGAAGACCTCGATGTCTTGAAAAGCAAGGCGGACGAGATCGCTCTGGTGGTGGCAGGAGTGCGGGGTGCGGCAGATGTTCAGGCGGACCAGATCGCGGGCACTCCCCAGCTGTTGATCCGGGTCGATCGTGGGGCAGTCGCACGGTGGGGACTGAATGTGGAAGATGTGCAGGCGGTGGTCCGGGCCGCGGTCGGCGGCGAGTCGGCGGGTTTTGTTTTCGAGGGCGTCCGACGCTTCGAGATCGTTGTTCGTTATCCGCAGAGCTCGCGTGATACGCCGGCGGCCATCGGCAACATCCTGGTTCCGACCCCGGAGGGCGCCACGGTGCCGATCGCTCAGTTGGCCATGGTGGAGGAGGTCGTCGGTCCGCGTCAGATTACGCGCGAAAACGGCCAGCGTTTCATCACCGTTCAATGCAACGTCGTCGATCGAGACATCGGCTCGTTCGTGGCCGAAGCACGGCGGGCCATCGACGACGACGTCGACCTGCCTCCCGGGTATCTGGTGACGTGGGGTGGGCAATTCGAACTGCAGCAGAAGGCCAACCGCCGCCTCGCCCTGGTGGTGCCGGTGACCCTTGTCCTGATTTTCCTGCTGCTCTATGCGAGCTTCAATTCACTCAGGAGCTCGGCGCTGATTCTCCTTAATATTCCTCTCGCACTGGTCGGTGGGGTGGCTGCACTGTGGATCTCGGGGCAGAACCTGTCGGTGCCGGCGTCGGTCGGATTCATCGCCCTCTTCGGCATCGCGCTCGAAAATGGCATGGTCCTCGTGACTTCTCTCAGTCAGCTGGTTGACGACCACATGGCCGTCGGCGAAGCATCAATGCGAGGTGCCCTCCTGAGGCTGCGCCCGGTGTTGTTGACGGCGATGACAACGGCACTCGGGCTGGTCCCATTGCTACTCTCCTCCGGTACGGGCTCCGAGGTGCAGCGGCCGCTGGCGACGGTGGTGATCGGTGGGCTGGTGACCTCGACCATCCTCACGCTGCTGGTGCTACCCGCCATCTATCGGTGGTTTGCACCTCAGATCATTGATTCGGGCTCGGCGAGATGATTCAGGCAGAGAGATCCAGTAATCTCTGCAGGGGAGGGTGAACACCGACGAGGTCGACCTCGTAGCCCAACCGGTCGAGATCGTTGAGGAGCGTGATCAGCTGACGCGCTCCCGAGCAGTTGAAGAGGCAGACCTCGCCCAGGTCGATGCGGATGCGTCGTTGATCGGACGCCTGCGCAGATTTCGTTTCGCGGGCGAGCGCCGATCCGCCGTCTTCGTCAAGGTAGCCTTCGACGGCAAGCACCAGCCCGTCGCTGGGTGAAGAACTGGCTGTCACTTGCAGGGTCGCGTCGTCCATTTCAATACACCTCGGCGAATCGGTTCATGGTCTTCTCTCTCGGTATCTCGATTGTACTAAAGACCCTCTCTAATAATAGATACGCACCAGCCCAGAAAGTTACACAAAAAAACCACAGAATCGAGTTGGACAGGGGCAACGAATGGGCGAACCGGCCGTTCGCGATTGGTGCCCGCGACCAGTTTTGGGCGAGCGGTCAGAATGACTCAGAAGAGGTATGGCAGAACGAGAATCGGTCCTGGGAATCGAATCTGGTATCGTTCCACCGCAAATACGGCTGCCGGCTCGACGGCCGCCTCTTATGCCGGAAAAGGAGCCACCGATGGAAATCCGTTACGCGCTGGTCAAGGAGCTTCCCGATCTCGAGTACGACGACGCTGTGGCGAAGGCCACCGAGCTGTTGGCCGACGAGGGTTTCGGCGTTCTCACCGAGATCGACGTCAAGGCCACCCTCAAGAAAAAAATCGACGTCGACTTCAGGCGCTACGTCATCCTTGGAGCCTGCAACCCACAGCTCGCCCACCAGGCGATGACCGGTGAGCCCTTCATCGGCGTCCTGCTGCCCTGCAATGTCGTGGTGATGGAGCGTGAGGGCGGCGGTTCGATTGTTGCCGCTCTCAAACCGACCGCAGCCTTTTCTCTGGTCGACAACCCCGATGTGGCGCCGATCGCCGAACAGGTCGAGGATCGGCTGCGACGGATGTTGGAGCGGCTGGGCTAAATTCCCGGATCTTTCATTCGTTCCCAGAGGCGGCGGCATCGAGGGAGTAAATCGGCTACTCGCTCGTCGATCAGTTCGGTCAGCTTCTGCCGATCGGGTGCGATTGCCAACAGTTGCTCAATGTCCCAACGGTCCTGCGGTCCGCCTGCGTAAAGCTTGAGGAGCACGAGGCCTACTTCGTCGACAACCGGCACATCGATGTCGGCCACCCGTCGCATTGAGGCTTCAGAGAGGATCCGACCCTGCCACGGGGCCTCGCCGACAATGATGTCAACGGGCCGCTCGTTGCCTCGCGTGATTCGGACCACGCCCACCAGAGGATCGCTGATGTCGCCCGTTCGCACATCGACATCGGCATCGTTGGATTCGAGCCTGGTCCAGAAGGATCGTTTGAGAACAGCACGATCGGTTGTCAGGACGTCGAGATCCTGGGTGGACCTGCTGGAACCGAGAACGGCCAGCGCGGTGGCACCGATCATGGCGTGAGGTGAATGCTCGCCCTGTAACAGGGCCACGACGTCGGCCAGCAGGGTCACCGTTCAACCTCGAAGAAACTGCACGGCACACGACCCGCCTGCCGGTACCGCCGAAGGTCGCAAAGTGCTTGCTCCTCGCTCAGGCCACGGGCTCTGCGGAAGATCTCCAGGTCCTGATCCCCGAGCTCGAGGGCCAGCGCCACTCTTTC
>Ga0209013_10005551_pt1 | contig 10831 bp, 7 predicted proteins | sample Cruoilmetagenom2_FD_187291 | JGI IMG/M metagenome (GOLD analysis project Ga0209013, IMG submission 187291) | Oil polluted marine microbial communities from Coal Oil Point, Santa Barbara, California, USA - Sample 2 (SPAdes) (version 2) | ecosystem: Environmental > Aquatic > Marine > Oil seeps ...
CAAGAGATGGTGGTCAGCGTGTTACCGCGGTTCTGGAGGTCGCCGAGGACCCGCCGGTCGTTGAGGACTGGCCCGTCTCCGAATCGGGTTTTCTCGATGGAAACATCGCCTATCTGCGAATCACACGCTGGCTCGAGGATGCGTTTGACGAGGTCGCCACCTGGATGCCGCGATTTGCCGGTGCCCGTGGCCTGATCATCGATATTCGCGACAACAGGGGAGGCACCCGGAGCGTCCTTCCCGAGCTCTATCCCTACTTTGTTTCGGCGTCCGATCCGCCGCACGTCGCCAACGCGGCGAAATACAGGCTGTACAGCGAATTCGACTACGACCACCTGGCGGGCCGCAACATGTACCGCGAGGACTGGATCGGCTGGACCACAGACGAACGAACCGCCATCTCGGAATTCATGGAGACCTTCGAGCCGGAGTGGGAAGTTCGGGAATCCGAGTTCAGCGATTGGCATTTCTGGTTGCTGTCGAAGACGTCGAAACCGGATGCCTACGACTTTGACGGACCGATCATCTTCCTCATGAATAAGTTGTGCTGGAGCGCGTCTGACGTGATCCTGTCGTCGGTCAAGGGTCTGCCGAATATCACTCTCATCGGCGAACCGAGCGTTGGCGGCAGCGGCGCCAGGATCATCACCACCCTCAGGAACTCGGGCCTCGACCTCTATCTGTCGTCGATGGCATCGTTTCAGAACACCGGCCAGCTCTTCGAAACCAACGGTGTCCTACCCGATATCTACCTCGAGCCGCGGCCCGAGTTTTTTCTGCAAGGGGGAGATGACCGTGTCCTGAGATACGCCATTCAGCGGATCGTCGGCACGCGCCGTGCCGACCACAGGGTGGGGCGGTAGCGAATTGGCGGCTAACCCATGACCGTGTTAGACGAATCCTGATTGACCTCCCGCAGCCGACTGAAGAAGCCGATGTTGCAGGTGCGCCGGGTGTAGGTGAAGTCGAACTGAACTGGGTCGTTGTCGTGATCCTGGCCGGCCTCGACCTTGGAGATCAGCTCCGCCATCAGCTTGCCCACGACCGGCGCATTCTTGAACTGGTTGCCTGAGGTTCCGACCGCCATGTAGAAACCGGGGAGATCGGAGGCATCGTAGATCGGCAACCAATCGTCCGACACGTCGTAGAGGTCCACGACGCCCTGCTGTTGCCCGGGAATCGGAAGCGAGGGGATGCGCTGCGCTTTGCGCATCACCTGGGTCTTCCACTGGTCGGTAAAGCTCTGATCGTAGTCATCGGGATCTACCCACTCCTGGGCGTCGCACTCCGGATCCTGGGAACCCACCAGGAGGTTGTTGCCGACCTCGGGGCGCGCATAGCTGCCGGTGTCGCCGTCGGAGATCATCGTCCCGAGGACGTTGAAATCGAGCCCCTTTGGCGCGGGAACGTGACAGACCTCTCGTTTGAGCGCCCTGGTCCTGATCCGCATGCCGTCCTCGACCCCAGCCATTCGATTGATCTTGAAGGAGTGGGGCCCGGCCGCGTTGACCACGACCGGCGCCAGCATCTCGGTGCCGTCGGCGAGCTTGATGCCGGCGGCGCGCCCGTCCTCCGTTAGAATTTCCACGACCTCGGTGTTGAACAGAAACTCGCCGCCGTGGGCCTCGGATCCGCGTTGCTGGTTGTGGCAGGCCAGCTGGGGGTCGTTGATGAAACCCGACTCGGGGATGTAGATGGCTCCGGCGATCGTTTCGCCCGTTGGTTGGCCAAACCGAGGGTCCTCGGCGAGCACCGGTGGCCCGAACTGGCGAGTGTCGACGTAAGGAAGAAGGGCTCCCAGCTCCTTTGGACCGAGCGTCTCGTAAACCACCTTGAGGTCGTCCAGGTGGGGCAGTACGTGCTCGAGGAAGTGGTTCTCCTCGTTCTTGATCACCAGACAACCGGTGTTGATGTAGTGGGCCATCCCACTTTCATCCGGCGTGCCGATGTATTTCGGCCAGTCGAGCCAGTAGTAATACGACTCGCGGGCCATCGCGATGCCTTCGGCCGTCGAGTAGTGGAAGCGAATGATGGCGCAGGTATTGGAGGTGGAGCCGTAGCCGGCGGCCGGCAGCTTGTCGACGTTCAGAGTCGTGGAGCCGCTCCTGGCCAGCTCCAGCCCGATGGCTCCGCCAATGATGCCGGTGCCGATTATGATCGCGTCATACTGTCTGGACATGTGACCTTCTCCTCGATCAATCCGTTGTTTCGGGGACTCTGAGGATGGCCTCGCACCCCTGAGCGTCCTTACGATTACGTACTGTGACCGATCCCCCGTGGGCCTCGGCGATCTGCCGGCTCAGAAAAAGACCGATTCCAGAGCCATCCGGCTTCGTCGTAAAGAACGGAACGAAGAGATTGACCGAATCCGGTAAACCGGGACCTTCATCGCTGACAACGACCTCCGCGAACCCGGAATCCGACCTCCATTGGATGCGCACTTCTCCGTTCGTTTCTCGAGACGCTTCGACGGCATTTTTGAGCAAATTGATCATCACCTGCTCGAGCTGGTCTTGATCGCCGTCGACCATGGTGGGCGGGCCATCCTCGACAATCACGGGCAGTCGCTTCTCGAGCTTTGCCACGTTCTTGATGCAGGTGACAATATTGATCGGAGAGAGAGTCGGTTCGGGCAGTTTGGCGAGGCGCGAGCAGTCGCCCATGAAACGGTTGAGAGCCTCGACCCGAGAGGCGATGACCTGCAGGCCGCTCCCGAGATCGCTGCGCCAGTCCTCTGGGAGGGGTTCCTGATCAACCACTCGTTCCAGACTTCCGGCGAGCGAGGTAATGGGCGCGAGGGAGTTGTTGAGCTCATGACCTATGACCCGAATCAGTCTTTTCCAGGCCGCCAATTCCTCAGCCTGCAGCGTTCGGCTCACGTCTGAGAGCACCAGCAGGTGGTTAGGACGGCCGTGCTCCCGCAAACTCCCGCGCCGCAGTTCCCATCGCCCCTCGGAGCCACCGATCTCGAGTTCCACCGTCCTTGCCGGCGGACCGACCAGACAATCCGCGAGGCCGAGATCCGAAGCCGATTTTCCGATCAGGATGGATTCACCGCGAAACAGCTCTTCACCGGCCGCATTGACCTGGCGCAGCCGATTCGACCCGTCGAATGCAAAGACCGCGACGTCGATCTCGGCCATGACTTTGCGCACCAGCGAGGTTGCCTCGAGGTCCTCGACCCGCTGTTGTCGAAGGGTTCGGGCGAGAAGGTTGAGTTCCGTGATTACCTCTGCAAACGGATCCGCCCGCGAGACCTGACGGGCCCGAAAGGAGTAATCACCTTCCCGAAGGGCGGCCAGGAGGTTGGAGAGCGTTCGGAGGTGGTATCTCGTCCGAATACGAACGACCAACGTCAATCCCGCCCAGGTTGCGATAAGGGTCCCGATCAGCACGTACCGGGTTGTCGACTGGAGGTCGGTTTGCCAGAGCACGTATCCAGCCACCGCGGTCGGGACCAGACCGGTGAGCAGGACGAGGCCGGTGAGATGGCTGTGCCGTGCCGTCACCCGCTTTCCTCACCTATTTCCGCTCGCGGTTTCAGCAACCGTCGCCTCGGATTCATCACAGCCCATGCTTCTCGAGCCGACGGTAGAGAGCACTGCGACTCAAACCGAGCGCCTCGGCAGCGTGGCTGACATTGCCGTCATATCGTCGCATCGCTTTTTCGATGAAGACTTTCTCCAGATCATCGAGGCTCATCTCGTCGAGGACGACGGTCGCCGCAGCGCCACCACCACCTGCCAACCCGAGGTGGTCGACCTTGATGGTGTCGTCGCCGGCCATCAGGACGGAGCGTTCGACCACGTGTGCAAGTTCTCGCACATTTCCCGGCCACGCATGTCGCAGAAGGGCTGTCTCCGCGGCTCCATCGAAGGCCAGTTGTGATTGACGATATTTCTGGGCAAAGCGACCCAGGAAGTGGTTGGCGAGGAGGGGAATGTCTTCCGGTCGCTCGCGGAGTGGAGGAATTCGAATTTCCACCGTGTTGAGGCGAAACAGCAGATCTTCACGAAAACGACCCTCGGCCACCTCCTGTTTGAGATCGGCGTTGGTCGCGGACAGGATTCGCGCGTCGACGGTCGATGTCTTCGAAGATCCGACCCGTTCGAGCTCACCGGTTTCAAGCGTCCGAAGGAGCTTGGCCTGCTGATCGAAGGGAACGTTGGCAATCTCGTCGAGGAACAGCGTGCCGCCGTCGGCCATCTCGAAACGGCCCACCCGGTCACCCTTGGCGTCGGTAAAGGCCCCCTTGACGTGGCCAAAAAGCTCGCTGGCGAAGACCCCGTCGGGGAGACCGCCGACATTGACTGTGACGAGCGACCGTTCACCGCGCGCCGATACGGCGTGCAGCCTCCGGGCGACGACCTCCTTGCCACTGCCGTGCTCGCCGGTGATCAATATGTTGGCGTCGGACGGCCCGACACGGCTGATCAATTCCAGGACCGGTTCCATCGACGGCGCCGTCGCGATGAGGTCCGGGGCCTCGGCGGCCAGCAGGGCGGTGTTCTCGGCCTCGAGGCGGCGGCCCCGACGAAGCGCGCGACAGAGGTCGACCTGGTTGCGGAGGATCGTCAGCAGCCGGTCGTTGTCCCACGGCTTTTCGATGAAATCTCGCGCGCCGAGCCGAATGGCCTGGACCGCGATCTCGACGCTGCCCCAGGCCGTCATCACGACAACCGGCAGCGTGCTGTCCACCCCCTGGAGCTTCTCCAGCAGCTCGAGACCCTCGGCACCGGAGGTCGCTTCGCGGGAGTAGTTGAGATCGACGAGGGCGGCGTCGAATTCCCGGACCGCGACCGCAGCGGCGGCTTCGTCCGGAGAATGGGCGATCTCGACCGCGTATCCCTCGGGCTTGAGCAGAAGCCGCAGCGATTCCAACACGTCGCCCTGATCATCGGCGATCAGGATGCGCGGGGATTCTTTCGCTGATGTCACGGCGACCTCAGGATACCCCAGTCGAATCACTCATGGCGGAGTGCGACGACGGGATCGATCCTCGCCGCCCGTAGAGCGGGCACAAGAACTGCCAGGAACCCGACCGCGAACATCCCCGCGGAGAAGATGATGTAGGCCATCGGGTCGAGGGCCGATACCTCGAAGAGCATGCCCCGGATCAACCGACCCAACCACCAGGCGATCAGACTTCCGGCGATGACTCCGATCAGAATCTGTGCCGCGCTTCTGCGAAGGACGCCGGCGAGGATCATCGATTTTTCGGCGCCGAGGGCCATTCTTACACCGATCTCTCGGGTCCGCCGACTGACCGCAAATGACGTCACGCCGTACAACCCACCCAACGCCAGGATGAGCGCGACGGCGCCGAACCCGGAGAGCAGATTGGCCAGATCGTCGATCGACCTGGTGTTGCGTTCGAGAATCTCGGTCATCGTCGCGACCTCGGAGATTGCGAGATCCGGATCGATCCTCCAGATGGCCGCTTGCACGTCCGCCGTCAGGGGCCCGGGAGCGCCCTCGGTCCTGACGACAAAGGTCATGGCGGTGACGGCGAGTTGGGCCTGTGCGTAGAGAGTTTCGAAACGTGGCCCCGTGTCGAGCGAAGTCTGGCGGTGGTCACCGATTACCCCAACGACTTCCATCCATGGATACTCGGAGTCCAGCGGCCCGAACTTGACTCGCTTTCCGACGGCGCTCTCGTCCGGCCAGAAATGGCGAGCCATAAAATTGTTGATGATGATGACGGGGGGCGAGTCCTCGGTGTCGGTTTCTGCAAACTCGCGTCCTTCGATCAACGGCATGCCAATCGTTTCGAGGTAACCGGGTGTGACGGCCTCGGCACCGACGAAGACCTTGTCCGCCGGATTTGAGATCGGGTGTTCCTCGATGCTCATGCTCCCATTGCTGTTGCTGCCGATCAGAGGAATGGTCCCTGTCGCAGAGGCCGAACGCACACCTGGAAGCGACGAGATCTCGCGGGAAGCGCGACTGAAGAAGCTTTGCTTCTCGCCTTCCGACGGATACCGCTCGTCGGTCAGAGAAACCCGCATCGTCAGCAGATTGCCGGTGTCGAAGCCGGGGTCGACGGCCTTCAGCGTCATCAGGCTTCGGATTGTCAGACCGGCACCTATCAGGAGTGACAGGGCCAGAGCCACCTGAATGGCCACCAGAGCGTCGCGACGGATCGCTTGACGTGGCCCGCCGAGAACGGACCGGGAGCTTTCCTGGATCATGTTGGTGAAACGAGAGTTCGAAGCTCGCAGCGCCACTGGGAGCCCGATCCCGATCGATGTCAACCCGAGCACCAGCAGCGTGAAGCCCAGCGCGCGTCCGTCGACCGCAGTTTGAGCGACCCGTCCAACGGTCGCTTCTAGCCCGGCGGTCAATATGTCAACGCTCCAAAATGCGACCAATACGCCAAGAGCGCCGCCGAACAGGGTGAGGAGCGCCGATTCCGTCAACAACTGACGGGCCAGTCGGCGGGGACCCGCGCCCAACGCGGTACGAACGGCAAATTCTCGTTCGCGGCTCCCGGCTGTGGCGAGCAGGAGGTTGGCAATGTTGACACAGGCGATCAACAGAACGAAACCGACCGCCGCACAAAGAGCGAAGAGCATCGTACGGGCTTGTTGACGCACCAATACCTCGGTCAGGGGCATGACTGTGACCCCGTGACCACGGTTTCCCTCGGGATAGGCTTCGGCGAGACGCTCGCCGATTGCCGCCAGATCATGGTCGGCCTCGGCCGCCGTTACGCCAGCCCGAAGCCTGGCGATGGCGGCGAAATAGCGATTCGACCGAATTTCCGTTGTCTGACCGTAAATAAAGGGCGTCCAGATATCGAATTGTCCCATCGCTTCGCTGATCTCGGGGGGCAGCACACCGAGCACTTCGTGGGGCACATCGTCAATCTGTACGAGGGTGCCCACGATCTCGGGATCGCCGCCGAAGCGGCCTTGCCAGGTGGCATCTGAGAGCAGCACCACTTGTGCCGCATCGGGTCGATCGTTCGAGGAATCGTAGCTCCGTCCAATCGCAGGTTGAACGCGGAGCACCTGCAGAACGTCAGCGGAAGCACGGATCGCCCGCAGCTTGTCGGGGTGATCCTGCCCAGTGACGGTGACCGCCTGGCGACCGTATATGCCCGCGACCTCGAGTGACGAGTTCTGTTCTTGCCAGTCCCGGAAGTTGGGCACCGAGATCGTCATCGTGCTATAGCCGTCTGCCGGCTTGGTCGCGAACAGCCGAACCAGGTTGTGCGACTCGTCGAATGGGAGAGGGGTCAGGAGCGTCGAATCGACGACGCTGAAAACGGCGGTGCTTGCGCCGATGCCGAGGGCGAGGGTGAGCAGCGAGATGACCGTTACTGTGGGGTGCCGAATCAGCATCCGGAAGCCGAAGCGAAAATCTCGCAATAGATCCACCATGGTGTGCTCTCCTCTTCGAGTGATTCAGGCGATTGCGTCCTGGACGGCCGGATCGGTCTCATCGACCACCTGGCCATCGAAGAGATGGAGTGTGCGCTGGGCATACTTCAGGTAGCGCGGGTCGTGGGTCACCATGCAGATGGTCGCGCCGTCGGCGTGGAGGTTTTTGAGGAGATCCATGACTTGCCCGCCGCTTCGCGAATCGAGGTTACCTGTGGGCTCGTCGGCGAGGAGGATAAGCGGTTTGCCGACCAGGGCACGGGCGACCGCCACACGCTGCTGCTGGCCACCGGAGAGCTGCGAGGGGTAATGGTTGAGCCGGTGCTCCATGCCCACGTGCTCCAGGGCATCGCGGACCATATCCTTCCGCGCAGAGGACGGAGTATTGCGGTAGACCAGTGGTAGTTCGACGTTTTCGAAGACCGTGAGATCGCCGATCAAGTTGAAACTTTGGAAAATAAAGCCGATCGCACGGTTCCGCAGTTGGGCTCGTTCCCGGATGGTCAACGCCTCGGCGGGGTGGCCGTTGAGATGGTATTGCCCACCGGTGGGCGTGTCGAGCAGGCCCATGATCGACAACAAGGTCGATTTGCCGCCGCCCGAAGGCCCGGCGATCGTGATGAACTCGTTGTTCTGGATCTCGAGGTGGACGTCGGCCAGAGCGTGGGTTTCCACCTCGTCGGTGAGAAAGACCTTTTTGACTCCGACCATCTGGATGAGGGGTTTTTGGCTGTCGGTCATGGTTTCGCTCCTTCTTCTTTGACTTTTCTATCGCAACCGGATGCGTTCATGGTCGTCCCATCGCGAGGTATCCGAGAGGATCACCTGATCGCCTTCTCGGAGCCCTTCGGTGATCTCGATCGTGTCAACCGACGCGTGACCGAGACCGACCCTGACCCGACGCGCGTGCTTGCCGTCGTCCTCCAGCAGGTACAGCCCGACGGTCGCGTTCTCCTGGCTCTGCACCGGGCGGCCGATGTAGAGCACGTCACTCAGTCGCTCAATCTGGACGGCGCCGTCCACGGCCATGTCAATCCGAGCGCCGTCCGGCAGAGCCCCTTTGAGCCGAACTTCGACCATCACAGACCCCTCCTGCACCGACGGGTCGACGCGGGCGACCGTTCCGTCGACGAGACCGTTACGGGTGTCGACGCTGACCGCCTGTCCGGGGCGCACGTCGCGTGCGCGGGTCGCAGGCACCCGCAACTCGGCCTGGAGACGTGTCGGTTCGGCCACCTTCGCGAGCATGGTGCCGAGGGCCACTTGCTGACCGATTTCCACCGGGACCTCCTGAACGACGCCGGCGATTCCGGCACGCACGACAAGCGAGTCGAGTTGGTCAGCACGCAACTTGAACAGAGCCCGCTGTTGCTGCACTTCGGCCCGCTTTGCCGCCAGGAGGGCGCGGTTGGCCTCTGGTGTCATTGTCAGCCGCTGGCCCTCAATTTCCTGGCGCGTAGCCAGTGCTTCCGCCACCGCTTCGGAGGAACGAAGCTGGATTTCCGAGATCAAACCCATGGTGGAGAGTTCGCGGTTGGCTTCAACCCGCAGGGCGGCCTGGATGTAGTCGGCGTCCACCTCCGCCGCGCGTGCCTTCTGGTCAAGCTCCGACGAGATGAGGGTCACTCGCAGGCTCTCGAGCTCGGCCTCTTCTCGCAACAGTGCGTTTTCGGCGTCGATCGCCGACCGTTCGACCTCGGGGTTGGAAAGCTCGAGGATGGCGCCATCGGCATCTACCGGTTGACCCGGCTCAACGTGAATGGTCTCGACGCGGCCGGTGTTCCGTGCCTGGACCCAGCGCAGGTTCTCCGGCACCAATCGGCCGTGACCGCGGACCTTCCTCTCGAAGGTCCCGCGCTCGACCGTGCCGATCCAGACTGTGTCACGGTCCACTGACGGAGCGGCGGGTTCGAGGCGAGCTACGGTCATGGTCACAGCCGCAATCGCGACAGCTCCAGCGCCCGCGATGAGCCACCGGTTGCGGCGTTTCTTTTCGACGATTCCGGTTCGTAAGATATCCATCATCAGTTTCCCACCGCGAGGTAACGCACGAACCGTGCCAGCCGTTTTGGTCCCTTTCGGGCGCTCTCGGTGGGGTAATCTGTCCACCCGCGGGAGGCGAGTGTTCGAAAACGAACATCTACGTCAAGCGTCATTATTCGCTCCGGAGGACGGCCATCGGTTCGACGCTCGCGGCGCGGCGTGCGGGCAGCCAGACCGCGAGGGCGGCAATGGCCAGGATCAGAAAGGCGATGCCGGCGTAGGTCATCGGATCGTGAGCGGCGATTCCGTACAGATGGCTGGTGAGCGCGCGGGTGACAGCCAGCGCGGTCGCAGTGCCGAGAACAAAGCCAACGGCCACCGTGACCAATCCCTGCCGCATGATGAGAGCCTCGACCTTCCGGGGAGTACCCCCGAGAGCCATCCTCACCGCGACTTCGCGGGCCCGCCGCCCGACTGAATAGCTGACGACGCTGAAAACGCCGATGCCGGCGAGCGCGAGCCCGACCGCCGCGAAGACCGCCAGCAGGGCGGTGACGACACTTGTCCTGGCCATTGAACTATTGACGACTTCGGTCATTGTCTGGACGTTGAAGACCGGAAGCTCCGGATCCACTCGTTGGATCGCCTCTCGGATCGGGTTGGCAATCCTGTCAGCGGACTCGGATCGAGAACGAACGACAAACGTCGCCCACTCGAAACCGTCCTGCGTCACCGGGATGTACATTTCCGGACCGGTGTCCTCTGCGAGGTCGATGTGGCGGACGTTGCGCACCACGCCGACGATGGTATCCCACTCCGCGTCCGGGTCGGCGGGGTCCCAGCCGGTCGTTCGCCGATCGACGGGCCTGCCGTGCGGCACCAGTTGACGCACGAAGCTCTCATTCACCACCACGACGGGGGGCGAGTCGGCGGTATCGGACTCGGTGAAAAATCGTCCGGCTATCAGATGGAGCCCGGCCGCCTCGAGGTATCCCGGACTGACGAATCGAATTTCCACGATCGGCCGCTGCTCTTCGGGCCCCGGGGACGGGGCTCCCTCGACATACGAGCGTGCCGAAATACGACGGCCGAAGAGGGGCAACGGATAAACAGTCCCAACAGCCTCGACCTCGGGTATCGTCCCGATCTCTTCGAGCGCACGGCGATAAAATTCCTGGCGGTCGCCTTCTTCGGCGTAGCGCTCGTCTGTGAGTGAAACCTCAGCCGTCATGACCCGGTCGCTTGAGAAGCCGGGGTCGACCCGCAGGAGATTGATCGAAGTCCGGATCAGGAGCACCGCTCCGGCGAGCAGCACGACCGAAAGAGCGATCTCGGCCACGATCATTGCGGTACCGACTGTCGAGGAACCACCGATCGTGGCCCGATCCGTCTCACGCAATCGGACCATGATGCGATCCTCTTTCGAACGGACGGCTGGAAGGAGGCCGGCGAACAGACCGACT
>Ga0209013_10005552_pt1 | contig 10831 bp, 6 predicted proteins | sample Cruoilmetagenom2_FD_187291 | JGI IMG/M metagenome (GOLD analysis project Ga0209013, IMG submission 187291) | Oil polluted marine microbial communities from Coal Oil Point, Santa Barbara, California, USA - Sample 2 (SPAdes) (version 2) | ecosystem: Environmental > Aquatic > Marine > Oil seeps ...
AAATTCTACAACTTATTGAAATTATAGATATTTGCTTATGCTTGGCAATCTTGCCTCACGCATGGAATATAGAAGGCGTAAGGCACAAGGCTCAGGGCATAAGGTGAGAGAAATTTGTTTGCCTTGCGCCCGTGTTTAAACCCATTATTCCAGTGTTCCATCATTCCAATATTCCAATTGGGGCTAAGCCCCTAAGTTCATCTTCTGAGTTTATTGGGGTGAGTTCCATCCCATACTAATTTTCTGGATTCCCGTCTTCACTGTAATAACAGGCATTTAACCCACTTCATCATTCCCCTCATAGGCGGGAATCCATGAGCTATTTCCCCCGTTTATTGAGCTATTGCGTCTAATTCATATCCTTTAAAAACTTTGGTATCAATGATGCGTCTCTTGGACCGATCATTATCTCCCAGTCAGGCAGCTCTTCTTCCATTTCCCCGCTAATGGCTGCCGCGTAACCGGGAATAATAATTTTCTTATGAGCTACCTTATCGCCAATACCGCATTTCTTAACAAACATTCCCACTACATCGCCTGAGAATTTTCCTGCTGCCCAGGCAGTCATAACGGAAAGCCCTTCCGTATCCATAATAAGGAGCCAACTGGGTATCCTGCTTCCCTCTATTTCACCGCTGACTATAAAATAAGTCAAAGAGAAATTGGTCGTCACCAAGATAGGAGAATTCTCATCAGGTGTTCCTATCTCGTATATTCCCTCTGTTACCATCATTGGTCTCTGCGGATCTGTGAAAAGGTTAAGCCTTTCCAGCAACAACGGGAAAAGGCTTTCACCCTTAAAGTCTGAAAGCACTATGATCCCTGCATATTTTGCAATAAACATTGAGGCAATAACTGTCTCAACATCCAGGTCGGTTGCCATTTCACATGGGAATGTAATTGTAGGGAAACCCAAGGACCGAACACCCCCCTTGAGCGGGGCCCTCCGGATAGCAACCTGATCTTCAAAGGCCTGTTTGATCTCTCTTGCCCCTGAATCCAGGACAAGGTCCTTAAGACCCATGCCGGTCAATTTATCACTAAGGGCAATTAGGTCCTCCATGTTATCCGCCTTGACACCCAATGGGAGTCCTGTTTCCTTTGACAGGTTTCCCATATCTTCCGCATTGTCTGCTGTAGCTGCATAAAGGAGGGGTTTTTTAAACCCGCAGACCTCAACCGCGGCCTTTAAAACATCGGGCTTATCGCTCATTAAAATAAGGCCAAATTCCGTTTCTTCCGCAATCTTTTTGGCCGCTGCTACAAACGTCTCGGCATCTCCCTTTGCATCTTTTAGAGCCACGGCCTGTGGTATCAGGTTTAGGCCTACCCTTTCATATTGAAGGGCATTCCACTCCTTCAGCTTTTTATCAAGGTCTGATGATTCTATGTCTGATTCAATCATTGCGGCCAGGCCGGTTGGGCTAAAAAATGTCTTTTCATGCCTGTACATGACTGTCTCCCCGCCAATTTTAAATGCCCTGACTCCAGCCCCAAGCTGAATAGGTCTGATTGGAGGAGCGGAGGCCTCGGCAAGCTCTTCCCTGGCCTCGTCAGAGACGTATGGACAGGCATCTAGTTCCGCCTTGCCGGATGCCAGGTTCATTGCAAAGGCAAGGCATGTGGGAACACCACACTCACCACAATTGGTCTTTGGCAACATCTTAAAGATCTGAATTCCAGTTAATCCCATAATAAACTCCTGATTAAAATAAGGCTCAATATCCCTGGCAATAAACCCGGGGTTTTCTGCCTGTTTTAGTTAAAATTCAATATCTAACCAACAATAGGATCCATCTCAAGGGCGGGGTGATCCTTTTCCTTAAGAAAACCCATAATCTCATCCTCGGTTGTCCCAACGGTCTCATCGGCTATCCTGTCAATTAAATCCGGGACCCCAAGCTCCTCTCCTCGCTTGAGCAGACGTTCCCTGATTTCCTCCTTCAACGACTTGGGCATCCAAACCATTCTAAGAAGCCCGCCATCGCCAAGGATGAACTTTCTTTGAGTAATATTATACTTGGAATGCCCCACAAAACCGGGGGTAGATAATCCGCCACCTACCGTGCCGGCCAGGGTTGAAAATTTCATGCCACAGGGTGTCATTCCAGCATATTCCCTATGTACGGTCATAACGCCGTTTGCCCCTGGCAATACTGCGGCAAGACACTCACAGCATCCACAGGTTGTCATGGGATCAACGACAATACTATAAAAGTTGTAATGATCAATAGTCTGTCTTGAGGCCTTATATACAAAATCGTTTACCCCTTTGAATTGTCCCAGAAGTTCATCAAGGACCTCTCCTTTTTCCACGGGCTGGTTGGGTCCTGTTGGGTTGATTTGATTTGATGCCTTGCAGTCCATCCAGTTATAGGCCCCACAAAGGCCCGTCCTTTCAGGGCTTACCACACAGACATGGCTCGGGGCAAAAGACTGGCACAAGGTGCAGGAATAGAACGTATCCGTAGTTTCATCAGTCATGTTTTCGACACGCTCATCTCTTGTTTTGTACTCTCCCTTTGCCCTTTTGGTCAATTCATCGACATCCTTTTGCTTTGTATAAAGGGTTACCTCAACCTTATCCAGAATGTTGCCAAAGTCCTGATGAAATTTGGCATGAAGAATGACCCCAAGGTTTTTGAGAGTAAAACCTTTTTCTATGGCCGCGTCTCCTACCCTGATCCAGGAGATATCTCTCTGTCCAATATGCATGACGCCCTGGGCATAGTTAATCAGATGATGGATCTGACGTTCAAGGATAGGCTCAAAGTCGGTCTGCATCTCACGGCCTGCGACCTGTACATAGATTCCCAAGGGAAAGGTGTCGCCCTTCTTTGCATCTTTCACATCAGCGCCCACAATGTTCACCTTACCGTCTTCGATCTCATTCATTTCCGCGATCTTGCAAAGCTCGGTGCACTGAGTCTTACTTCCCCCCATTTCAATAAACAGGTCATCCTTACGAACACGTTCTCCTTCAAAGGCCGGTCCATAAGACAAAGGAATATCAATTTCTGAGATAGTAACCTTGAGCCCTCGTGTCTCAATGGATTTCTGGCAGATTTCACTATGAGGAACGTTTGTCACTACGTGTTCATATGTACATATACCTGATGGCAAAACCTCGGGGATATCCGTATCCGTTATTACAGGAAACCCCCAGTTAAGAACACCGCCTGCAACAGCTCCCCAGTCAGTGCCAATGTCTCCCAATGCATTTGCGAATGCAAAGACGCGGTCCTTGTTGTACAAGAGTATCTTCCTGTAATCCCCTGGCTGAACCCCGCCAAATGCCATTGCCACTCTATTTGCAAAACCTGCTGCAAAGACCGCGGAAGATATATCAGGACCGTATGGCACTAACCTTGTATTCCAACCAAGCTGCACACCTGCCTCGATCAATTGATCAGTTACACAAGTACCGTTTTGATTGGCCGCAAACCATACATAGAGACTCTTTTCCTGATATTCCTCGACAATAGCCTTTGCTGTTTCCGGATCAGGCGCAGCCCCAAGAATCACGGCAAAACCAGGGGCGGAACCATCCACAAATTCGACCCCCCTCTTTCTCAAGATCACATCATCTGCTGCGCCAAGCCAGATTTTTCCCGCATCTATATCTATGTCTTCCGCCTCAGCAAGATAGAAATCGGGTTCATAGAGATACCGCAGGGCCTCCTTTATCTCAAAGGCCATTATTGCCGCCATACCTGAATCCAGAATAGGGCCAAGGTATGGAAGATTGTTCTTGCTTTTTACGTGTGGGGGGAGCAGGTTTCTACAGAATTCCAGAGGCTCTTTCATGTCCTCAAGTGTCTCAATTTTTATACCCAAAAGAGAATAGATAATCGGCAGATAATATGCGGTATTCGGAAAACCCACCTTTGTATCTGCGTCATAGGTCTCCAAGGCCTTTTTATACTCTCCCTCAACCTTAGAAACAATATTATAACCGCCCTGTATTACTGCAAATGCTACTAACTTTGACATATCATTCCTCCTTCTTTGAGGATTTAATTTGTATAATTAATAAGTTAGGACTTATCCGGCAGCTTCTAGTTTCTGCCTGTCCGCCATGCTCATAAGCACCCTTTCCCTGGCCTTGTCGATGCCGAGTTCTTTTCGCTTCTTGTCGATATGGGCGATCATCTTATGGGCATGCTTGATAGGATCGCGTTCAAAATCCCACATACCGCCATACATCTCTTCAAAATCCTCAAAGAGATATTTTTGAAAGTCAGGCGCACCAGATGTCGGAAATGTTACCCCAAATACGGTATATACACCTGAAGCAACAAAATAGTGGCCAATGCTGATAGCCTTTTCGCTCATCCACTCAGGGGCGCTTCCTGCGGCAGGTAAATCACTTATGTCATTACCAAGCCCGCCAGCCTTAACCACCTCTGTGGCTGCCAGAAGTATCCTTGAGTTGTCAACGCATGATCCAAGGTGCAAAACCGGTGGAATACCAACTGTTTCACAGACCTCTGCAAGACCATCTCCACAAAATACCTTGGCGGATTCAGGCGTCAGGAGCCCCTCCGTTGCGCAGGCAATTGCATTACAGCCCGTGGTCAGAACAACGACATCGTTTTTTAAGAGTTCTTTAATAACCTCTATGTGTCCCTCATTATGCCTTGTCCGTGCATTATTGCAGCCGACAACACCGGCCACACCCCTTACCCTGCCGTTTATGATATTGGAATTCAGGGTGTAGTATGTCTTTCGAAAGGAGCCTCCCAGGTGATACTCGGTGGATTCAACGCCAAAACCTGCAACCACGAGAGACTTTTGTTTGGGAATCATGACCTCTGAACCTCTGTTCTCAAAATTATCAATGGCAAGCTTAACGATCTTCTTTGCGTCTTCCAGGGCATGATGTTCATCAAATTCTATGTGGATAACATTATCCTGCTCCATCCTTGCTATGGGGTGAGTTGTGATAACCTTAGTGTGAAAGCATTTTGCCACATTTGCAACATTTTGCATAATACACTGTATATCCACCACCATCGCATCACAGGCACCCGTAATAATAGCCAGTTCCTGCTGGAGAAAATTGCCGGCCAAGGGTATTCCGTGACGCTGCAATAATTCATTTGCCGTACAGCAGATACCTGATAATTGGATACCGGTTGCGCCCTTTGACTTTGCATAATCAATCATCTCTTGTGTATCACAAACAGCCACAATCATTTCAGAAAGGATAGGCTCATGGCCGTGAATAACTAAATTGACCATGTCTTCCTTCATTACACCAAGATTTGCCTCAGATGCAATGGGATATGGCGTTCCAAACAGGATATCCTGGAGGTCTGTTGCAAGCATAGAACCTCCCCATCCGTCGGCAATAGCGGCGCGGGTACCCTGTTTCATCAGGTTTTTGTAGTCCTGATCCACACCGATGTGGGTCCTGTGCATGATCTCTACAATTTCCCTGTCAATATTTCTTGGCACTACGCCGAGCTTCTTCCAAAGCTCATAACGGGCCTTGGGGGCCTTTTTTGCATAAAGCAGTTCACCTTCCGGCTTACCCCACTCGTTTAAAGCGACCTCAGCGGTTTCTACGGCTATCTCATCGATATCACGGTCTAATATCTCGCCATCAACCTCAACCGTCGTATCAACACCGAGGTCAGCGGCGACCGCCAGGAGCTTTTCAGTATCCTTAATATGATAATCATCGGTCTCTTTTCTTGCTGCAGACAAAAAGACCTCGGCCACGCCGCGCCCATGATCCGAATGAGCGGCAGCTCCGCCTGCAATCATCCTGATAAAGTTTCGGGCGGCTATAGTATTTGCGGTTGCACCACAAAGACCCTTTCTTTCATCTTCCCCCTCTATCCCGGCCTTGGGAAGGGGTAGACGACATGGACCCATGCCACAATTCTTGCAGCATGTACCCTGAATTCCAATATTACACGGCTTCATGTTTTCAGCCCTGTCAAAGATAGTCTCAACACCCAGGTCATGGGCCCGCTGGATCATCTCCTGGCTTGCTATGTCATACGAAGCTGCAACCGGATCAGCTAATTTTTTTGCCTTTATAACTTTCTTTTCAGTCTTCACTTCTTTTACGTCAGCCATACGAGGTTCCTCCTCATAATTATTAATGATGATTTACCGTTTCAATACAAAAATATTAGTAACCATTAACGAAGCCTTCTTCCACCAAGAATTTTACTTGTTTTGCTTCTTTGAACGGCAGATGCGGTCTTTTTAATTTCCTTTTTATGTTCAGCCGTCATTTTTTCCATCCTTTCTTCCTGCTCTTTGGCCCTCTTTGCCCTGACCTCTTCTATTTCCGACTCTGCCTTTACTTTAGCCGCTTCATCAGCCTCTGCCTTGGCTTTGGCCTCTGCCTCTGCCTTGGCTTTGGCTGCTTCCTCTGCCTTTACTTTAGCCGCTTTATCAGCCTCTGCCTTGGCTTTGGCCTCTGCCTCTACCTTGGCTTTGGCTGCTTCCTCTGCCTTTACCTTAGCCGCTTTATCAGCCTCTGCCTTGGCTTTGGCCTCTTCTTCTGCCTTCGGCTTCAGTTCAACACCCCTCTTTTCATCCTCAGGAAGTGCAGCTGGTTTTTCCTTTTCTTCCGGTTTTGCAGTCACCGCCGCCTTTTTCGGAGCAGGCGCAGGTTTTTTCTCTTTCTTTACCGCTTTCTCCGCCTTAACTTTTTGAGCGGCTTCTCTTTCTCCAAATTCAAGGTTAGGTTCTGGGGAAAGGGAAACGAGGTCAACTGCCTCCTCCTTTAATCTCTTGGAAACCCCTTGTACATCTTTTGCCATTCCACCCGTTATCATAAGATCAATATAAGAATGGATCAGACTAACGGTTTCAGGGTGTCTAAGGATAACCACGTCAGATCCTGCCATAAGATAACAAACAGCAGCCACCGCTTCCATGAGAATCGGGCGTTTTTCAGTGTCACCCATGGTCGGTACATCCTTAATATCCTGCCCAGCCTCTTTACATTTCCAGACCTCGTTTCCAATATTGGAGATCATAGGAAGCTGAAGTTTTTCGTCCTCTTGAGTTAAGGCAGCCATCTCGATACGTTCCATAACAGAATAGCTATATTCCATGCCATAGCCGAGGCCTCCTGTCGTTGGGTCTATTACAATCTTATCTCCCTGCACACCCAGGTTGCCAAGTAAAATATTTAATTGCTTTGCTAAATTTACATCAATAGGCGTTGATGAAACAATAGTGTGCCCGTAACCTAAGGCACTTGCACCAACCCCCTTGTGGCAACCTTCTTCAACAGGCGATAAACACACATTTTTTCCTTCACACAACTCCGAAATCTTTTTTAATACCTCTTCATCTTTCTGATTGTTGGCTGTGCCCCAAACTACAAGCGGCACATCAACAGCATCCGACACCTTTTTGGCCACTTCAGCGGCCTCGTCCGCACCCCTGTCCATTCCATTGGGGTCCGTACTCTTGAGTTGGAGTACGATCAAATCCGCTCCATATTCATCTACACACTTCTTTGCCCATGCATCGGGCGAAGAAATAACATCTTTGAAAGGTTCTACTGCCGTAGCCGGCCATTCCTCTGAAGGATCATAATCCCACACCTCCATGGCGATCTTTGGGGGATTCGGCATGCTCCCCTCAAAGACATGAAACGGGTATGAATCCTCTCCACCCAGCTTTACGGCACCAGATCCCGTTCCAACGGTAACTTCCCCTATTTTACTTGAATAGGTCTGTTTAGGAATCTCAAATGCCAATTTCACTACCTCCTTCATGGATTTTATTTCTTAAAGGTTTAATATTTAATAGACTAAAAAAAATCATTTAACTCCACACCACATACCTGGATGAAGGCACATCCCCGGCACTCCCTCCTTAGCCTGATAATGAGATCTTTGTGGAAGAAACAATTATGGCATAAATCTTATGGAAAATAGCTGAATGAATTTTTATTGTCAAGCAATTTTTACAATTATTCTAAAGGGTTTTTCGATACTATGCAGTTCCTGTATCTTGTATATGTAAAGTTAATTCTACAACATATGTAGTGCCCGAACGAAAATTGTCGTTTTCGCCAATCTCTGCGCCTGCCTGTGCGTATCTGCACACAGACAGGTCAGACAAAAATTTTAATCCTCAAAATACCCAATGTATTCCTGCGGTTAAAACTTTGATCTTCTCTGACCTTGACAGGTAAGCGAGCTGGCGAGACTCCGAAAAATCCTGGTTTTCGTTTAGACACTGTGTACATTAATCTTTAAAAATTTTATCAAAAATTTTATATGCGGCATCAACAGCCCCGCACTCATTTCCTAATTCAGCTGTAGGTCTTCCATCTAGGTCGTATTTCTGAACATCAGGATCCTCAGGGATCATTCCAGCAAGATCTATTTTAAAGTCAACCAATGCATCTCCAATGGCGGTTTTTTGTCCTTCCTTTGCCTGGTTTATGACAAGAAACTTTCGGAAAATAGTCAACCCAAGTTTGTCCGTTAACTCGACAATCCTGGATGCCGCTTGAATGCCCCTCCGTGTGGGGTCGGATATTACCAGAAGCGCGTCTACATTATTCGTTGTAAGCCTACTAATATGCTCCATACCGGCTTCATTGTCGATTACTATATATTTATAATTATCAATTAGTTTTTCAAGGTAAAGAGTAAGAAGGGAATTCGCAGCGCAATAGCAACCAGGTCCTTCGGGTCTTCCCATTACAACCAGGTCAAATCCGTGTGCCTCGACAACTGCCTCCTGCAGCTTCATTTCCATAAATACATCCTTAGTCATTCCACTGGAAACCCCTTTTTTCATATCCTCTCTTGCATCACCAAGAACAGCCTGGACTTGCAACCCCAAAACTTCATTCAGGTTTGCATTTGCGTCTGCGTCCACCGCAAGAACAGGTGTTTTTCCTTTCTCCACGAGATATTTTATCAGAAATCCGCCAATAGTCGTTTTTCCTGTACCACCTTTACCTGCAAGGGCTATTGAATAGGCCATAAGTATCCTCCATTTTTGAAAAATATAATTTGAAATTTTGTAATAATTTTTATAAACTGAGCATATTTGAAAACGTTCAATTTCGAAGTCTGAACTTATCTGTTTAATGTAAACGAAGGCAAAAATATAGACACAGCAAAAAATATAATATTTTGCGGATAAAAATTTGAGCATGACGCAGAAAGTGGGCGTTTTGAAACTGGCTCAAATTTGCTAATTTTAAAAAATTAAGTAATTTCCGTTTTTGGTTTCTGGATCGGAACCAATTACAACGTGTTATCCATCACTATGTCAAAAAAAAAAGATATATGGAACATCATAACCGCAAGTCTTAAGCCTAGTATTTCAGCATCAGAGTTTAATACATGGTTCTCTAACACAACCTTGAAACAATTAGGTCCTGAACTCGCAATAATTGAAGTTCCTAATAAGTTTGTAAAAAACTGGATACATGACAACTATACAGAACGAATCCGGAATTGTTTCAATGAAACAATAAAAATTACCCCTGTAATCCGTTTTACTTACAAAAAAACACAATCCAGCCAGGAAACAAATATAATAACAAATTGCACGAAATCCAAAATTAATTTAAATCATCAACTAAGCCCTTCGTTTACATTTGATAATTTTGTCACGTCAAAAAATAATCAATTTGCATATTCTTCAGCTCTGCAAGTCGCTAAAAATCCAGCCGGATATTACAATCCTTTATATATTTTCTGCAAGCTCAGTTTGGGCAAAACACATCTTATAAATGCAATCGGCTTTTATATACTCAAAACAAATCCATTGACAAGAATAAAATATTTTTCAATAGACCAATTCTTTTCCGGTTTCTCAATCTCCAAAAAAAAACAGGTAATAAGTGCGTTTAGAAATAAATACAGGTCTCTGGATTTTCTCATCCTTGACGATATCCATATACTTTCAGGGAGAAAAAAGTCGCAGGAAGAGTTAGTATATCTATTAAATATGTTTTTGGAGTCTAACAAACAGATAGTTATGGCAGGACAAAACCCTCCCAATAAAATTAAAGACCTTATGCCTGAACTTAGATCACGACTTGAATGGGGTCTTCTGACGGAGATACAACCGCCTGACTATAAAACTAAAATTAAAATTATTAAAATAAAGTCAAAAGAAGAGAATGTGAGCATCCCAGATGATGTTTCCCTTTTCCTTGCAAATTCCACAAATGATTTAAAGAAGTTAACTCGGTTTATTATTAGTCTTAAAACCTATTCATCCCTTTACCATCACAAAATAGATATGTCCACAGTCAAGTCTGTTATAAACAGGGACTTTAAAAAAATAGAAATTCATGATATACAAAAAGTAACTGCCGCACATTTCAATATTACCGTGTCTAACCTTTTATCAAATAAAAAAGGCCGTTCCTTTTCCTGTCCAAGACATATTGCTATGTATCTATGCAGGAAAAGAACCAGTCATTCTTTTAAAGAAATTGGTCAGGCCTTTGACAATAGAGACCATTCAACTGTTATTTATTCGGTGAAAAAAATCGAAAAACAAAAATTTTTAAAAAAAGAAATTTTTGATGCTATTAATAAACTCCATAGGGTTCTTTCATAAAAAGATTTGTAACCGTTCACAGGTTCAGGGTTAATGATAAGGAATATAGGAGTCAAAATTCAGAATTGAGGTGTGCGCCTTAGGCTCGGCTAAAAAATATTAAATTTATTGAAACAAAGCTACATCCGGTTTCTACCGTCTTCAAAAATTATATATTCCGAGCCAGTTTCAAAACGTTCAATTTCGAAGTCTGCGCTTATCTGCTCAAGGTCAAGGAAGGCGAAAATTTTAACCACAGGAATATGTTAAATATTTC
>Ga0209013_10005553_pt1 | contig 10830 bp, 13 predicted proteins | sample Cruoilmetagenom2_FD_187291 | JGI IMG/M metagenome (GOLD analysis project Ga0209013, IMG submission 187291) | Oil polluted marine microbial communities from Coal Oil Point, Santa Barbara, California, USA - Sample 2 (SPAdes) (version 2) | ecosystem: Environmental > Aquatic > Marine > Oil seeps ...
GATTCCAAGGTGATCAGCCAGGTCATTGACTGGGCTTGGACCGTGATGATAGAGACGGAAGAGGGTGTTCACCTGTGAAAGTGAAAGCTCACTTTCACGATTATGGCGAATAAAGGCATGCATGGAACGATGGGTTGATGTTTCAATCCATTCCCTAAGTGTGTTGAGGAAGTTGTCTTCGTTGGACATGGTTTATCTCACTTAATAGTTAAACGGGGTTAAATATATGGTGTAAAACCTCAAATGTCAATAGTGAGATTTTTATACTTTTCTATGAAACCTTTAATATTTCTGGAAACAGGGTTTCCTAGCGGAATCACCGCTGCGGATAGCTGTTATGCGCTTGTTTCTTCTGTCATTGTAAAAGGGGTAAATACTATTATATTTAATTATGCTGAAGCTGTAACGAAAAGGTCTGTAGTGAACCTGTATACTTAGACAATGAAAACTGAATTCTTAGCTAACAATATGCAGGTCTGAATACTGAGCTTCAAACTCTGCTGGTGTTAAATAACTTAGCGATGAATGGATACGCTTTCGCATATTGACATCCTCTAAGAAATATTTATCCGATGGTACGCATCCTGGTTATATTTTTGAGTAAAAATTGTTGGTAATTTGGTTTGTTGACCCTTATGGTCAGCGTCCATTGCCTTGTCCTTTGCGTCCAACAGATCCAGAGATAATCTCATTATAAGCATCTTCAGTCATATATTGAGGTTGATACATTTCCCCGGTTTGCTTTTCAAGCGTGGATGTGAACGCCCTTAGGTGATTCTCTGACCCTTTGATCAGGTTTTCATAGCCTTGGTGAATCGCCTGTTCTTCAATAATTTCCAGGTATTCTTGAAGGTCCAGGATGTCAATTTCCTCAATTGCTGCGCCTACTTTCAGGGCATCCCCGAGCGATTGCGCGCCCATCTCGGTTAATTCATTATAAAGACTCTGTAAATCTGCGTTGACAAATTCGCCTGCAGGTGAAGTGTCAGCTGGGTCAGGAATATTGAATTTTTCCAATAAATTTGCTACAGTATCAGTGTGAGTTTGCTCGCTATTTGTTTTATTTTGAAAATTTGAAACCCCCAAAGATCGTAAAGCGTGAGGTAAACATCACGTGCTAGTTTTTCTTCTTCATGCATGAAGACCAAACTTTCAATTTCTTCATCTGTTAAGCTTTGTGAAATATCTGATTCTGAAACAGGTGTTAAAGCGTCTGTTGTTTCTGTGTTTATTTCTTCTTGGGTATCATTGACAACATCAGAAGTTGTTTCTAAATTTTCTCCTGCATGCGGTCCAGTTTCTGATTGTTGGTTATTGATTATCGATGTGGCGGATTGACAGGTTGTGAGGGTAAGAATCCCCAGGATTATTAAACCAAAAAATATTGGCAAGTATTTATGATGGTGTTTCATGATTTACTCCTGTTGCTTTTCATAATTGTAAATGTAATGTAATCATAGGTTGTTGTTACATAATCCTGGAAGTTGTTTATAATCAATATGAAGTGTCCAGGATTCACTTTGTCTTATCTCTTCAGTTGTTATTTGTCTTTTGCTCAAAAATAATATTAACCTGATATATTCTTGATAACCAGAGTGTATAGTATGTCCTGGACACCGTATAAGGGTCATTTGACAGACGCATGCTCATTCCTTATAATTCTATTGAACCTCGTTGAGCCGTTTAATTGATGGTAATGCCGTGTAAATTAAGCGAATACATGTACAAAGGTAACGACTTGACCTCAGGAAATTCTTTTTTGAATCAAGATGTTGTTTAAATGTAAAAACCATATATAAAGCTAATTTATTCATTTATGCTATTCGTATAGATAGGAGGCATTCTAATTTTATGTTAGCATGGGTAATTGTAATTTTGACGATTTGTTTTATATTGACATCATTTTTAGTTCTCTTTTCAAAGAATTTGATTGTGATTATTTCTGCTATTGGCACAGGGAGTGTGATTTTATCGATAATTTTCTTTATTTTTGATGCACCATTTGCAGGTGCATTTGAGCTCAGCGTGGGTGCAGGGCTTATCAGTGTTTTATTTATTATAGCCACCAGCATATCTGGTAGCGCTGCAGATGAGATTGATTGACATGAAAAGGAATACGATAATTCTTCTTGCAGCAGTGTTTAGTCTTTTGCTGATTGGCTGGATTTTATTTCATACCATCAATCAAGGTTCTCCAAGCCGCCCTGATAATACTGGCTTCCGATCGTGGTTATGGGACAAGCGTGGATTGGACCTGGTTGTTCAAGCAATTTTAGTTTTTGCGGGTGCTTTAGGCATTGCAGCAATTTTACCGACAGAGGATGAAGATGAGTGAGTTGGTGTTTGAGAATTGGATGATGAGCTTCATTCATGTCTGCATACTAATTGTCTTCGCGATGGGATTGTTTTGTTTCTTTCTCAGGAAGCGATATATCCCACAATTAGTCGGGCTTAAATTGATGCTTCAAAGTGTTAGCCTAGGTCTGGTTCTGTCAGGTTGGGAAAAAGGTGATTTGCATCTCTCACAATCCATGGTTATATCAGCCCTTGTTATCGAGGCTGTTGTGATTGGCTTAGCACTGACAATGATCATCCGTATGACAAAACATACTGAGGATGATAATAGTATGACAGAAGAGGTTTAAGAAAGTTCTTAAAGAAATGATATTAGATTTTAGTTCTCTGCTATTCCTGTTCATTTTATTTATTCCCCTGGTTTCAGGGATTATTATCGTTGTTTTTAAGCGAATCAATGTGAATCAAGTTATTTTTGTAGAGAATGGGTTGATCATTACCGGTTTGATAAGCCTGGGGCTTTTGGGGGAGAAAACAATATTTACGGCATTAACGTTCATGAGAGAGCCAATTATATTCAATGTCTCCAATACAGCTCTTTTGCTTTATTTGGGTAATGTTTTTGTATTAAGTGTTTTAATCTATCGCAATTCTAAATTAAATAGGGATCCAATTTCTCGCTTTCAGGCAACGTTACTTAATCTTTCGTTGGTATTTGGTTTTGTGGCATTCATGAGCGGTCAATTTATGATTCGCTATATTGCACTGGATCTTGTTGGATTAATGGTTGCCATGATCGTTCTGAATTCTTTTTCTGATACTGCCTCCTTTAAAGATTTCGCTATCATTTTTCAGGTTTTACGTCTTGGGGATCTAAGTCTCTTAGCTTCAATTTTGCTCATAAGTCAATATTCTGGAACGCTTGATATTTCGCAAATGATCTACATTGCCAGTAACATGAGGATCGGACCCCGCACGTGGGTCTTTATGGGATTTTTATTTGCGATCCTCATAAAGCTAGCGATTTGGCCTTTTGATATATGGCTACGTCGAGCTAGAAAATCTGCGTCCGTTATATCCTTTTGGATCTCTGGTATCCTGATGCCAAGCCTTGGATACTATTTACTTTATCGTGTTATCCCAATAATCACCTCGAATGCAGCATTTCGATACGTTTTACTCTTATTTGGGTTAATATTCTTTTTTTTATCTCTATTTATTACACAATTGAGATCAGGTTCTTATGATCGATTCAATCGTATGGGAAGCGTATCCAGTTGTTTTTCTCTTCTGGCAGCCACGTTTATCAGTGCTAGATATATTGGTTATTATTTATTAGGCGTGGTTGTGTACCGCTTATTATTGCTCATTCAGGATGACCTCAAGAGTCCAATAATGACAAAGCTCATCCTGATCTTCCCCATATTGATTAATAGTTTGTATATTGGGATCAATGTCGGCAATCTACCTATTTTGTTCTCAACTGTTTGGTTAGCGTTGACAGGCTTTATGATTTATTGGGATTGGAAGAAGCGTTCCACGCAACAGCGGCAAGATGAGCCCATCAGCTCTGAGATGATTCTCCCTGTCGCTGAACCGAGATTTGGGCAAAAGATCTCTAACTTTGCACAATGGTTAAACCTCAACCTGGAAATCAATATACTCTCTGCGGGTTTAGTGAAAGTATATGAGTCATTTACCAAATTTACACAATGGCTGTATCAAAATCTGGAAATAAATGTATTCACACTCGGATTTCAAAAATTGAGTAAAACTTACAGGAAAATTGCTGCATGGATTCGAGAGAATGTTGAAGAAAGTTTTGAGAATGCCTGGATATGGATTAGCCAAAAATTTGTGAAGATTTCTGAAGAAGCGTTTTTCAGATTTGAGTTGGAAACACCTGAAAAATCGGGCGAGTTCTTGGATGGAGCGATCGATTCTATAAAAAATTATGAACGCAATGTTCTTAAAAAACAGCTTCAATGGGATTTGGCTTTGATCCCGTTATTTTTGATTGTTATTTTGGTTATTTTGACTATTTTCTAAAAAGGAAAATCTGATGGAAAATTATGAATGGTTTCTATCCGGAATTATCGTAATACCAATCGTGGGCGTCCTGATTTTATTGATCTGGCGGAAAGCGACGAAAAAGCAAGCAGCGACCATTGGTATTATTAGCGAGAGTTTTGCTCTCGCGATACCCTTAGTGTTATTATCTGTGCTCAGGAGGAATGATCAAATTGTTTTTTCATTACCCTGGATTCGAAATATGGGGATTTCCTTCAGATTGTCACTCAACTGGCTTTGTTTGATCTTTCTCTTAACAGAAGTGCTGGTTACACTGACTGCAATGATCTATTCATTGGGTGAAGAAACTGGTGAGAAAAACAGTAATTTTTATTACGCATTACTTATACTCTTTAGTCTGGGTATGTCTGGAACCACCCTCGCTGATGATGCATTTCTGTTTTATATCTTTTGGGAATTGATGCTGCTTGCGTCGGTCTTGTTGATATTGATTTGGGGTCACGGGGAAACTCGTTTCAGGGTCGCTCTCAAATATTTCATTGTGACTCATTTGGGCTCTTTGATGGTTTTGGTTTGTCTGATCACCCTGTTCGTTAATTTTGGAACGGCTAACATAACGGCTTGGATGATGCAAGCCAACTCGCTTCCGATTAATACGCAGGTCTTGTTAATCATTTTTTTTATAGTTGGCTTTTCAGTAAAAATGGCGATTTTCCCTTTGCATATTTGGCTTCCTGACGCTCACACTGTGGCACCTATGCCGGTGACGATTATCCTGGCTGCCGCCATGCTTTCAATGGGCACCTATGGGATCCTTCGGTTTCCATTTGCGCTTTTCCCCCTTGAAAACCTTCAACCCTTTGCCATCTGGATGATGATCGCCGGATTGATCTCTGAGGTGTATGGGGCATTGATGGCTTTGGCTGAGAAGGATATCAAGCGCATCATCGCGTTTAGCTCTGTGAGTCAGATGGGTTATATCATCTTTGGCTTGGGCTCACTTACATTACGGGGGATGGAGGGCGCTATTATGCATGTTGTGTATCATGCAATTATCAAAGCGCTCTTATTTATGGTTGTGGGCATCATTGTTGCTATTACCAGCGAGAGAGATATACAAAACATAAGTGGGTTGGGTTTCAAATATCCCATTCTCTGCGTTTGTGCAGCCATCGGTGTATTGGGCATCTCTGGCATGCCCCCGTTGGGCATCTTTAATAGCGAATGGATGATTTTTGCTGGCGGGTTTGATTCAGGTGTTTCGATTGCACTCACAATCATAGTCCTGATTGGTTCATTACTCACTGTAATTTATGCCTTACGTTTTTTTGGGAATATCTTTTTCGGCGACAGAAAACCGGAATCATTACCCCAAAAAGCACCGCTGGCACTGATTTTACCAACACTTGTTATCACAATTTTCTTGATCGTTGAAGGTCTTACGCCGGGTCCGCTGTTGACATGGGCGATGAAAGGGTTGGCCAGTTTCATCGGGGGTCTCCACTAATGTCAGGGATATTTAATATCGTCTTACCGGCTGTTATCCTTGTTGGTGGCGCTTTTATTTTGTATCTTATCTCAAGGATATGCAATCTCAATAATCGTACTGAGTCAATCTTAGCAATTCTTGTTTTGATTGGCGCTTTGTTAGTGCTGATTAACAATTTTAAAGAAATTCCAAATCTGATACCCAGTTCAGATGCCCATTTTGGCAATTCAGAACCGGGCGGGATTATTTTAATGCCAAGTGCATTAAGTATCTTCATTATGATTGTTTCTATTATTATTACAATTTTAATCACGATTTATTCTGGAGAATATCTCGCAAGAGACTCACGATACCTGGTGTATTACCCACTGATATTAATCGTCCAGGCAGGCTTGTTTGGTATGTTCTTATCCAACAACTTGTTTAATTTATTTTTACTCACAGAACTTACAACGGTTGCCGCTAGTGCTCTGATCGCTTTCCGGTTTGATCTGGAAATCGCGATCAAAGCTGGATTTAAATATCTTATCATGAGCAGTTTGGGTGCGATGATGATGCTTCTGGGGATCTACTTTTTTTACCGCAGTACTGGTGATATGCACCTGACGCAGATTCTGGAATCACCCGACAATTTAACACGGATTGCAGCGGCGTGTTTTTTGCTCGGTTTCAGCTTGAAGGCAGGTGTCTTTCCTCTGCACACATGGGTTCCGGATGTTTATGGGAATGCCCCCAGTGCTATCAGCGGATTATTAGCAGGGGTATTTTCTAAAAGTATGTTATTCATCCTGCCTGTGATATGCCTTCGGTTGGGGATGACCCGGGAAGAACTGGGGATGTATCTGATGATTTTCGCCTGTTTTAATATGTTGGTGGGATCAGTCCGGATGCTGGGACAGAGTCAGCTCAGGCGTTTCCTCTCTTTTTCTTCAATCGCTCAAACCGGATATTTAATGTTTGGACTGGGGATTGGTTTTTATTACGATCTGGACCAGGCTTTTTCGGCTGGTTTATTTCTTTTTTTGGTGATTGCGATCATGAAGAGCCTTGCATTTCTTGCTTCCGGTGTTTATCAGTTCTATCTTAGAACACAAGATATTGAGAGGTTACGAGGCGAGGGTCATCGTATGCCTTTGATAGCCCTGTGTTTTAGCATTGCATTAGCGGGTTTGGCCGGCATTCCTTTGCTGGCGGGTTTCGTAGGAAAATGGATGATCTTTTCTGCGGCTCTGGTGACGGGTGATTTGTTTTCGATAATCTGTCTGGCGATTTTTCTGACGAGCACGGTGATCAGTTTGGGTGGTTATCTTCCTGTCCTTATCAAGCAGTATTATCGTTCTTCCAACACAGAGGAAGTATTTAATAATCCGGAACCTGTGAGAGTCTCTCGATGGTTGTTAATCCCGATTACTCTATTATCTTTATTGGTTGTTATTATCGGTGTCTATCCCTCACCGTGGATTAATTTAGTTATTTATGTCATTCGTTGGATGTTAATATGAATATGAAGTTGTTACTTAATCCCCCAGTTGCTTTTATCATCTTTTTTGTGCTGTTGACTTTGGCATATAGGTTTATCCAAAAATACACTGCCAAAGGATTGGACCATCCCGAAAAGTATTTGCCTTATTCCGGTGGTCAGAAAATACCTCCACTGGAGGTTCGGCTGTCTTATAAAGCTTTTTTTAGACTTGGTTTGCAATTTGGGATTGTGCATGTGTCTGTGTTAGTTCTTGCGACCATACCATTAGTGAGGCGTTCTCTTTTAATTGGTTTGGTGTATTTGATTGGAATATCGATTAGCGCAGTGGTTCTTGGGAGAATAAAAACTCGCGAAACACAGGAGTGATTTAATTGGTGATACGAAAGTGGATTAAAAAGACCTATCGATGGGCTCAGAAAAACTCCTTATGGGTGATTCATTATAATACCGGTGGTTGCAATGGCTGTGACATTGAAATCCTGGATTTATTGACTCCACGTTATGATGTGGAACGTTTGGGTATCATTGCCGAGGGGTCACCTCGTCATGCGGATGTTTTGCTTTGCACGGGGCCTGTGACGATACAAACAAGTGATAGCCTTTGGGAGATTTATTCTCAAATGCCTTCGCCCAAATGGGTTATTGCCGTGGGCAGCTGCAGTAACACAGGTGGGGTGTTCCATGGTAGTGATACTGTCTTGGGCGGAGTTGACAAAATTTTACCAGTTGATCTATATATTCCTGGATGCCCCTGTCGCCCTGAAGCGATTATTGAAGGTTTACTGGAATTACGGGAGAGGATCACTGAAAATGGACCAGACTAATATTGAATCCCTGTGTCATAAATTGAAATCGCAACTTGACTGTACATTTGATCTTTATACGGAGATCCGAAATGACGATACCTTCGTTATTTCCCCGGACCAATTGAAAGTTGTGGTCGCGATGATAAATGAGCATTTTAATGGCATACATCTCTCCACGATCACAGCTCAGCAGCGCGAAGCTAATGCTGAAGTCATTGAGGTCATGTATAGTTTTTTTCAAGGTGTTGGGTTCTCATTAATGATCTCATTGCCTACTAAAGCACCCGAAGTGACCTCGATTGTGTCGATCATCCCCGGAGCTGATTTTTATGAGCGTGAGGTTGCGGAAATGTTTGGCGTAAAATTTACTGGTCGACGTGAAACACCGCCCTTATTACTCCCGGACGATTGGGATCAAGCCCCACCATTTATTAGAAATGAGGTCAATAATGACTAAAATTTCAATCCCGATTGGGCCGCAGCATCCCCTTTTAAAAGAGCCCCTTTCGATGAAGGTTGATATCTCGGGTGAAAGGGTTCTTGGTGGATCATTGCGTCTGGGATATGTCCATCGTGGCATTGAAAGACTTGCACAAAAACGCAACTATGTCCAGAATGTCCACTTAATCGAGCGCATTTGTGGGATTTGTTCTCATATCCACACCACAACTTATTGTCATGGGGTGGAATCCTTGTTGAAAGTAGAAGTACCAATGCGTGCCTATTATCTCAGGGCTTTGATGTGTGAATTAGAAAGAATACACAGCCATTTATTGTGGTTGGGAATCTTGGCCAAGCACGTTGGTTTGGATACGATTTTCATGCATGTATGGCATGATCGAGAACTGGCTTTAGATATTATGGAAGAAATCACCGGCGGACGGGTTTTGCATGGGGCTAACCAGATTGGTGGTGTACGCTTCGAATTGGATGAGGCACAAGTTGCCATGATCCGTGCAGGGGTTGAGAAGTTACACACCCAGGTTGAAGGTGTTTTGGATGTGATTGAAAACGAACCGGCCTTGATCGCTCGAACCAGGGGCGTTGCACCGGTTTCTGCAGATATGATTAAAAAGTACTGTGTCGTTGGGCCAATAGCGCGCGCCTCTGGTGTGGATGTGGATATGCGGCGGGACAACCCAATTCCACCATATGACCAAATGGAATTTTCCGTGGTTACACTCCCGGATGGGGATGCCTTGGCACGGACCCTTGTCCGAGTATATGAGACACGAGAAAGCATTTTATTATGTGAAAGGATACTCCGAGATATTCCTGATGGACCGGTGAGCACACGAGTTCCGCGTAAGGTTCCAGCGGGCGAAGTTATTGTCCGATCTGAGGCCCCCCGTGGCGAGTTATTTTATTATTTACGCAGTGATGGCACCGATAAACCCGCCCGTCTTAAAATACGCACTCCCACGCTTGCCGCACTATGTTTACTTCCGGAACAAATGTCAGCGATTCAAGTTGCTGATATTCCTGTTGTTTTGGCTGGGGTAGACCTATGTGTCGCTTGTGCGGACCGATGAGGGGTATTACCAGTGATTGAAGGTTTATTTTATTTGCTCTTATTTCCTGGGCTGGTGTTTCAGGTGGTATGCGGGCTGGCTTATGAATGGCTGGATCGTAAGCTGTTGGCTCTTTTTCAACGGCGAGTTGGTCCACCCTGGTATCAGCCCCTGGTGGATATGATCAAGCTATTCAGTAAAGAGGACCTCTTGCCAGAAGGGGTCAATGAACGGATCGCGGGCTTGCTGCCATTACTCTCTTTGAGCTCGGTCCTGACAGCAGGATTGTATGTTCCAATCGCTGGTTTCAGTCTTTACGCATTTGAGGGGGATCTCATTGTGATCTCGTTCTTGATGAGTATCCCAACTTTAGCTTATTACATGGCGGGTATCTTATCAAAAGGTATCTACAGCCTTCTCGGTGGTGGGCGATCATTATTGCAATATTTTTCTTATGAGGTCCCTTTCCTCATTTCTCTGATAGGGCCTGCTGTTATGGCTGGATCTTGGTCGGTTGAAGGAATCATGACATCTCAATATTTATTGGGTCCTTTCATCCTTTACCAACCTTTGGGTTTTATCCTGGCATTTGTAGGCTTGATTGGGAAATTAAAGCGGGATCCTTTGGATATTCCCAGTGCAAGTTCAGAAGTCGTGGGAGGATCACTGACTGAATACACCGGATCAAAACTTGCTCTTTGGCATCTGGTGATGAACATGCAAGCGGTTGTGGGAATCTTTCTATTAATTAATCTTTATTTGGGCAGGTCAGGAATGAGCAACCCAATCATTGCCATTATTATTTTTATTGTCGAGTGCATGGTGATTATGGGTATGCTGAGTGCGACAAGCGCTGTTTTTGCCAGGTTGCGTATTGACCAGTTGGCAGGTGTAGGTTGGAGAATATTGGTACCTCTGGCATTGGCACAATTAGCATTTGTTATCCTAATGGGAGTTTAAGGTGACGCAATTTAAGAAACGCTTCAGTTTATTATCAGCAATTCTTGACGCGTTCTTTAAAGCACCTGAAACTGTTGACTATCCTTTTGGTCACCTTGATTTGGCTGAAGGATTTCGGGGAGCTATTGTATTCGATACTGATAAATGTATTGGATGTGGGTTATGTGTCCGTAACTGCCCGGCGGATGCGCTGCAAATGGATAAAAAATCCCGTGAGGAATATAAGTTGATCCATTATCCAGCACGCTGCGCCTA
>Ga0209013_10005554_pt1 | contig 10830 bp, 9 predicted proteins | sample Cruoilmetagenom2_FD_187291 | JGI IMG/M metagenome (GOLD analysis project Ga0209013, IMG submission 187291) | Oil polluted marine microbial communities from Coal Oil Point, Santa Barbara, California, USA - Sample 2 (SPAdes) (version 2) | ecosystem: Environmental > Aquatic > Marine > Oil seeps ...
AAAAACACTATGGCTGCTGCAGAAAGTACGGTAATAAGCGTATCGCTGTAGACAATCAAAGTTGCTTCAAAATTCTTGATAAAATAGGTCCATAATATGATCGCTATAAGTGTACTGAAGAGTACAACGATAAGAGTTGTAAGGTGTGACAGCCCCATAAGATAACCTACAAAACTTCCTACCACCGGTCCTGTCATTGCGAAAGGAGTGAGTACAAAGAAAACCAGCCCTATGATGCCGTATTTTTTGATAAGAGGCTGGTATTTTTCTGCACTTTTCTGAGAGCGTTTGAGAAAATCACTTAGAGGTGCATAAGAGACCACATGCAGACTTTTCCAACTTAGAACAAAAAGTGGGTAAAGGATCAAGACCATGATCGACTCAATAAAAAGATTAAAAGTGATAAGCAGCGTGGTATCCATCTGAGAAGAGATACCTATGGAGAGACCTGCCATTCTGCCAAAGATGATATTTGAGGCAGTCATACTTAAGAGTACATTAAACTCATTGGGATGAAAGTAGGCACTCAGTGCCAGCAGAAATAAAAAAACTACAAGGAAAAAGAGTCCAAAGCTCAATATCCAACTTTCTGCGTGGTTAAAAAATAAATGATTGTTTTTCAAAAGCCTGCCTTGCGTAAAATTCAGTGAAGATTATACCATGATAAATAATTTTGAGGTATAATAATATATTATTAATAAAGGAAAAGCATTGGTACGTGTACTTGTATTGGAAGATGATCAACTCTTTAATGAAACATTAGAAGATTTTTTGGAAGAAGAAGGGTATATAATACAGTGTGCACTGGATCCTTACTCTGCGCTTGAGTTAAGCTATAAACATGTTTTTGATCTGTACCTTTTTGATGTCAATCTTCCTTATGAAAATGGCTTTGATCTTTTGGAAAAATTGCGCGGAAGCGGAGATACGACTCCTGCGATCTTTTTAACTTCAAGAAATGATAAAGAGTCTTTGACGCAAGGTTTTAACATAGGGGCAGATGATTATATGAAAAAGCCTATTGACCTTGATGAGCTTTTACTTCGTATTCAAGCTGTGCTGCGTCGTCAGGTAAGAAAAGAGAGAGTCACTATAGGTAAGTATAGTCTTGATACTGTGGCGAAGATACTTTACTTTGAAGATGAACCTCTTGATGTGACACAAAAAGCTATTGAACTGTTGGTTCTACTTGTACAGGCAGATGGTGAAGTGGTAAGCAGTGAAGAGATTAAAAGTAGACTTTGGGCAGCAGGGCAGAGTGCCAGTGATGGATCCCTAAGAGTGTATATCACACAACTCAAAAAGTATTTTCCCGATGCCATCTCCAATATACGCGGTGTAGGGTATAGATGGATAGTAGATTAAAATGACAAGAATCATAATCGTTAAAACGCAATGCGATAAATCACTAAATGATTTATCTAAAATTCAGTGTAAGCGAAGTACTTCTAGGTTGAAACCTGATGCAATCCTTTCACTAAATGAAAGAATGTGAAATGCTGAGTCATAAAAAAAAGATCTTACTTGCAACACTAAGTTATCTATCGAGTGTTGCAATACTTTTAAGTTTTCTATATTGGTTTTTAAAAAATGAGGGGTTTTCAGAATCCAATTTTCTCATTGCCAGTGTGGCAGTACTCATATTAGCTACGGGGTGGGGGTACATTATCTCCTCACACCTGCTTGCACCCAAGGCAGAGCTTGATGAGAACCTGTCCATACTCAGCTCTGAGATACTCCATGAACTCAATATTCCCCTGTCTACCATAAAAGCAAATAGTACTATGCTTAAAAAACGTGTCAAAGATGATGAGAAGTCTTTGCAGCGTCTTAGCCGCATAGAGGCTTCATCTGCAAGGCTTGAGAGGCTTTACAAAGAGTTGGTTTACAGTATTAACAAAGAGATACACCCTATTGCCAAAGAGAAACTTTTATTAGAACCATTATTACGAGAACGTATAGAGATATTTGAAGCATTTGGAAGAAATAATTTTTTTTTAGATATTGATGAAATGTTTATTGAGATAGATAAGATCGGTTTTGAAAAAATGATCGATAATCTATTGATGAATGCCATGAAGTACTCTGCAAAAGAATCACTCATAAAAGTAATACTTAAAGAGTATACACTGATGATCATAGATGAAGGCATAGGAATGGATGAAACACAATTGCTCAGGGTATATGAACGCTACTATCAGAGTGATAATAAACAGGAAGGTCAGGGTATAGGATTGGCTTTGGTCAAAGCCTATTGTGATGATGAAGGAATAGAGATCCAGATCCAATCTGAAAAAGGCTTAGGTACGAGTGTTAGTTTAAATTTAGAGAGGGTTCACGTTTAATTCATTTTGATATATTATCATAATTATAGAGGGTATCTCTAAATAAAGATATTTTAAATAAATAACGGAGGATTATTATGAAATTAAAAACTACATTATTAACATTAGGAGTGATCGTTACTTTTACTTCTTCTGTACAGGCAGCTGAGACTGCTGAAGGACTGTATGATGCTAAATGTGCGATGTGTCATACTAAAACAAGACCTACAGATATGACCAAAGTAGTTGCTCCTGCGCTTATGGGTGTGATGAGACATATTAAGATGTCTTACCCTGACAAAGATGAGGCAGTGAAATTTATGGTAAATTATATACTGGATCCTCAAAAAGCCAAAGCGATCTGTATGCCACAAAAAATTGAACGTTTTGGTTTGATGCCATCACAAAAAGGTAATGTAACGGAAGCTCAACTGAGAAAAATTACGAGTTGGATGTTTGATAATTTCCCGCCTGCAGATTTTAGAGGTATGGGGCAGGGAAGAGGACAAGGCAGAGGGCAAGGAAGATAAGTTATGACCCAGACTATATTACTGCTTGAGGATGACGTACAGCTTAGTGATACCATCAAGCAGTTCCTTACATTTCAAGGCTATGAGGTGTTTTGTGCTTATGATGGATTACAGGCTCAGGATCTAACGTATGAAAAACATATAGATGTGATGCTTTTAGATGTAAAAGTGCCACACTTAAATGGTTTTGAGTTCTTAAACGCAGTACGTAACGAGGGTACAGAAACCCCTGCTATTTTCATTACTTCACTCAATAGCGTAAAAGATGTTACGCAAGGATTTGATAGTGGGTGTGATGACTACATCCGTAAACCTTTTGCTCTTAAAGAGTTACTTGTCAGAGTAGAGTCTTTACTTAAACGTACCTATGGTACATATGATGAAAAGATAGATTTAGGAGATGGTCTTTTGTTTGATACCAAGTCACTGTTATTGACACAGGAAAACAAAAGGGTCTCTCTTAAAACCAAAGAGTTAAAGCTATTAGCTCTTTTTTTGCAGTATCCCAATGAACTATTGGAGTATGAGAAAATATTTGAAACACTGTGGGAGTATGATGAAGAGCCAAGTGCAGGATCACTTCGTACCTATATTAAAACACTTCGTGCCGTAATAGGCAAAGAGAAGATAGAGACTATCAAAAATATAGGTTATCGTTTTGTTAAATAGCGAACACAAAAGTCTGATCCGTTTTTTGTTGATCTATTTAGGGTCAACCTTTTTACTCTTCTCTTTGGCTTCTTGGATATTTTATGTCTCAGCAAAACATGATTTGCTTGATCAGCAAAGAGAAAGTATACAGTATCAATCAGAAAGCCTTATATCCAAATTACGATTATTACATAAAAATTTTGATGACAAACTTATCTATCCTGTAAGTAAGGCTTTTGATTCTGCTATTTATGATCTAGACAAAACGTATATTTTTGGTACTTTTGAAAATAGACCTGTATTAGAGCATAGTGATCATTATAGTGATGAAAAAAGACTTTATTATGTAGCTAAGATCGAACCTTACTATTTAGGAGCAGCTTATCTGTTGACCTCTAAAGAGATAGATAAAAGTCCCATTACAGCTTTGCAGGAAAAGATAATGTGGTTTATGCTGGCTGCAGGCCTGTTCTTTACTACTTTAGGCTACTTTTTAGGAAGATTGTTTACTGCGCCGATGCGTGATTCTATAGAGCAGATGAACCATTTTATACAAGATACAACCCATGAACTCAATACACCCATTAGTACTATCTTAACCAATATAGAGATGATAGAGACCTATGGAAAGTATGCAAAGAGTGAAGAGTTACAGCGTATTGAGATCGCCTCTAAAACATTGAGTCGTATATATGAAGACTTAACTTATCTTAATCTCAACAATGATTACTATCGGGAAGTGGAATCAGTTAATATCACGAAACTGATAGAGGAGAGAATGGTGTACTTCTCGGCAATAATACAAAGCAGAGGATTAACCACTCAGTTAGAATTGATACCTGAAAAGATGTTGGAGATCGATCCCAATGATGCGGTTCGTCTTATAGATAATCTACTCTCTAATGCTATAAAATACAATAAAGTAAAAGGTACCTTGACAGTGAAACTTACAGAAGAGTCTTTACGTATTATAGATACAGGTATAGGTATAGCCCAAAAAGATCTGAAGAATATTTCCAAACGTTTTAAACGTGCAAACAAAAGTGAGGGTGGCTTTGGTATAGGGCTTGATATTGTCAACCAGGTTGTCAACTCTTATGGCTTTGTTCTACATATCACTTCAGAACTGAAAAAAGGAACGGAGGTAGAGGTAAGATGGGAAAAATAATATTCTTTTTTTCTTTATTTAGTATACTTGTCAATGCTCAGAATGTAAGTGCAGAAGATAAACAACTGTTACAAAAAGAGTGTTTACAGTGTCATGTAGAACAGCAGATCCCCAGTGGTTTGATCTATAAGCGTTATCTTATGAAATATAGTACTTTTAAACGTATGAAAGAGGCGATATTTTCTTATATCAAAAATCCTGATCAAAAACACTCTATCATGCCACCTCAGTTCTTTTTGAAGTTTCCTATGAAAGAAGCATTAACGCTGGATGATAATACGTTACAAAAAATGATAGAGAGTTACCTGAACACCTTTGATGTAAAGAAAAGGCTGGTCTTGCCTCAATAATACCAAGTAATTCACTTTACGTTCAGATTAGTGTTGTATCCTATCTCCTTAATTTAGGAGTAAGAATGACACGTATTTTTTATATACTTTTGTTGACAATGCCTCTGTTCAGTAGCACTTTGGATGGACTCATTGAACATGCTATGAAACACAGTACGGTGGTAAAGCAGAGTCAAGCACAAATGGACTTGGCACAGGCAAATCGGGAAGAGAGTACATCTGCACATTATGGGAGCATTGATCTTGTAGGGAGTTATACTCGGTTTAATCTTCCCAGAACGCTGGTACCTTTAACCCCTGCGACCATACTGGTTGATCCTAAAGCTGTAGCAACCACAAAGAATTTATTTACTACAGGAGTGATGTACTCCATACCACTATTTACCGGTTTTGCACAAACAAGACAGATAGAAATGGATTCGATCGCTACAAGACTTTCACAGAGTAAGTTGTCATTAACAAAAGAGCAGCTTGCATTTAATGTAGCTTCTCTTTATCTTTCTATTTTGGCACTTCAGGATATGACCAATGCACAGAAACAGCATGTTGAAGCGTTGAAAAAACTTAAAAATACGATTAACAATGAAGTGAAATTTGGTAAAAAAGCACAGATAGATCTTCTTAAAGCAGAGAATGACCTCTATGGAAACATCTCCTATCTTGAAGTGATCAAAGGTAACATCGCCATTACTAAAGCTTCTCTTGCAAGTTTGGTGGGAATGGATCATATAGGAACTATTAAAGCTATAAAAGTTTCTGTCAAAAAACCAAATTATTCCATTAGTGGCTTGTTAAGAGAGACTTCTTCCTTAGATAAGGTCATCATCGCAGATCTTAATCTTAAAAAAGCAGGAAAGGGCATAGAGAAGAGTAAATCGAGTATGCTTCCTCAAGTCTCTCTTAGTAGTTATTACGGCTACAACTATGGAGAGAATGATTCAAGTAATCTCTACAGCGGAGAGTTTGAAAATGAGAAAAACTGGCAAATTGGACTCAATGCAAAATGGACACTCTATGATTTTGGAAAACGTGATGCTGCTACACAAAAAGCAAAGATCGCACACATGCAGGCAGAATTTGACAAACAGCAGACACTTCTGGATCTCAAAAAATCCCTGATCGAAGCATCTGAGAAGATGAAGCAGGAGTATGCAAACTATCGAAGCAATACCAAGCAGCTTACGTTGGCCAAAAAGAGTGAAAAGATCGAAAACGTCCGTTATCACAATGGTGTTTCCACGATCAACGATCTTCTCTATGCCAAGAGTCAGACACATTTGGCGTCTGCAAAGTTGATAGAGAGTAAATATAACTATCAAAAAGGGAAGTTTTATATGGATTACTTATTGGAAAGAGGGATTAAATAGTGAGAAGAATAAAAAAAATTATTATCAGACTGATTATGATCATCGCAGTAGTAATACTTGTGATCAAAGGTAAAGGACTTTTGGAGACTAGAAAAAAAGAGATCGCCAATGCACAGCTTCCTTCAGTGGGGATGGTTACAGTTCCTGTAGTCAAAGCAAAGCAGGGCACTATGGAACATAAAGTACCTTTTTTAGCACAGGTTATGTCAGATAAGAGTATAAAACTTTCAACCAAGTTGGCAGGATATGTAGAAAAAGTATTTGTAGAAGAGGCACAAAAAGTTAAAAAGGGCGAAGTGCTTGTTCGTATCGATGCGATAGAACTAAACTCAAATATAGATGCACTTAAAGCCACACTCAATGCACAGTTCAATGATCTGGAACTGGCAGAAAGTATCTATGCAAGAAATACAAAACTGTTTGCTATAGGCGGCTTGGCTAAGGAACAACTTGATATCTCACGTGTTTCACTGAAAGCCAAATCGTCCATTATGGAGAATACAAAACAAAAAATAGCACAACTTGAACATCAGCTCTCTTATTTGAAAATAGTAGCACCGTTTGATGGAGAGATAGATGCAATACTTCTACACGAAGGTGACTTGGCAGCTTCGGGAAAAGCGATCTTAAGTATGAGTAACGGGAAGAAAAAGTTACTCTTCTCTTACGCTCCTGTAAAAAACTTTACGATACAAAAAGAACAAAATGTATTTGTAGAAAATGAAACAGTAGGTACAGTGAAATCTATCTATACTACTTCTACGAATGGACTGATCTCTGCTGAGGTAGCATTGAGTAAAAAGATAGATCTGCCAACTGGAAGCAGTCTAAATATAGAAGTGTTGACAAAAGAGCTTCAAGGATGCATTGTTCCGAGTGATACAGTACTTCATAAAAAAGAGAGTACTTTTGTTATGGGGTATAAAGAGGGAAGATTTTCTCCAATAAAAGTCAATATAGAGATGCAGGATAAAAATAGCATACTTATCTCTCCTTGTCCTACCGTTCCTCTGGCACAAGTGAGTGAAGTAAAGCTGGCACAGCTTCCTGCATATGACAGAGTAAATATCACAGGAGATAAAAAATGAGTAAAGAGTCCGGCTCCTGGGTAGAGAAGATTCTAAGAAAACCTCATATTATCTTTGCTTTTCTGGCATTGTTTGTTTTGACCGGTGTTACTGGTTACAATAAGATGCACAGAAACCTTTTTCCTAACTCCAACTATCCTGAAGTGGCACTGGTCATTGTGCAGCCGGGAGCATCAGCCAAGACGATGGCAAGTAATATTGCCGTACCTGTTGAAGAGGAGCTTTATGCTCTGGATGAGATACGTCGTGCCTACTCTAACACCATTGATGAAGTCACTGTGATCAGGGCAGAGTTTGAGTACAGTAAAAATATCGATACAGCAGTGAATGATGTTACCAATGCTCTTTCTAAGATTCGTGCAAAACTCCCAAAAGATATTAAAGAACCTCAGATCATCAAAATTACAGAAGCAACAGCACCTGTTCTTGTAGTAGCGATGTCTCCTAAAGGTGATACGGCACTTACTCTGGAAGATATCCGTGATCTTGCCAGTAGTGATATTAAACATAAGTTGTTAAAAACCAAAGGTGTTGCAAATGTTGATGTCTTTGGCGGTTATGAAAAAGAGTTACAGATCATTGTCGATAAAGATAAGCTGGACAGCTACCATCTCTCTTTAGGAGAGATCATTGCAATACTGCAAAAAAACGATAATGAATATGCTGTGGGTTTTGTCAGTAATCAGGAACATCGTTATCTGCTCAAATCACAAGGTAAAAGAGAGAAAGTATCTACATTAAAAGCTTTGATGCTTTCGCCAGAGGTAAAACTCTCTGATGTGGCTGAAGTCTATTTTGGACATTATGAAAACTCTGCTGCGTATTACGGGAATGGTAAAGCAGCGATTGCTCTGTCCATACAACGTTCTGTCTCTGCAGATGTCATCCAGACTATTGATAAAGCAGAATATGTCCTTACTGATCTCAAAATCCAATATCCCAATATCAATTTCGAAGTGAGTGACACCCAAAAAGAGACGATCGTTCAGAGCACAACAAATATGTTTGAGTCTCTGCGTGATGCTATTATCATGTCAACAATCGTTGTATTTCTCTTTTTGGCAAGTTTCCGTCAGATATTGGTGGTACTTGTTACGATCCCTTTAGTCTATGCTTCAACTATTGCGTTGATGCGGTTAGTGGGGATAGACTTCAACGTTATAACACTTACAGCGATCATCTTGGCATTGGGTCTGTTGTTGGATGACACAGTAGTGGTGATGGAGAATATCGAGAGGCACTACAGGGAACTAGGCAAAGAGATACACCGAGCAGTTTTTGACGGAACCAAAGAGATCATGTTTGCAGATTTCTCCGGTACGATAACCACGATGATCGCCCTCTCACCGATGCTTTTCGTTGGAGGGTATCCTCAGACCATCTTTGCACCGCTTGTAAGTACACTTTTATTGGCTTTGGCAGCTTCGTACGTGATCTCTATTGTTGCAGTCCCTTTGCTTTCACTCTATATCCTGTCGATCCAAAATCCACTTTTACTTAAAGTTGAGAATGGTTTTCATGCAGTCATTGGTCGTGCCAATGATATGGTTCAGAGCTTCTTCTCTTCTATTGTCAGGGCTATTATTGCCTCTAAACTTTTAGGCTTTGTTTCCATTGCTACACTTATTGCCCTCTTTGTGATCTCGGCTAAGATCGTTATGCCTGTGGTTGGTCAAGAGCTTATGCCACCGATGGATACAGGTGGAGTAAACATTCAGATCACTACAGATTCAAATCTTCCTATAGAGAAGAGTGAAGCTATCATGCAAAAGGTCAATAAGATCATTGAAAAGCAAGGTGAACTTCTACGTATTTCCGGAAGTATCGGTTCTGAGGCAGGTGTACTGAGTATCGGGTCTGGGTCTGGAACAGACCATCTTTTTATCGTAGCTACCTATGTAGACAGATATAAAAGAGAAGAAGATATTTGGCAGATCGCAAGGGCACTACGTAAAGAGATAGCACAAATCCCTCATGTCAAATATTTGGATATAGCCCCTGCAGGCTCCACTGCCATGTCAAGTATCCGTGCGAGTGTGGATGCAAAGTTAAGTTCTTCAGATATAAATTCACTGCAAGGTGCAGGGGAAAAGGTTGAAGAAGCGTTACAGAAGACAAAAGGTATCGTGTCAACTGCCATCTCTTGGGATATGGATAAAGTAGTCTATAATCTTAATATAGATGAAGCTGAAGCGATGCGTTACGGACTTAAACGATCAGATGTGACGGCACAATTGCAGCTTGCCCTGAGAGGAGCCCCTGTTGCTACGTTTGCTAAAGATAATAGTATGGACTACACTGTAAGAGTCTGGTTACCTAAAAAACAGATAGATGATTTTGATACGATATTAAATATGCTCATTGATACATCTAAGGGCAAGATCCCTTTAAATAAAATCGCTACTTTGGATTTTGTAAAAGAGCCTAGCAGTATTACAAGAGAAGGGTTGGAATACACGCTTGAAGTGTATGGGAACAGAGAAAAAGGTGCCATCTCACACATTATGGCAAACTTTGAAAAGCAACTTGAAGAGGTAAAACTTCCTCAGGGTGTAGAGTTGGAGCAGATCGGTGATGTGAAACAGTTTAAAGAAGCATCAGGACGTATGGGAGGGGCTATCGCTATAGCGGTTGTACTTATCTTTTTTACCCTCATCGTAATGTTTGCCAATGTGAAGATATCATTGATGATACTCTTCTCTATCCCGCTGACGATCATTGGTGCATCATGGACGATGCTTACAGTTGGATATCATGTCTCCATGCCGGCAATGATGGGCTTTATGTTGCTCTCAGGGGTCATTGTAAACAATGCCATTCTACTTATTCACTTTGCTCTGGAACAGATACAGGCAGGAATGAATAAAAAAGATGCAATGATGGAATCTTTGAAGATCCGTACACGACCTGTGCTTATGACCGCTTTCGCAGTCTCAGTAGGTATGCTTCCTGTAGCACAGGGAGCTGCCATAGGACTGGAGAGACTTGCCCCACTTGGAGCAGTTGCCATAGGCGGGCTTATTGTAGGAACATTTATGACATTGGTATTTATCCCTATTATGTTTATCTGGACAGTGAATGAGGAGAAAGTCAGGGTAAACTAATCTATCAAGGTAGAGAATTCCTCGTTCCCATGCTCCTGAATGGGAACGAGATGAAAGTATCATGAGTGTGGCAATAGATGGGTTCTCTATCTTAGACTCTTTCCATATGTTTTTCGATACTTGCTTTTGATCCTCTCTGCCAGTTGATGAACAGCCATAGCATAATAGTTACTATGGTTATATCGGGTAATGGTGTAGAAATTTTTAGTTCCATACCAGAGTTCATCATAATTAGTACGTTTTAGCTT
>Ga0209013_10005555_pt1 | contig 10830 bp, 9 predicted proteins | sample Cruoilmetagenom2_FD_187291 | JGI IMG/M metagenome (GOLD analysis project Ga0209013, IMG submission 187291) | Oil polluted marine microbial communities from Coal Oil Point, Santa Barbara, California, USA - Sample 2 (SPAdes) (version 2) | ecosystem: Environmental > Aquatic > Marine > Oil seeps ...
AAAAGATATCTTTTTCTATTTTTTAAAAATTTTGGAAATTTTTGAAGAAAAGACATTTTAATTTCTTTATCCCCAAATTTGCTGTGCATTTTTTTCTTATCATAAATAAGCGTATAAATTGGCGCCTCAGGAAATATTTTACATAAAGATTCTAAAACCTTTTCTGCCCCGCCATATTGGGTCAAAAAATCATGAATTAAAGCAACTTTTGTGTTTTTGCCTAAAAAATTAGTATTTTTTTCATTATTTTCAATATATTGACTTTTTTCCATATTTATGCTATTATATTCGGAAGTCATTATTTTTGACTTAACCGTACATTATCAAGTGATATTTCATTATATCACACATAGGAGGTTATTATATGATGAGATTCATACTAATTTCCTTGGCTATAATACTAACAGCATTCGTGCTGTTTATATATATCAGCACCGAGGAAATAAAAGAAAAGGGAGAAATTGGGATAAATCAAAATACGGAGATATTATATGCGACTAACTAACGATTTTGTTCCACCGACAAAGAAAAAGTCTAATCTGCCCATCCTTAATGTGTTGATAGTAATATCCGCACTGGCAGGACTAGCCATATGGGTAAATTTCTTTAATGGAGAGGGAGTTCTCTTTAAGGGAGCTAATCTCTTGGGAACGATTATGGCACCGCCATTATTGATCGTCGGATTAATAATAATAGGATGGATATCTATATATTATTTCTGGTATCTTCCGAAGAAAGCCATCAGGGCTTTTAAAAATCGACAACAGTAACCCTCCTGCCGAGTGAGTTCACAAGTGTAGAATTTTTCTACCGATGAACTTGCTCGGTTTTTTTATTTGTTAAAAAATTTATCTAAAACTTTTTCAGCCTCTTCTAAATCTTCAGGACTTCCGATTGGATGCCAAGCTCTGGCTTTCATAATCTTTACAGGATAATCTTTAGTCATTTTTACTATAGTTTGAGGAAGCCCGAATTCAGTTTCACTAATCGGAACTAGATCATAATCAAAAAACTTTTCATCTAAGACATAAAGGCCTGCACATATAAGATTGCTTGGTGGATTTTCGGGCTTTTCTATAATTCCTAAAAGGTTATCATTCTCATCAATATTAAAAACTCCGAATTGATTAGGATTATCAACTTCTGCAGAAAGAATTGCCCTATCATACTCTAAAATATTCTTTATATCATCCGGATGATAAAGATCATCCCCCATCATCACTAAAAATTTATCATTAACCAAATCTTTCACTAAATGAACAGCTCCACCTGTTCCATTCAGCTCTTTTTGAACAACATATTTTATTTTTTTACCTTGAAACTCGTTTCCAAAATATTCTTCTATTTGGCTTTTTTTATACCCCACAATAAAAATAACTTCATCGATCTCATCCGGAAGTGCTATTAATTTGTATTCTAAAATCGGTCTACCTTTGACTTTAAGCATCGGCTTAGGAACATCCTGAGTAAGATTTTTCATTCTTGTTCCACGACCTGCCGCAAGTATTACTGCTTGCATAAAAAAGCTATATTATTTTCTTAATTAATTTCCTATTCTTTATTTCTAAAAGTTCTATTAAAACTTTTGCCAGCTTATCTGAATCATGACGTATAAAAGATCTAGCACTGGCAATCGAATCGTTTTTATTTCTAGAAGTTCTCTTCTTGCAAAGCACATTAGCTCGCACAATCTTATAGCCTCTTTTGTCTTCTTTTTTATTATCAAACATAACCAGTGATCCTTTGCCCTCTTTCTTTTCATACACCTTGATTAATTCTTCATCAGGATTCTTGGTGCTAGAGATTACATAATCAATTCTATCTTTTCTAATATAACCATTTATAGCTTCCGCGTAATCATCCAGATTAAATCTTTCAGTTTGTCCTTTTTTGTTTGTTAAATTGCAAACATAAACAACCATAGCTTTTGTTTTCTGCAAAGCCTCCGGGATTCCTTTAACTAAAATATTTGGAATAATAGAACCATAATGATCGCCAGGACCAATTATAACCATGTCAGCTTCCTTAATCGCCTCAATTGATTTTTTATAAGCCTTAGCGTTTGGTCTCAAATAAATTTTATCAATCCCATATTTTCTAACATCCTTGTTGTGGTCAAGTTGGTTTTCTCCTTTTACAACTTGTTTATTTTTTAACTTAATGTGAAGATTCATTTTTTCCTCTGAAACTGGCACTACTTTTCCTTTCACTCTTAAAATTTTAGCTGCCTCTTCAACCCCACCAGAAAAGTTTCCCTTAATTTTTTCTAAAGCCGATAGAAGTAAGTTTCCGAAATTATGACCTTTTAGACCACCTCTTTCAAAGCGATAATTCATGAGCTCCCTTAGAAGTTCTGAGGAATCAGAAAGGGCTACTAAACATTGACGCACATCCCCAGGCGGAAGCACCCCTAATTCATCACGAAGTCTTCCAGTCGATCCGCCATCATCAGCCATAGTAACAATAGCTGTTATATCGACTGGATATTTTTTTAGCCCAGATAACAATGTAAAACTTCCTGTTCCTCCTCCAATAGTTACAATATTTTTCATAATTCCCACAAATCAACAAATTTGCTACGTATATACAAATAGCTGAGTCAATAATTCTACTTAATATTTAGTACTCTCATTGTTTTTACACCCTTGGGCGTATAGTTAGCTAAAATAGCTAATTTTTTACCAGTTACCTTTAAATATGCTTTTACTTGATCTATATTTTTTCTTGAAAAATAGTTTCCTTTTTTAAGTTCTAAAACTATTTTATCATTCACTAAAAAATCCAAATATTGCGTCCCCATATTTTCACCCTTAAATTTTACTTTGTACATTGCCTGCCTCTTGTATTCTATGCCCTTCTCCTCAAAACACTTTGCTATTGCTTTTTCATAGTGCCCTTCTTTATATCCATAGCCTAATTCATTATAAACTTCAAATAACACGCCAATAATTTCGTAACTTAATTTTTTATAAACAACTTTTTCTTTATCCATATTTGTAGATTTGTAGTCTATTTGTGGTTTTGTAGGAGCGGAGCTTACACAACAATACTAATTAGTTTTCCTTGTACAAAAATTACTTTCTTAACTTCTTTCCCATCAATGAGTTTTTGGATCTTCTCACTTCCCAATGCAATTTTCCTAGCGTCATCCTCAGAGATATCAGCTTCGACCTGTATTTTATCGCGAACTTTTCCGTTCACCTGAATCACTAGTTCAATCGTTTCATCTTTGATTTTATCCAGATCAAATTTAGGCCACTCCTCCAAAAAAATAGATTTTTTATTTCCCAAAACTTCCATCCAAATCTCCTCAGTAATATGTGGAGCAAAGGGCGCAAGTAACATTAAAAATCTTTCCATTGCAATCTTCGGAAGCTTATCGTGTTTAGTAGCTTCATTAATAAATATCATCATCTGGCTTATTGCCGTATTAAAATCAAAACTTTGAATATCTTCAGTAACCTTTTTAATAGTTTTGTGAAGAAGCGGCGGCAATTCTTTTGGAATACCCTCGCATTTTCCGCTCCCGCATTCTATCAGTTCTTTTTCCTGAAAAATTTTCCATGTCTTATCTAAAAACTTCTTCGCTCCTACAAGTCCATTTGTTCTCCAGCTACAGCTCTGTGAAAATGGCCCCATAAACATCTCATAAACTCGAAGTGAATCAGCTCCAAAATCCTTAACTATTTCATCCGGATTTATAACATTGCCCCAACGCTTACTCATTTTTCTTCCATCTTCTGCCATAATAAGTCCTACGTGTTGAAGCCGAGTAAAGGGTTCTTCATAATTTACTGCTCCAATATCATACAAAAACTTATGCCAAAACCTAGCATAAATTAAATGTCTAGTAGCATGCTCCGCTCCACCAACATAGAAATCTACCGGTGACCAATATTTCTCTTTTTTCTTATCAACAAGAGCTTTGTCATTTTTTGGATCAATATATCTCAGATAGTACCAGCTAGATCCTGCCCATTGTGGCATGGTGTTAGTTTCTCTTTTAGCTTCTCCTCCGCACTTCGGACAAGTCGTATTGACCCACTCCTTAATTCCAGCTAAGGGAGATTCTCCCGTACCTGTTGGTTTATATTTTTCAACCTCTGGAAGTTTAACTGGAAGGTCTTTTTCTGGAACTGGAACAACTATGCTTTTTGGAAGTTCTCTAAAAAGATTTTCCAATTCAGGAAGTTTTTCAACTCCTTCATCCTCACTCATATGACCTTTTTCAGAGAAAAGATTAATTTTTGCAGAACCATCAAATTTTTTAGAATAGAAATTCCTTATTTCTTCTGTTATCCATATGTCTTTTTCTCCAAAAAGAAAATATATGTCTTTAGCATTCTTTTTAATTTTTTTATCATCGATATTTCTATCTTGATATTTTTTGAATATTTCTAATTCTTCTCCGCTAAGAACACCATTAAATTGATCAAAATATTCTTTTGAAGGCTTAGCTCCAACCGGAGCAACTAGTATTAGTTTATTCACTTTATATTTTTCGGCAAACTTAAGGGCTAAATGGCCTCCCATACTGTGACCAATTAAATTAAAATTTTCTAACCTATTCTCCTTTATCTTATCTTCTATAAATTTAAACCACTCACCAAAATCTGGCTCATCTGTATTAGGAGCATCAAAAGCATACGCATTATAACCTTTTTCTTCAAGATCCTTTTTAAGTTCAGGAATAAAATCTGTTTTTGAGCTACCTTCCCAGCCATGAAGGATTAGGACATCTTCCTTTGGAGCACATTTTTCACAATGAACAACCGGAATCGGCTCTCCCCAATATCTTTGACGAGAAAATACCCAATCTTTTAACTTATAATTGACTTCTTTTTTTGCTAAACCTTTTTTTCCTAACCAATCTATAATTTTAGGCATAGCTTCATCAGAAGTCATTCCATCAAACTTACCAGAATTTATAAGCACCCCTTTTTCAACAAAAGCTGTTTCACCATTTTGCAATGCATCCCAATAAACTTTTGGCTCGTTAAGTGTTAAAAATTCTCTTATCTTATCTTTTTTAATCCACACTCCTTTATGATTTTTTGTGTGCTCTTTTTTGGGTTCGACAAATTTACCATCAGTTAATTCTATATATATACAGTTTCTTTTAACTGGATAACGATTAACATCCTTGTGTGCTGCAAAGAATCTGCTATGAATTTCCCATCCAACTTTTTTTACTACTTTCATATTCTGATAACCTGATTCCTCCTTAGCTTCCCTTAGTGCTGTCTCCTCTAATGTCTCATCATCTTCAATTCCTCCAATAATAAAAGATTTCCAATCATTAAACTTCCAATCTAAACAAAAATACTCATCTTTTTCCCAATGTTTTATAATAACATCAACAGTTTTTCTTTCAGTATTTTTTTTGTCTTCTCTGACTTTATCCTTTCCCTTTGCCTCAAAAAATTGTACGATTGATTGCGTTATTGGAATATTGTATTTATTAGCAAATTCGAAATCTCTCTGGTCATGAGCATCTGCAAATACTGCTCCGGTTCCATAATGACCTAAAACAAAATCAGCTACCCAAATAGGTATTTCTTCATTATTGGCTGGATTGATAGCTTTAACGCCCTTTAACTCTACTCCTGTTTTGTCTTTTTGAAGCTCAGTTCTTTCTAGGTCTGTTTTTTTTTTAGATTCTTCTACATATTTCTCCACCTCACCAAAATTTGAAATTTTAGACTCAAGCTCTGAGACCAAAGGACTTTCTGGCGCTAAAACCATAAAAGCGGCTGAAAAAATAGTATCAATTCTTGTTGTAAAAACTTCAACATCTTTTTCTGAGTTCTTTATTTTAAACTTTACTGAAGCCCCCTCACTTCTCCCAATCCAATTTTTCTGCATTTCTTTGATAGAATCATCCCAATCAGGAAGCTTTTTTAAATCCTTAAGCATTCTATCAGCATAGTCAGTAATTTTGAGAACCCACTGTCTCATCGGTTTCTGCTCAATCTCGCTCCCACAACGTTCACATTTTCCATTTTCTAAGTCTTCGTTAGCTAAGCCGGTTTTACAACTCGGGCACCAATTAATAGGCTCGTGGGATTCATAGGCCAAGCCTTTTTTAAACATCTGCAAGAATGTCCATTGCGTCCATTTATAATATTTCGGATCAGTAGTATTTATTTCCCTATCCCAATCATAAGTAAAACCGATTTTTTCTAATTGATTTTTAAAAATAGCAATATTTTTTTCATTCATCTCTCGTGGATGAGTTTTGTTCTTTATCGCATAATTTTCTGCCGGAAGACCAAAGGCATCCCACCCCATTGGATGAAGCACATTAAATCCTTGCATCATTTTCATCCTCGCAAAAATGTCAGTAGCAATATAGCCCTTTGGATGACCCACGTGAAGACCCGCGCCCGAAGGATAAGGAAACATATCTAAAACATAATATTTCGGCTTATCTTGTACATCACTGGTTTTATGCAATTTATTCTTGAGCCAGTATTTCTGCCACTTAGGTTCTATTTTTTGAGGATTATAATTTTTCATAATTGAGTCATAAAAACTTAAAGCACATATAATATATTCTATGCTATTTCTCCCCATTTTTCAACCAAAAAAGCCCCGGCTTTAACATTGGGGCTTTCAGAATTTGAATAAAAGTTTATGCTTTTATTTTTGCATAAATTTTCTTGCCTCCCCAATAAATTACTACCAAAAATAAAATAAAAGGTATCAAAGAAGGAATCCCTACAATAATAAATTTTATCAAACCATCCACAAAGTCTTGCATATTGCTAATTAATTCACTGAAAGATTTTTTAATAACCTGCCAAGGTCTCCAATCACTACTAACTGGAGCAATTTCAACATCTTCACTTATATTAACAACTATAGTTGACATGTCTGTTTGTGACTCTAGATATTTGATTCTTCCTTCTAGCCTCTCTATCTCCCCACGTACTCTAGCTACTTGTTTTGTCACGGCTAACACATCATCAATCTTTCCAGCTCTATCCAAAATTTTGATAAAACTTTCTTCTTCAGCTTTTTTATTTTTCAACTGAGCCTGCAAATCAGCATATTGCTCAGTTACATCTCTGCCTGTTGTAAATTCATTGACAACTTGGGTAGCTATTTTTTTGATAGCTTCTACTGTTTCTTCAAATTTATCCACTGGAACCTTTATAGTAATGCTTCCTCTTTTTTGACCCTTAATTCTTTCGCTAAAATTAGTAGAAAAAATTTCTCCTTTCTGCGCTTTGGCGATTTGAGAAACCTGATCAGTAGCCTCTTCTGTGTTTTCAACTTTTATTGTTAAATTTCCATTTTTAATAACTTTTTTTTCTTCAGCAACCTGTTCGTCAAAAGAAGTTATCAGACCATTATCAATAGCAGATTCCATCATTTCGCCCTCCATAGGAGCAGAAGATTTAAGTGATAAATTCCTATCAGCAGACAAAGGCATTGATGCTACCTCATCCGAATATCCACTAGGCATACTATTTCCTGGCACATAATCATTGCTTGATCCGAAAAACAAATTGAATAAACCATAAAGAAACATAACTCCGATTATAATTCCAATGATTTTAAATGTTTTTTTCACGTTTTCGTTTATCATGTTATTTTATCCCGATTAAATTGTTTAACACCACTTAATCAGGATTATATTAAATTAATTATTTAGTTTTAATCTTTGTTATTATAAGATCTTTAGGCGTTATTCCGACGGATATCATATCTTCAATAGTTTCCTTATCTGCTAATCTTTTTTTCTTTGAATTTTTCGGACGAATCCATACAAGCTTATTTTTAAGCCAATTATTTTTTATTTTTTCAGCAGAATATCCTGTTGAAGATTTTTCACTAGTCTCTCTTGCTATTATATCGAGATGCTTCTCACTAAAAGATGTCATGAGCCTTGTAAGAATTGCTAATTTTTTTCCACCCTCATATATATTATGCTCGGAAAAACCGCTTTCATTTTCATTTTCTGCTAAAACTATTTGCACCTCAAAATTAGCATCGTCAATCATGCCGCCATCACTGCCCCTTTCTGGAATTTTTACCTTACCATTTATCTTAAATGCTTGAAACTTTCTATCGGAATAAGGATTTTCATTTTCTTCTATCTTTATCTTTCCAGATCCTAACAACTTTTCAATTTCTTTAGCTAAAGACTTGCCTTCTTTAATGCTAAACATGTCCTTATTATCGAACTCTAAATTTCCAACAACATCAAACTCCTTTTTTATATATCTAGATATGAGTAAAACAAGATTTTTTGCATTATTTTTTATATTCTCCTTCTCTTTTTTTGATGATAGCAGTTCGAATTTTATTCCAACCCCATCTTTATATGCCTTATCTGCGCTAGACTCAGCGACATTAAGAAACTTTGACATAATACTATCTTCGCTCTTTCCTCTAAAATCTGCATCTGCAAACATATAAGATCCTGATTCTTCATCAAAAATATAAAGTTTATCATAATCACTCTTCTTCCACATAATCCTTTTGAAATTTTTAAATTCTCCCTCATCCTCTTCTATGGTTATATATTTTCCATCACTATTTTTCTTTCTCTCAACTTTAAGAAATTTTTCATAATAAATAAACTCTCCCTGCTTAACTAAGTTTTCGAGCTTCTTTTTCCTAAACTCAAAAGCGGCAGCTGTAACTGATACCAAAACACAGTATGCAGGAGATAGTCCCAATCCCTCTCCTTTTTTCATGGTAGTCGTTCTTTTAAAAATCTTAAGAATATCTCTAGCGTTCTTTAGTTTTTCAATGTTTTTTATTTCTTTTGGTAATTTTAAATGAAGGTATTCTTCTATATATTCTCTTGCTTTATTTAGTGATTCATTTAATAGCTCTATATTATTTTCTAAATTTTCTATTCCAAGATAATCTTCTATAACTTCTTCTATTTGCTCATCACTTAAGTCTGGAGTAGAGAACCTATCTAAAAGAGTGTAATTAACGCCCTCCTTACTGCTGCCACCCGTTTTTGCATCTTGCATAAAAGTTTCCTCACTATCAAAAGCGTTGCTGTAAAAAGAGCTTATTGGAGTTCCTTGTTCTGTTTCATTTGGAGCTTTTTCAATCATAATTAAGATTATTAATCATTGATACAATTTTAACACAAATAGAGTCTTTTTTGAAAATAAAAACCCGGTAACAAAATGTTCCGGGTATTGGGTTTGAAATAAAAAGAAGCTCAATCTTATAATCCCCTTCTTCTCAGGTATCTTTTGGCTACTTTAATTTTAGCCAATTCTTTGTTCAAAATTGCTGCTAATCTGGCATACTCAGCTTCATTAGTTTTAATGATTTTATTCTTAAGATTTTCAGCTCTCTTTTTGGCTTCTTCAGCCTTTTCTAGATCAATGTCTTCAGCTCTTTCTGCTTCATCAGCTAAAACAACAAGCTCATTATCATGAAATTCAATAAATCCTCCAGATATCGCCAGATCAATCTCTTCGTCTTGCTTCCTCAAAATAACTTCCCCAGACTTAAGTGAAGCAATATATGATCTATGATTCGGCAAAATAGTTACTTCCCCATCTGAAACAGGCAGAGTAGCTTGCTCGATATCGCCCCCTTCATAGGTAATTCTTTCTGGAGTGATTATTTTTAAACTTATTGTAGCAGTATTCATATATTATTAATTTTGAAATTACTTCCCTCCTGGCTCGTTCTTGGACGGCTCTATTTTTCCTTCTTTATTAACCTCTCCAATATCTCCCTTCATATAGAATTCTTGTTCTGGAATATTATCTAATTTGCCTTCTAAAATCATCTTGAATCCTTTGATGGTATCCTCTAGTTTTACATAAGCACCAGGAGTTCCAGTAAATTGCTCAGCAACAAAAAAGGGCTGCGATAAAAATTTCTGAATCTTTCTGGCTCTTGCCACAGTAACTTTATCTTCATCTGAAAGTTCTTCCATTCCAAGAATCGCAATAATATCTTGGAGATCTTTGTATCTTTGAAGAACTTGTTGAACACCGCGAGCTGTTTCATAATGATCCTTTCCGACTATGTTGGGGTCAAGAATTGTTGAAGCAGAATCTAATGGATCCACAGCCGGATAAATACCAAGTTCGCTAAGACCGCGAGAAAGCACTACTGATGAATCCAGATGGCCAAAAGTTGTAGCTGGTGCCGGATCAGTCAAATCATCAGCTGGTACATAAACAGCCTGCACAGACGTCACAGATCCTTTCTTAGTTGAAGTAATTCTTTCCTGGAGCTGTCCCATTTCTTCCGCCAAAGTCGGCTGATAGCCCACTGCTGAAGGAATTCTTCCTAGAAGGGCGCTCACTTCTGATCCTGCCTGGGTAAATCTAAAGATATTGTCTATAAAAAGGAGAGTGTCTTTTCCTTCCTGATCGCGGAAATGCTCTGCCATAGTAAGCGCTGAAAGTGCAACGCGTTGTCTTGCTCCTGGGGGTTCATTCATCTGACCAAACACCAGCGCGGTTTTATCCAAAACTCCAGACTCTTTCATCTCATAATAGAGATCATTCCCCTCTCTGGTTCTTTCTCCTACTCCGGCAAACATAGAATACCCTCCATGCTCTTGAGCAATATTTCTAATCAACTCCTGGATAATTACAGTCTTGCCAACTCCAGCTCCTCCAAAAAGTCCGATCTTGCCTCCCCTAACGAAAGGACAAATTAGATCAATAACTTTTATTCCTGTCTCTAAAACTTCCGCCTCTGTAGATTGCTCAGCAAAATCAGGAGCTTTTCTATGAATAGGATTTCTCTTTTCTGTTTTGACAGCTTTCTTGCCATCAATCGGTTCACCTAAGAGATTAAACATTCTTCCTAATGCCTCTTTTCCAACAG
>Ga0209013_10005556_pt1 | contig 10828 bp, 8 predicted proteins | sample Cruoilmetagenom2_FD_187291 | JGI IMG/M metagenome (GOLD analysis project Ga0209013, IMG submission 187291) | Oil polluted marine microbial communities from Coal Oil Point, Santa Barbara, California, USA - Sample 2 (SPAdes) (version 2) | ecosystem: Environmental > Aquatic > Marine > Oil seeps ...
TTAGACTTCAGGTACAGAAAACTGACAAATAAAAATAGACAATTTGATTTTCGTCTTTTTGCTGGTACATTTTTATTTAATAAAACTGAAAGCGATTTCTTTAGTTTTGCATTAGATAGACCGAGTGATTATTTGTTTGATTATAGTTATTTGGGTAGATCTGAAGATTCAGGCTTTTTTAGCCAAGAAATAATTATTGCCGAAGGAGGCTTTAAATCCATTTTTGAAAACCAATATGCAAATCAATGGCTATTGACTACAAATGCAAGTATTGGTATTTGGAGATGGATTGAACTTTATGCTGATGCCGGATTTATAAAAAACCATGGTCAAAATGCTTTTTTTAGATATGATAGTGGTATTCGTTTAAACTTTATTCATAATTTTTTAGAGATATATTTCCCTTTACAATCCAGTTTAGGTTTTGAACCTAGTCTACCAAAATACGAAACTAAAATCCGATTTGTTCTAACGGTAAGTCCGGGTAAAATTTATAATTTCATAAAAAGAGGCTTTTATTAAAAGTTTAATTATATAATTTTCAATAATTATTGTAATTAATTATTTAATTTACATTTATTCTAAAATCAAAAATATTATCTTATTAGCTTTCATACAGTTAGCATTCTAACAAAACTCTTATAAATTTCGTATATTCGCAATACTCCAAAAGACAATATACACATGATAAAAAAAGCTATTGAAACTCCCAATAATCTATCTTTTGAACAATTCAAAAAAACAGTTTTAAGTGATTACAAAACTGCTTTAGTTAGTAGAGAATGTAGTTTGCTTGGTAGGAGAGAAGCGCTTATGGGAAGGGCTAAATTTGGTATATTTGGCGCAGGAAAAGAAATGCCACAACTAGCTATGGCAAAGGCATTTAAAATTGGAGATTGGAGGTCTGGTTATTATCGTGATCAAACATTTATGATGGCTATAGGAGAATTGACTGCCCAACAATTATTTGCCAACCTATACGGTGATACGGATATTAAAAATGCACCAGAATCTGGTGGAAGGCAAATGAATAATCATTTTGCGACTCATTCCCTTAATGAGGATGGTTCATGGAAAAATCTTACGGAACAATATAATTCAAGTTCAGATATTTCTTGTACGGCAGGTCAAATGCCAAGATTGCTAGGTTTAGCGCAAGCTTCAAAAATTTACCGTCATGAAAAAGGTGTAAAAGACTTTACTAATTTTTCAAAAAATGGCGATGAAGTTGCTTGGGGTACAATAGGTAATGCAAGTACAAGTGAAGGCCTTTTTTGGGAAACTATAAATGCTGCCGGAGTTATTCAAGTACCAATGGTTATTAGTATTTGGGATGATGAATATGGAATTTCAGTACCGGCCAAATACCATACTACAAAAGAAAATATATCTGAAGTATTAAAAGGTTTTCAGCGAGATGAGAATAACAAAGGGTATGAAATTTTTACTGTAAAAGGAAATGATTATCCGGCATTAATAAATGTTTATGAAAAAGCAGGCGAAATTGCACGTAAACAACATGTACCTGTAATCATACATGTGACAGATTTGATGCAACCTATAGGGCATTCTTCTTCAGGTTCTCATGAACGATATAAGAGTCAAGAGCGTTTAGATTATGAAAAAAGTATTGATTGCAATACTGTAATGCGCGAATGGATATTAAATTACAAAATTGAAGATAATGAAGGTAATACTCTTCGTTTTGTGGATTCTGAATCTGAACTTGAAATAATTGAAAAAGAGGCTAAAAATGAAACAAGATTAGCAAAACGAAATGCTTGGAATGATTTTAAAAATCCTATTTCGAAAGCTGGCTCTGAGCTATTAGTTTTATTAAATGAAGTTGCAAAAAATTCAAAAAATTCTGTTTTTATAAACAAATTAATAGAAGAGTTTAAAGCAGATGACGAGGTTCAAGCAAGAACTAATTTGGTTTATGCACGTAAGATTTTAAGATATTTAACCGAGGAAGATTTTACTTCTAAAATCACTTTACAAAACTGGATCAATAACTATAAAAAAATATTTAAAACGCGATATGGAACACATTTGTATAGCGAATCTAAGAAAGCTGCCATAAAAATAAAAGAGGTAAAACCGGTTTATAAAGAAGATTCTTTAAAAGTAGATGCTCGAACTATTATAAGAGATAATTTTAAAGAAGTTTTTTCAAATTATCCAGATTCATTAATTTTTGGTGAAGACACAGGCTATATTGGAGATGTAAATCAGGGCTTAGAGGGAATGCAAGAACAATTTGGAGAAATTAGAGTCAGAGATACTGGTATTCGTGAAGCTACAATTATAGGTCAAGGTATTGGAATGGCAATGCGAGGCTTAAGACCAATTGCCGAAATACAATACTTAGATTATATATTATATGCCTTACAAACCTTAAGCGACGATTTAGCATCACTACATTATCGTAGTGCTGGAAAGCAAAAAGCTCCAATGATTATAAGATCTAGAGGACATAGATTAGAAGGTATTTGGCACTCAGGATCACCTATGGGTGGAATCACCTCGTTATTAAAAGGTATCAACATTTTAGTACCTAGAAACATGACTAAAGCAGCTGGATTTTACAATACAATGATGGAAAGTGATGATCCTGCTTTGATTATTGAAAATCTAAATGGGTATAGACTGAAAGAAAAACAACCAACAAATTTTGGTAAATTTAAAACACCCGTAGGTGTGATAGAAACCATTTTAGAAGGAAGCGATGTTACTATTGTTTCTTATGGATCTACTTTAAAATTGGTTGAGGATGCTGCCATTCAATTAAGACAGTTTGATATTAATTGTGAAGTAATAGATATACAAAGTTTGATGCCTTTAGACATTTCACATGATATTGTTAAAAGTGTTCAAAAAACCAACAGATTAATGGTTATTGATGAAGATGTACCTGGTGGAGCATCTGCTTATATAATGAATGAAGTTTTAACTACTCAAAATGCATACCAATACTTAGATAGTAAACCTTTAACTTTATGCTCTGAACCGCATAGACCAGCTTATGGAACTGACGGAGATTACTTTTCAAACCGCAGTACAGAAGACATCTTTGAAGCAGTTTATCAAGTCATGCATGAATACAATCCTAAACGTTTTAAACCATTGTTATAAATTCTTAATTATTAAGAATTCATCAAAAAATACCCTTTTAAAACATCTTTAATTTTTGATATTACATCAAAACACTGATTTTAATCATTTTTTATCAAAAAATTAGTTCTTAATTTCGCATAGACGAAAGTCTCTAGTATTATTAATCTAAACTGTCATCCTATGCCAAAAGTTAGAGGTGCTGTTGTAATAGATACTGAAGCATGTAAAGGTTGTGACCTTTGCGTAGTTGCTTGCCCTACAAATGTATTACTACTTCACGAACAAGTAAATTCTAAAGGTTACAACCCTGCATACCCTGCAAATCATAACGCATGTAATGGTTGCAAAATTTGTGCTTTAGTTTGTCCAGATATGTGTATAACAGTATATCAATTTAAACCAGAAAAAGAAATTCACCAATCTTAAAAGTCTCATTAAAATGAAAGAAGTAAAATTAATGAAAGGTAACGAGGCTATGGCAGAAGCTGCAATTCGGGCTGGTGCTGATGCGTATTTTGGTTATCCTATTACTCCACAGTCTGAAGTAATTGAATATTTAATGCATGAAGAACCTCACAAAAGAACAGGAATGCAAGTGCTTCAAGCTGAGAGTGAATTAGCAGCAATCAATATGGTATATGGTGCTGCAGCTGGTGGAAAAAGAGTAATGACTTCATCTTCAAGTCCTGGAATTAGTTTAAAATTAGAAGGAATATCTTATATGGCAGGTTCCGAATTACCATGTTTAATTGCTAATGTAATGCGTGGAGGACCAGGATTAGGAACAATTCAACCAGGGCAATCTGACTATTTTCAAGCTGTAAAAGGAGGAGGACATGGTGATTATAGAATGATTGTTTTAGCTCCTTCCACAGTTCAAGAGATGGCTGATTTTGTAGAGCTTGGTTTTAATTTGGCTTTTAAATATCGCAATCCGGTAATGATCTTGTCAGATGGTGCTATTGGTCAGATGATGGAAAAAGTTACTTTACCTAATCAAAAAGAAAGGCTAACCGATAAAGAAGTGATCAAACGCTATGATGATTGGGCAACAACTGGTAAACCAGAAACAAGAAGTAGAAATATAATTACGTCCTTAGATTTAAATCCTGAAAGACATGAACGACACAATATTCATTTACAGGAAAAATATCAAACTATCGAAGATAATGAAATAAGATATGAAGAGATTCAATGCGAAGATGCCGATTATATACTGGTAGCTTTTGGCAGTAGTTCAAGAATAAGTCAAAAAGTAATACAATTAGGTCGTGATAAAGGGTTGAAAATAGGGTTAATTCGCCCAATTACTCTTTGGCCTTTTCCTTATAAAGCAATTGCGAAACACGCAGATAAAGTTAAAGGGTTTTTATCATTAGAAATGAACGCAGGTCAAATGGTAGAGGATGTTAAATTGGCCGTAAATGGAAAAACTAAAGTAATTCATTATGGTAGAATGGGTGGAATTGTTGCAACTCCATCTGAAGTACTAAATGTTATAGAAGAAAAATTAATTTCAAACAACTAAAATGACGACAACTACTATAACTCCTGAAGAAATAATAAAAAAAGGAAAATTAGTTTTTAAAAAAACAAAACTAATCAATGATGTTCCATTAAGCTATTGCCCGGGTTGTGGTCATGGAGTTGCCCACAGACTCGTTATGGAAGTCGTAGAAGAAATGGGTATTTGGAAGGATACTATTGGTGTTGCACCAGTTGGTTGTTCTGTATTAGCCTATGATTTTATGAATATTGATATGGTTCAGGCTGCTCATGGAAGAGCTCCTGCCGTTGCGACAGGAATAAAAAGAGTCTATCCTGAAAAATTTGTATTTACTTATCAAGGAGATGGTGATTTAGCCGCTATTGGAACTGCTGAAACAATCCACGCATGTAATCGTGGTGAAAATATTGTTATCATATTTGTGAATAATGGTATCTATGGAATGACTGGAGGTCAGATGGCTCCTACAACCTTAGCCGGAATGAAATCTTCTACTTCACCGTATGGCAGAGTTGTTGAAACAATGGGATATCCATTAAAAATTACTGAAATGGTAGCTACTTTACCAGGGGTTACATACGCCACAAGACAAGCAGTACATGAAGCCAAATACATTCGTAAAGCTAAAAGAGCAATAAGAAAAGCATTTGAAAATCAAAGAGAAAAAAAAGGAACTTCTATTGTAGAAATAGTATCTAACTGTAATTCTGGTTGGAAAATGACTCCGGTTGAATCTAATAATTGGCTTGATGAAAATATGCTTGCTTATTTTCCTTTAGGAGATATTAAAAAATAATTGAAAAATTAAAACTTTGATTTTTTAAATTAAACAACAAAGAAATGACAGAAGAAATAATTATTGCTGGTTTTGGTGGGCAAGGTGTATTATCAATGGGTAAAATTTTAGCCTATTCAGGCATCATGGAAGATCAAGAAGTTAGCTGGATGCCTTCTTATGGGCCCGAAATGCGAGGCGGAACTGCAAATGTAGTTGTTATCTTAAGTGATGATCGAATAAGCTCGCCAATTTTAAATGAATTTGATACTGCTATCATATTGAATCAGCAATCCATGGATAAATTTGAAAGCATGGTTAAACCTGGAGGACTATTACTTTATGATCCTAATGGAATTACAAGTCACCCTAAACGCAAAGATATTACCATTGCTACTATTGAAGGAGCTAAAGAAGCTTCTGAACTAAAAAATAAGAAAACTTTTAATATGGTGATTTTAGGCGCATTCTTAAAGGTTCATCCAATTGTAAAAATGGAAAATGTACATAAAGGGTTAAAAAATTCTTTACCAAAACGACACCATCATTTAATCCCTTTAAATGAAAGTGCCATAAAGATTGGCATGAAAAAAGTGAAAATAATACAAAAATTTAAACAACTTCACCAAGTCATATAGTTCTATTTCTATAATAATTGTTAAATTCCTCCTAAAATTGATGAAAAGTACTATTGTAAGCAATATTTTTATATTTTTGCTGTTTTAAAAGTTATACTTCCCTCAAAATCACGATTTAAAGTACCCGATTAAAAATTGCTTTAAAAAGAATATAAATGATTAGAAAATATTTTTTGTTGACTATACTTGTAGTAGTATCTTGTTTAAATATTTCATGGGACACTTTACCATTTAGTAATGCTGTTAATCCTGTAAAGGAAAAGAATATTACCTATACTAAAGAACTATATGATTTATTAAATGATAAAGATTTAAAATTTGAAGCTTTTGAAAAAGCAATGAATGGATATTTTAAATTATTTATTGATGATAATGTAGAAAATTCAAAATTCTTAACGGTTATTGATCTAAGTTTATCGGCTAATGAAAATAGATTTTTCATTATTGATCTTAAAACAACTAAAATAATTCACAAAAGTAAAGTTGCACATGGAAGAAATTCTGGTGATGAATTTGCGAAATACTTTTCCAATAAAATTGGTTCTTATCAAAGTAGTCTTGGTTTTTACAAAACCGCTGAAACTTATAGTGGTAAACATGGTCTTTCTCTTAGATTGGATGGTTTAGAAAATTCAAATAATAATGCTAGAGAAAGAGCAATTGTTATTCATTCTGCAGATTACGTAAATGATTCTTTTATTAAAAACAACGGTAGATTAGGTAGAAGTTTAGGCTGCCCTTCACTACCAACCAAAGACTATTCAGATATTATTAAAACCATTAAAAATGGAAGTGTTTTATTTATTTATTATCCAAAAAAGGACTATATAAAAAATTCTTTATTAGCTAATAGTGATATCAATCAATATTTTGTAAATGAAAGTGATGTAACTTCATTGACTAATCATTAAACATTATTTTCATTAAATCTTTATCTTTATTATAAATATCATGGTAAAAAATAATTCTATTATTTTGATCTGTTTCACAAGTGATATACTGAATGTAAATAGGTAATTTTTTTTCAAGCATCATTTTTTTTTCTCTTCGTTTACTTACATATGAATTAATACTGTCTATAGTAAATTGATTATTATCATATTCTAAAATATGTTTTGCAACTTCTAACGCATTTTGTACACGTACGCAGCCATGACTATAGGCTCTTAATTCTCTTTGAAAATGATATTTTGTTGGTGTATCATGTAAATAAATGGAATATTTATTTGCAAAAATAAATTTAACCAAACCCAAAGCATTTGAACTACCTCCTTTTTGGCGAATGTAAAAATTGAAGTTGTCACGATTAATTCCTTCCCAATTAATTGATTCCGTATCTACCCTTTCTCTTTGATTGGTAAAAACTTCGTAACTATTTCTTTTTATATAACTTGAATCCTTTTGAGCTTTAATTAATATTTCATTTACCGAAATACTTTTAGGTACATGCCAATATGGATAAGCTACTAAATAGCTTAACTTACTATAAACTTCAGGCGTTTTGTTTTTTATTTTTCCCACCACAACATTTTGTTCTAATTGTAAAGTATCATGAAGGTTGATTCTTAACTTATAGGAAGGAATATTAACAAAAATATAATGCTCTTTCCATGGTTGTTTCCATCTCCATCTCTCAAGACTAACAGCAGCGCTTTGATAAAAATAATATGGACTTTTTGATAAAGCAATTGCTGTATTTTTTCCAATAACACCATCAGGTTTTAAACCATGATCCTTTTGAAATTTTTTTAACGCTTTATCAAATTCTATTTCATTAGAATTTTCACTCAAATAATTATGTAATACCAACGAATTTCTTGCTTGTTTATACGATTGTACAGAGTCTATTCGAAAACTAATTACCTTATTATTAGCTTTAGAAAAGGATGCATTTTGTAAATATGTTTCTAACCCTTTTTGTAAACTTTGGTACATTTCATGTTGAGGCTGTAATTTCAATAAATAATTAATTACACTATCTTTTTTATAGGATTCTTCCAAATACTTTGGCAGATCAATAGTAAATTCTTTACGAGTTAAAGTTGTTAAAGAATCTATATTTTCAATAATTCCATAGTTCAAATGTTTCCCAAACTTAAAATAACTTTTTGTCAATTGCTTTTCAAGTAGAGTTGCAATATCTATTCTCTTACCAATTTTATTTAATTTTTGAAGTTTTAAAATGGAGACATTAATACTATCAATTGAATACTTTTTTGGGTCTAATCCATATGCTCGGGCATTGGATATAATCTTTATAAAATCTTCACCTCTATTATTTAATTGTAATGAATCATTTATCCATATAGATTTATGAGAATTTAAGGAATAAAATGTGTCTAAATCTTTGCTGTTGAATTGAAATGTATTTGAATAATTCTCTTTAAAATTTACAGCAAATTTATCGAGGTGATCTATTTTTGAAACTAAAGTGGTTTTAGTTTTTCTCTGTTCGGTACAAGATACGAGTCCAATTACAATTAGAGCGAAATAGAGGGGGAATTTCATACCAATGATTTAATTTATTAAGCAATTCAAATATAGCTTTAAATAAAGATAAACAATTTTTCAAGAACTCACTAAAGCAATGCTTTATTAATTCTTTTCACTAGGGAGGGACCTTCATAAATAAAGCCAGTATAAATTTGAATCAAATCTGCTCCCGCATCTAATTTTTCAATGGCATCTTTTACGGAGTGAATCCCTCCTACTCCAATAATTGGGAAGGCTTTGTTAGATTTATCTGCTAAAAACCTTATTACCTCAGTAGACCTTTCTCTAACTGGTTTTCCGCTCAAACCTCCAGTTTCTTTTTTATTTACTGATTTTAAATTTTCCCTTGAAATGGTAGTATTCGTTGCAATTACACCATCAATTTTTGAAATTTTAACTATATCAATAATATCCAATAATTGATCATCTGTAAGATCAGGAGCAATCTTTAACAAAATAGGTTTTGGTGATTGTTTCTTATTATTCTCTACTTGTAAGGCATTTAATAATTTCGTCAAAGGTTCTTTGTCTTGTAAGGCCCTTAAATTTGGAGTATTTGGAGAGCTTACATTAACAACAAAATAATCGACGACATCAAAAAGTTTATGAAAAGAAATTAAATAATCATCAACTGCATTTTCATTAGGAGTAATTTTATTCTTACCTATATTACCTCCAACAATAATGTTGGTTTTCTTTTTTCTCAATCTCTCTGCAATAACCTCTACACCATCATTATTAAATCCCATTCTATTAATAATGGCATTATCATCAATTAGCCTAAACAATCGTTTTTTAGGATTACCATCTTGGGGTTTTGGAGTAACTGTACCTATCTCAACAAAACCAAAGCCAAAATTTGAGAATTCATCAAAAAGCATTGCATTTTTATCAAATCCAGCAGCTAATCCAACCGGGTTTTTAAAGGTTAACCCAAATAAGTTACGCTCTAACCTTTTATCTTCAATATTAAATTTACTTTGAATAATATTTTCAACCAACGGGAACTTAAAAACAAATTTTAATATTGAAAATGTAGTATGATGCACTTTTTCTGGATCAAAATTAAAAAGTGCTTTTCGAATCAGGGCTTTATACATAGTACGTATTTATCTCAACTCTGCTCCAAACTGATGTTTAAAAGTTTGTTGTAGCTTGTTCATAATCTTATCTATTTGCTTGTCATTCAAAGTTTTATTTTCATCGAGTAAAACAAAACTTAATGCATATGATTTTTTACCTTCTGGTAGTTTATCTCCTTCATAAACATCAAATAAATCTATATTCTTTATTAATTTCTTTTCGGTTTGCATAGCTGCCTTATACAAATCAATAAATTGCACTTTATCATCAATTAAAAGAGCTAGATCACGTTTTACTTCGGGGTATTTTGGTAAAGATTTAACGGTCAGTTTTTTCTTACTTACACTTTTTAATAAATTACCCCAATTAATATCACCAAATAAAACTTCTTGTTTGATACCGAATTTTTTTAATATACTACTCTTTACAATCCCAAATTCGATTAATTTTCTATTGCCTAAACTAAATCCAATTGCTACTGAAAACACATCATTCTCAACCACTGAATAATCAATATTTTTAATACCAAACCTTTGCAGCAATCCTTTGACAATCCCTTTTAAATAAAAGATATCAGATTCTTTAGATTCTGACCCCCAATTATTCTCCTTTCTATTACCAGTAACAATTAATGATAAATGTTTTGTTTCTTTATACTTACTTTCATTTTTTAGGTAGGTATTACCAAACTCAAAAAACTTTAAATTGTTATTTTTTCTATTAATGTTATATGCTACAGCTTCGAGTCCTCCAAAAAGCATAGATTGACGCATTACAGACAAATCATTACTCAATGCATTTAACATAGTAACACTTTGCTCTGCTTTTAAAGAATTTGAATTTTCGATATACTCTGGTTTTGTCAATGAGTTTGCCATGGTTTCATAAAAACCATTGGAAATTAAAAAACTAGCTGCAATATTTTTAATCTTCTCAACATTAACTTTATTCGAACTAGAAATAGATGTATTTATTTTTTGTGGTATTTCAATATTATTATAACCATAGACTCTTAAAATTTCTTCCACAATATCTGCTTCACGAGTTACGTCAACACGGTAGGATGGTATGGTTAAACCAAGACCCGACTCGGTTTGATTGTTTATTTTTATATCTAAAGAAGCTAATATATTTTTTATAGTATCTGTAGGGATTTTTTCTCCAATCAATTTATAACATTTCTCGTACGATAAGTGCACTTGAAAATCTTCAATT
>Ga0209013_10005558_pt1 | contig 10826 bp, 6 predicted proteins | sample Cruoilmetagenom2_FD_187291 | JGI IMG/M metagenome (GOLD analysis project Ga0209013, IMG submission 187291) | Oil polluted marine microbial communities from Coal Oil Point, Santa Barbara, California, USA - Sample 2 (SPAdes) (version 2) | ecosystem: Environmental > Aquatic > Marine > Oil seeps ...
GGATCCACCTTATCCGGTTATCTGCAAAATTTCTTGCAAAAAATTCAGCTTCGGTATTTGCGATAATAGTTTTTTTGCGGGAGACTATTACCCTGTTATCTCTTAATATTTTTACTCTGAGCTGTAACGGGATCTTTGATGTTCCATCAAAATCAAATACTTTTATTGTAAAATTACCTGGCCGCATATATTTATAAGTAGTTTGATGTCCTCCATTCCTTACAGTCCCGTCCCCCATATCCCATTTTACTGAAGGCGTATTTAAATTGTGTCCTGTAACTTTTAATTCTATTTTTTCAAAATTACGGTTCTTATCGGTCTTCAGCTCTCTGTTATCGTTAATTGAAATAGATTCCCTTACCGGAGTTTGCCCCTGGATCTCTGCAACAATTTCGACTCTTCCCGGATCTTTGAATTTGTGCTGGATCTCCAAAGGGGAATTATTTAATGGGGTGTTGTTCCCGATCTTCCAATTTATTATATTTGCCGAACTGTTCTGCAGTTTGATCCTCACTTGCTGGCCGATCCGGGCCGAAGGAGGTTGTATCTGGATCCTTCTTCTGTCCTGATTTATAGATATCATTTTTGTTACATAAGGAGTGGATGATCCTGCTTCTCTTGCTTTAATATTAAAATTACCCATATTAGAAAAGATATGTTTTTCCATTGGCCCGCCGGTCTTTTTGTTGTTGTGGCCAAAATCCCACTCAATTTGTCCTGATGAAAAATTGACTGCATTAATTGTCACCTCTTCATATACTGAAGGATTCGGAGGGTTCATGTTGATGGACCTGTTATCGGGGGCAACATTTACAGTTTGTTCTACAATACTGTCCTCGCCGATTCCGAGATCCGTTACCTTTACTTTGAAGTTTCCCTGTTGATTGTAAGTATGTTTTTTAGAGGGCCCTCCATTTTGAACGGTTCCATCCCTGAAATTCCATTTCAGGTTCACTGAAGAAAAATTGATGGCATTAAATGTGATCTCCTGTCCTGCTTTAGGTGATCCCGGCAGGAAGTTAATAGTACGGTTATCCGGAGTAACATTTACTGAACACGTAATAACTGAAGACGTATTTCCACCGAAGTCCTTTACTTTTATAGTATAATTTCCAGGATTTGTATATGTATGTGATCTGTTCTTCGGGCCGTTATTTGAGGTTCCGTCACCAAATTCCCATTTAAGGCTATTCTCAACAAAATGTTTTGTTTCAAATTGTATTGGGTTTCCGGCTTTGAATGAATTTCCTTTAGCTTCAACTGTTCTCCTTTCGGTAACGGTGATTCTGATGTTCAGCAATGTTGGTTGGCCGTTGTTGGGAGGCTTTTTTTCACAGGCAATAGTGTAGTTACCAGGCTCCTTGTAAGTATGATTTACCTGGGCCTGAGTTCCTTCCACAGGAGGTGTATTGTCACCGAAAGTCCATTTATATGTAAATGCCACTGATGGGGGACCTCCTCCCTGAATCCCGAAAGTAACCTGGGTCCCCGGGAATATTTGGCCCGGAACTGCATGAATATTTTCACTACTGAGGTTTGATAATAATAATGTTAATATAAATGGTATTAAAACAAGGTTTTTTCTCATTGTACAATTCTCCTTGTGATATATATAAAAAAAAGAATATACAAATCTCAATTTTTTATAAAAAATTTGTAAAGATTAAAATTTGCCCAGATTAACGGATGTGCAAAAGACAATTTTCTACCGTTTCCGATCTCAATGATTTTCTTCCTGAAAGATATTTTCACCTGCCTTAAAATATCAGCAAGATCAATTTTTTTCTTCCATTTCTCTTTGAGGGTTGTATAAAACGGTATAATTATTTCTGAACTGAACTCATTGACAGGCCAGAGGCTGGCGATCATTGCCCCGGCCCCGGAGTTGTAAAGTGTTGCCGTCATTCCGCTGGTCAGCTGTTTCCCCATCAGATGGTTTTCAAGGCTACCACAGGTGCTGAGAAATATAAGGTTGCAATTCAGTCTTAACCTGGAAATATCAGAAACAAAATACATAGGGTCGTTCTTTTTCCCGGATGAGAAGAGGAACATTGAATACCATGGGTATCTCCTGTTGCTGGTAAAATGTGTTGCCAGATGGATAATGTTTGAAACTATAGCGGTCTTATTAAAATTTTCTTTTGTAAAATCATTTCCGGTGAAAAATCTACCCCTTTTCTCTCCCCATATACTTTTTATTTTTTTAATCTCTTCGAGGGATGAAGGCAGGTGAGTAAAAGCGGAATTTTCAGTTAAGGGGATATCAGAAATTAAGTTACTCTTCGGGTCTACAACAGGATAACCGAAAGCACTGATATCAAATTTTTTCCTTCCGCGAACTTTATGCTTTTTTAAATGGAAGATCGAGAGAAAATATTCAATTGAATACTTGTCGATAAGAAAGCGGGCATTTTTATATTCGGAGAAAATTACATCCGTTTGTTCCCTGCTGTTTCCAGTGCCTGTCATTAGAGCTTCAAAGGGTATTCGGAACAGGTCCTCGTCAGGAATTATTATCAGTTTTTTCTTGTTCTTGTGAAATTCCAGGACATCAAAGAGTAGTATTTTAAATAGTTTCCTGGATTTTTCCATATCATATTTGACCCTGAGAAAATCAACTTCTCCGTCCATATATTTGTCTATCGGGGATAATAGAGAATCAATAAGGCTTTTAATATAATTGCTCCCCTTTTCGAGTTTTTTATATCCTGCAGACCGATTATCGATAACAAATGCGTATGAGTATTGTTCAAGAACAATGAACCTTATAACTAATGTATCACTGTCCAGTGATCTCTGAATTTCAGGCAGATTCAATTCGGAAATTTGAAACCTTCTGTATCGTTTAGGGAACTCAAGGATCAGATCTTCAAGTTCTATCAGTTCGGTTTTTAGTGAGTCTATTTTTTTCTGTAGAGAAATCATTGTGGAATTTTTGATAATTCCTGAAAAGAGTTTTTTTTCGGCAATTGTAATCTCATTCTCAATTCTTACTTTCTCTTTAATAATACTTGTATGCCAGCGATTTCCGTCTGATATTCTTCTGAACATATAAGGATTCTTAACCTCTCCTGCATAAAAAGCCATCCTCAGGTATTTCATGTCATTTGTGTTATCAAACATTTTGAAGTTGTATTTTGCAATTCTTGAATATATGAAGGTTATCTCTTCCTGAAAAGGATAATACCTTAAATGATTCAGCCTGGAGAAAAAATTCTTCAGGATCTGAAAGGTTTTATTGTAGAATTCACCGGCAGTTTTCTGTTTCCCCATTTTTTCGTTTAAAAGTCCTTTCAGAAAGTAGTAAATAAAGTACCCACGGTAGAATGGTGCATAGATATCAGTTATCTTGTTCAGATAAAATGAAGCGATTTCCAGGTTGCCGTAGTTGATCGCCCTCCTTATAAATTCGTAAAGAACCGGCATCAGATGTTCGTATGATTCATTACGGATACCGAAATCTGCGGCGTTTTTCAATATTGTCAAACCGGTGATCTCCTGATCATTTTTAAAGAATAATGTTGCTCTAAGGAAGTAGGCATTAAGAATGAGCTCATGAAAATTTCTTCTTTCACCTATTTCAAGACTTATTTTGTTGAAATTATCAGCTTTGATGAAGTTTTTTTCAGATATATATAATTCCGTATAGATATTGAAAGTCCACATTTTTAAATGTTCATTTTTATACTTTTCAGCGCAATTCAGGGATTTCCCCAGGAATTTCAGAGCAAGTTTGTTCTTGCCGAGAAGGTAGAATACTTTTGCGATCCTGTTATAAATATATCCGCTGCTTGAGGAGGGCATATTTTCTGAATATTTTTTTGCTTCCAGAAAAGAATGAAGTGATTTAAGGAGATTGTTTTCTTGTAAATGGTAATCACCAAGGCTGATAAATATTTTTTTTAGAGAAGTGCTGTTACCGTATTTTTTTCTTATTTCAGCCTGTTTTTCAAGATATAGTATTTCTCTTTTGATATCACCTCTTCCTCTATGAAATTCGTATAATTTGATCAGGGATTCAAGCCTCTCACCGTCACTACCTGAGTGTTCAAGTGCTTTTTTCAATAAATAAATTCGATTTTTCGCTGATATCTTTGCCAACTGAAGGTAAATATAATATTGAACATGCTTGAGTTTTTTTTTCTTCAACATTTTATTGAAAAATTGAGATGTTCTATGAATATTATTTATAGAGAGAGAATACCTGCTGATCATAAGCAGTTTGTGTTTTAAAATTTCCCGGTTTTGATCAGGGCCAGATTCTGAAACTTCAACCATAAGTTTTTCCTGATCCTGTGCTTTAAATTCAGTTCCATTTAATTGGGAAGGGGGAATCGCCATATGGGGAGAGAGGAATATGAGTAAGAGAAGAAAATGTCTCATTTCATGTAAAATTTTAATTAATCAGAAAAAAATATTCAATTCATTGAAAATAAATATCCATTCCTTTAGAATATGGTGTAGTTTATTTACAGGGCGGGAGATGAAAAAGAGCCGGAACATTATCAATTTACTGAAGTCTGGTGACCCTTCTGCGGAATCCGTGGTTGTCCATAAGTATAATTCGAGGCTGTTCACATATTTTCGTTCCAGGATAAAAGGTGAGGATAATTATGAAGATCTTGTCCAGGAGGTTTTTGTATCGTTTTTTTGTGCTGTCAAAAAAGATAAGATCCATGGAGATGAATTTATAGCTCCATTCATATTCGGTATTGCCAAAAGGGTCGTATATAATTACTTTTATAAGAAGAAAAAAGGGGAGAATATAAAAAAGAAGGCAGAGAGCGAGCACAACCCCTCTATCGGTTTTTCCGGTGAGCAGAAGCTCTTGAATGAAAGGATGGTCGGTGTAATAAATGACCATATAAAAAATTTGAAAGATATTGATAAAGTTATTCTGAAAGAATTTTTTTTTAACGATAACACTATCAGCGAAATATCCGTATTAATCAACAGATCCACGCATTATGTGAGTGTTAGAAAAGAGAGAGCAATAAAAAAAATAAAAAGTGAGATAATGAGTACCGAAGATTTATTTAACTAATAGAGGAAAAGATGAAGTGTAAAGAATTTGAATCCCTGATCAGCGGATATCTTGAAGGGACAATTGCGGATGATAAAAAAGAGATCTTTGAAGAGCACTATTTCGAGTGTGATGAATGTTATGCTTCATTGGTTTTAACAGAAAATCTTCGCAATAAAAATGTTCGAATTCTTCCGGGAAGAGAGAGAAATCACTCCTTTGTCTTTAAGCCTGCGCTTATTTTTGCTTCTCTTATTCTGGCAGTATTCACATCTCTCTTTCTAACAGATCTGAGCAACAGGAAAGGGGTACTATTGGACATTTCAGATTTCACTACCCCCCTGTATGTAAAAGGTGAGAACAGAGGGGATGATTTTCCTGATCTGTTCCACGAAGCAATGGAGAATTATCAAAATAGTAATTACAAAGAAGCATATAATTTGATCATTACGATCAAAGAAGGGAATCCGAAGATATGGTATTTCAGGGGGATTCTTGCGTTGCTTAATGGAAAAAATAAAGATGCACTCAAAAACTTTGACAGGATCATATCCTCGATGTCTCCATCTTATTATGATGAAGCACTATTCTACCGGGGAATCTGTTATCTGAGAATGAACAGGAAACATGATGCAGAAAAACAATTTAAAACACTTGCCTCAATGTTCAGTCCCATCAGGGATATGGCATCTGAGAAAGTGAAACAATTAAATGAGCTCAGGTAATCCGGTCCGGAAGACATATATTCGATAATAGTTCTGCCTGATTCTTCTCCGATTCAGTATTAGATTGAAATAGATCTGAATATGGATATATAATAAGGGTTTCGGGAGGAGTGTTATGCCAAAAGAGTGCAAAATTGATGTAAGGTCGGAAATCGGCAAATTGGAAGGAGTGTTATTACATACACCCGGCAGAGAAGTTGAAAATATGACTCCGGGAAATGTTGAGAGGGCACTTTATAGTGATATCCTGAATCTTTCGGTTGTATCAAAAGAATATTCTCAAATGAGGGATGTCCTGTCCCGGATCACTACGACATATCAGATAAGAGAATTGTTGGAGGAGATCCTCCTTAACTCAAAGGTCAAAGAGAACCTTGTTGAGAAAGTTTGTAACAATGAAGATGTAAATGACATAAAAGATGTACTGCTGGAAATGGGGAGTGTTGATCTGGCTACTGCTCTGATCGAGGGGACTGAAAAGAGGGTTGATTCTCTTACAAAATTTTTAAACAAAGCAAGATATTCACTGATACCTCTGCATAATTTCTTCTTTGTAAGAGATGCTTCTGTATCGATCGCAGGTTCTGTGCTGATTGGGAGAATGAAAAACAAAGTAAGGGGAAGAGAATCCTTGATAATGGAAACTCTTTTCGATTTTCATCCTATTTTTAAAACAAAGACATTGAATCCGCTAAACAGTCCGAAGTTTAGTAACTGCCTGTCAATTGAAGGTGGAGACGTACTCGTTCTGAGAGAAGATATTCTACTTATCGGAATTGGTGCCAGGACATCACCTCAGGGTGTTGATTATATTATAGAAAAAATGAATGAGCAGAAAAAAAAGATTGATATCATTGTTCAGGAGCTTCCGATGGAGCCCGAATCTTTCATTCATCTAGACATGGTTTTTACAATGCTGGATACAGATAAGTGTATGATATATGAACCGGCTGTCCTTAGCCCCAACAAATATCAAACTGTAAGGATAAGTCTTGATAATGGGAAAGTGGTCTCTATTCGAGAGGAGAAAAATATTCTTGAAATATTGGCAAAATTGGGACTCGACCTGGAACCTGTCTATTGCGGAGGGAGAAATGACAGCTGGGTCCAGGAAAGAGAACAATGGCACAGCGGTGCAAACTTTTTTGCACTTGGTGAAGGGAAGGTGATAGGGTACGGCAGAAACAATTATACTATTGATGAGATGAATTCGAAGGGGTTTGAAGTTTTGAAGGCTATTGATATTATAAAGGATAAAGTAAATGTTGAAGATTATAAAAAATATGTCATCACGGTCATGGGCGGGGAACTTTCACGGGGCGGTGGCGGATGCAGATGTATGACAATGCCCCTCAACAGAAGTTCAGTTAATTGGTGATCGGGAGTTAATTACTTTCCCGGATAAGATTATCCAGACGTTTCTGCTGCCGGGGCCTCAGGTTTTTGTAGAATCTTTTTTTACACTCATTGAGAAGTTTTGAAGCTTTCTCCCTGTCTCCGGATCTTAGGTAAACAATCCCCAGGTTGAAATAAATATCGATCTGCCTCGGGTCAAGTGTAAGGGCATTTTCAAGATCTCGAATTGCTTCACCGGTATTTTTCAAGAATATATTAACTGTTCCTCTTCCTGAAAACGATTCGGCATTACGAGGATTTATGGAGATCGCTTTTGTGAAATTTTTATAGGCCTCTTTCAATAAGCCGGGATCCCTCTCCTGCAAGAATATCATGAGCTTTGAAATTCCGGTTTTACTGAAAGCCAAACTGTTCCCCGAGTCTAATTTGAGAGCTTTGGAAAAATATTCCAGTGACTCTTTATGCCTTCTGGTTTTAGACAGTATGGTCCCGAATGATATATAGGGCTGTGGTTCATCCGGATGGAATGATATCAACTCTTTCATCAACGCCAATCCTTTTTCAGCATATCCGGTGTTAAGAAGCTGGAGTGATATATTTGAAAGAAATTTGATATTGTCAGGATTTCTCCTGAATAGAACATCACCGGTAATCTTCTCGAGGATATTTAATGCTTCCGATTTTCTTCCCATCTGCCTGAGGACTCTGGCAATACTTCTCTTTATTCCGAAATTCATAGGTTCTATGACTTCCGCTTTCCTGAATTCTGAAAGTGCTTTGACAAAATTTTTCTTTAAACTCTGAATCTTGCCAAGCATTATTATTGCCTGAGTGGTGTTCTTATATTTTTTCAATATATTTCTGCTTATTGTCTCCGCATCATTTAATCTCCCGGATGCAAAGTATGAAGTAGCCAGGAGATTTGAAAAAGCGATGCTATCCGGGAAATCCTGGACGGCCATTTCGCGATATTTTAAAAGGTTTTTTTCATCTTTTTTGCTTCTGTACAAAGCATCAAAAATCTCATATGCATGGATCGTGTCTATTCTCTCTTTTGAAAAAAACATTTTTTTCAGATCTCTCTCTGCTCTTGACAGCTTCCCTTCCGAGACGGCTGTTCTTATAGATCTTAATTTGTTGAGATAGTTGACTCCGGTTTTAGGGTCGATTGTTTTTTCAGATCTTTTAAATGAGGATATATAACCCAGAGATGCCAGATGATCTCTGTCCTGTTCACTGAGTTCCCTTTTTCCGGAAGAATTGATCCCGGAGCTTCTGCTGTAAAATTCACCCAGTTTTCTGTCTAGAGCTTTTGCGATGTCCCTCTTATCAGTGATCAAATTTACAGATTCACCCGGATCAGTAGTAAGGTTGTATAGTTCAGGTTCCGGAAGGGAGATATATTTAAATTCGTGGCTGATGATGCCTGTAAGGGGTGACCACCCCATTTGCTCATTTGCATAGAGACTCTCAAAATAGAGGTCTCTCTCCTTTCCTTTATCTTCTTTTGCTAAAGAGAGTAGAATAGAGTGTTGATCTTTTCCGGAATTAGTTTTTGCCAGATCGGATACAGCATGATAAATATCTGTCAGCATAACCCTGCTTTTCACCCTTTTGCCAGGCTTTATGCCGGGACTGTTCCAGATTATAAGAGGTACCCTCAAAGTAACGTCATAACAGAATATTCCATGGCTGAATTCCCCGTGTTCCCCTTTGTCTTCACCATGATCACCTGTAATGATAATTATGGTTTTGTTCAAAATCCCTTTCTGCTTCAGTAAATCCACTATTTTCCCTATATAGTGGTCCATATAGGCAATTTCACCGAGATAAGGATCTTTTTCAAATTTTTTTCTGTACTCTTCCGGGGGGGAGTAGGGGGTGTGAGGATCATAAAAATGGACCCACCCGAAAAAATTTCTTTTCCCGGTTTTGTTCAGAAGTATTTTGAATTTATTGAAAACATTCTCCGCCGGTATCTGGGAAGATTGAGTTACTGCAGCTTCCCCGACATTCAGGGAATCATCATAAACATCAAAATCTCTGGCGAGGCCGAATTTGGAGGCCAGGACATAGGAGGATATGACGGCAAAAGTGAAATAGTTTTTTCTCTTTAAAATTCCTGCAATGGTTTCGTGTTCTTTGCTTAGAGCATACCATCCGTTATTTCTCACATTTATAACAAACGGATGCTTCCCGGTCAGGATAGATGCATGAGACGGGAGGGTCAGGGGTATATGGGAATAACAGTTTTCATACACAACCCCTTTATCCGCCAATCTGTCAATATTGGGAGTGAATTTAAGATTGCCGTTATAGCAGCCAATATGATCTGCTCTGGTTGTATCCAGTGTTATAAGGAGGATGTTCCTGTCCCTGTTCACTGAAGCCGGGATTAGGAAAGAGAATAAAATTAGAAAAATAATAGTTGAAAAGGTTTTTTTCCCTGTAATAAGTGCCATACTCTATTTTAACACAAGTATCGCTGGAAAAATAAACAGTCCCGCAGCTTTTTTTTCCGTTTCAGATTAGGAGGTCGTATACTCCGTTTTTAGTGATTATTTTTTTATTGAACACTCCTGACTCTATAGTAAGTCCCCTGGTAACGATCGAATCAGATATGAATGCATCACCATTGATTTTGGTCCCGTCCCAGATTATGGAATTCACGATTTCAGCCCTATCACCGATCAAAACTCCATTAGAAAGTAAGTTCCCTGCCCGGATCCCTTTGAACCTCCGGTAGCGCCTCTCGGATTCAAAATAATTTTCCGGGGTCCCAAGGTCCAGCCAGTGTCCGGTATATTCAATTGTCCTGATACGGCCCTGAGAAATTTCAAGAGAATCAAAAAGATTCTCCTCCTGCAGTTTGCTGCAGAAGCTGTTCCTGAATATAGAAACTCCCGCATACATGAGATCAGATGCAGCCGGATCTTTATCTCTCTTCAAAAAAGTATCTCCATCTGTGATAATGGAAGAATAGATCCCGTCTTTTTTCCGCACCAAAATAACACCGTCAACATTTTCGGTGTTCATTTTGTTTTGTAGAATATCAATAGGTATGTTCAGGAATGTGTCTCCGTTTATAACCAGAAGGTCATTTTCTGTTCTGTTTATGCGTTCGGACAATATCCTGTTCCCTGTCAGTTTTTTCTCCTCAATATATTGAATTTCAAGCCCTGTAAAAGTGAGTTCAGTTATTAGAGAAGCGAGATGGTGTACATTGACAAACCCCTTTCTCAGGCCAAAAGTGTTCATTTGCTCTGTAAGGAGACTCAGCAGAGACCTTCCATTAAGCGGGAAAAGTGGTTTCGGCAGACAGGAAGTAAGAGGCTCCGCCCTTTTTCCATATCCTCCGGCAAGAATAAAAAAATTTGTCAATATTCTCTGAACCTGATGAAGTCAAGGAGACCCTGCAGTGAATCTTTATAGTCAGAGGGGGGGAATCTGTTAAGGAAATTTCTACAATTATTATAATATTTGTCAACTTTTTCATGTGATCTGTCCCTGATCTTATGTTTGTCAAATAATTCAAGCAGTTTATCACTGTTTTCCACTGAAAAAAACTTTGTAACATCAATTCCGGCAGCGGCATCCTGAAGAAGGATAAAAGGGAGTGTTATTTTACCTTCCTGAAGGTCTCTGAATCTGTCTTTACCGGAGTTGGTAGAGAAAATATCAATAAGGTCATCAATGATCTGGAATATATTTCCGAAATTAAT
>Ga0209013_10005559_pt1 | contig 10823 bp, 10 predicted proteins | sample Cruoilmetagenom2_FD_187291 | JGI IMG/M metagenome (GOLD analysis project Ga0209013, IMG submission 187291) | Oil polluted marine microbial communities from Coal Oil Point, Santa Barbara, California, USA - Sample 2 (SPAdes) (version 2) | ecosystem: Environmental > Aquatic > Marine > Oil seeps ...
AGTTACAGATGGCCCCATCGTCTAGCGGTTAGGATCCATGGTTTTCATCCATGTTACAGGAGTTCAAGTCTCCTTGGGGTCACCATTTTATAACTTGTAACCTTTTTAATATTTGTGGCCCCATCGTCTAGCGGTTAGGATCCATGGTTTTCATCCATGTTACAGGAGTTCAAGTCTCCTTGGGGTCACCAACTTTACTCTACAAGAATTTTATCATTTTTTGCTACTATATCCTTATACGTTTCAGAACATATTATTGTATCTGTAATTGTCACATCAGGAAAAGGCAACAGTTATGAATAAACCATTTATAAAACTCCCCAAGCTAACACTCAAAGCACTGTTTGACTACAGTACAAAGACTTATGCAGATCATCCTGCTGTTCAATTTGTAGATGCTAAACCCATCACTTATGCACAACTCGCACAAAATGTTGAAACTATACAGGAAATGCTACATACATATGGAGTAAAACCAGGTGACAAAGTCGCACTCTATAGTGAAAATATGCCCAATTGGAGTGCAATCTATCTTGCTGTAACCACAATGGGAGCAGTTATCGTACCTATCTTACCGGATTTTCATGCCTCAGAAGCACTGCATATTGCTATCCATGCAGAGTGTAAAGCGGCCTTTATCTCACAAAAGCTCTTTGAAGCGATGCTGGATGAGACACAACCCCCTGCCATGAACCTGCTTGTTATCGCTGATAATCTTAATATCCTCAAAAAATTGTCAACACCTTCTGCTGTGGATAAGGTATTAAAAAAGGGAGGGGAAAAACTAAACAAAGCTATGGGCAAACTTGGGAAAGAGAGCAAAACAGATAAAGAGCTCTCCATAGATGAAGAAGATCTGGCAGCCATCATCTACACATCAGGAACTACGGGAAGCTCAAAAGGCGTTATGCTAAGCCATAAGAATATTGTTTTTGATGCTACTGCTTCACAAAAAGTTGTAGATATATTTCCTGAAGACAAATTTCTCTCTGTTTTACCACTTGCCCATACATATGAGTGTACAGTCGGAATGGTAATACCTCTGCTAAACGGTGCATCTATATACTATATACAAAAGCCTCCAACTCCCACGATACTCATTAAAGCTATGGCAACAGTAAAGCCAACTTTTATGCTTACTGTACCACTGATCATAGAGAAGATATATAAAAACAAGATCTTGCCAAACTTTCAAAAGAATATCATTATCAAAACTTTATATTCTATTCCGTGGATACGAAAAAAGCTAAATATCATTGCCGGGAAAAAACTTATGGAGACATTTGGCGGCAATCTCAGATTCTTTGGCATAGGTGGAGCAGGTGTCTCACCTACTGTTGAAAAATTTCTCAGAGAAGCAGAGTTTCCCTATTGTATAGGATATGGGTTAACTGAAACCGCACCTTTTTTAGCAGGAACAACCCCCGATAAAACAAAATATAAAGCCATAGGTCCTGTGATTCCCGGTGCAGAACTCCAACTCAGAGATCTAGATAAAAAAGGAACCGGTACCCTCTGGGCAAAAGGTCCAAATGTTATGATGGGATACTACAAAGATCCTGAAAAAACTGCTGAAGTCATAGATGAAAATGGCTGGTTCAATACTGAAGATATCGGATATATAGATAAAGATGGATACTTCTTTATGAGTGGACGTGCCAAAAATATTATTGTTGGACCTTCTGGTGAAAATATATATCCTGAACAGATAGAAGCAACCATCAATGCCCATAATCTTGTAGCAGATTCTCTGGTCTTTGATGATAATGGAACCCTTTCTGCTCGAATACATCTTGACTATGATCTCCTCGATGAACTACTTGGAGTAAGTCAAAAGTCAGAAACTAAAATGCATGAAAAAGTAGAAAAAATACTCGAAGAGATAAAATCTGAAGTAAACGAAAAAGTCTCTACATTTTCTCGTATAAAAAAAGTGATAGAACAAAAAGAGCCATTTGTCAAAACACCGACCAAGAAGATAAAACGTTATCTTTATGTTAATGCATCATAGCGCTTATTAGTAGAAGATTAGTTAGATTAATTAAATTAGAGATTGGTGGAGCATAACGGGATCGAACCGATGACCTCTTCGCTGCCAGCGAAGCGCTCTCCCAGCTGAGCTAATGCCCCAAATAGTAGAAAAAGATCTTATCAAAAGGTAGGTCAATCCTACCCTTCAATGAGTGAAAGACTATGAACGTTCTGTTATTTCAAGAAGGTGGTAACCAAACTGTGTTTGCACAGGGCCGTGCACCACACCTATCTCATCATTGAAAACCACTTTATCAAACTCCGGTACCATTTGCCCTTGACCAAATGTTCCTAACTCTCCACCTCTTGCACCTGATGGACAAGTTGAGTTCTCTCTTGCCGCTTCTTCAAAAGTTATTTCACCTGAATTTATCTTCTCTTTTAGTTCATTACAGAACGCTTCATCGTTTACTAATATATGTCTGGCTGACGCTGTCATTGTTTTCCTTTAATTGTTTACTATTTATTTAGCATTGAAAAAATACTGCTGTGCCTCTTTTTTCTCTGCAAAGGGAGAGACAGTGATGGTCTCCTCTCCAACCTCGACATCATAGCTTTCCTCTGCTGAACTTCTTGCATAAGTTATAGCTAGTTTTGCAGCTAAAGCTCTGTCTTCACTACTTGCATCTGCACTCAAAAGTGAAAAAGGGCCACCTATAGGTAACTTAATAGTGACATACTTATCGCTCTGTATGGCTTGCAAACCTTCATTGTCTTCTTTGTCACGTCCTACTGCAAGTTTTGCACCATCCGGAAGCCTGAAGTGACGACCAAATTTGAGTAGTTCTATATCTTCTACCTCAAAGGTATCAAACTCGATGAACTCCGTAATACGCTCTGAGTAGTGTGCCTCTGTCAACAGACAACCACCACCTGGAGATTCATAATCTTCCCAACCATACGCTTCTGCCATAGCCAACTGTCGTTCACGGCTACGTCCGGAAATATCAAGCAGTTTTTCTCTATCGATCCATCCTTCCAGCTCCGGGGTTGTCTTTTCCATCAACTTTGCAGACATCGGACGGACAATCAGTTTTTCCTCTTTATCATCAGCCAGCTTAGCCACCTGTTTCATGGCATCATGGCGCTGACTCATAGGACGCTGTCCCATCACTTCACCGGTGAAGATAAATGATGCCCCTAACTCTGGCATCATTGCTTTGGCTATCTTGAACATATACCCGTGACAATCGATGCAGGGATTAAAATTTTTCCCATAGCCATGTACAGGATCAAAAAGAATGTTTTGAATATACTCTTCTCTTACATCTACTATCTTAAACTCTGCACCTGCCATCTCGGCACGCTGTTTCATGACCTCACTTACATCCTTGGTTCCACCAAAACCTATCTTAATGTGTAGGGCAATAACATCTATGCCTTGATCAACCATAAGCTTGATAGCGATCATACTATCAAGTCCTCCACTAAACAGTGCTAAGGCACGTCTCTTATTAGCTTGCGTCATAGGCTACCAACTCTCCTCGTTTTAATCTTGGAATTATATCTGTTTTTATTTTACGTATCAAAAAACTTTTTTTTGCAAAAGGGATACTTGTATCAGATACGATATTTTTAAGTTTTAGATCATAATGTTTGATGAGAAAATTACGCAGTACATCTTGCAGTTCTTTTTCACTCATCACCTGCAGACTCTCATCTACAGATAAGCCCATAAGATGCGGATGTTCTCTTTCTCCATTGATCAGTGCAGAAAAAAGTGCTGCGTAACCACCGAACATATTGACATCTATTACATCAAGGACACTGTCTACAAGCTCTGGCTTTTCCAAAAGTGTTTTAAGGATGCTTAACTGTGCCACATCATCTCTTTTCTGGCTAAAACGCTCTTTTGCTCTGCTGGGTTGTGTCTGCCCGCCAAAAAGTGCCGGAGACACCCCTAAAAGTGTGGCTGCCATAGGAATATACGCATCTTTGATGATCTGACTTAAACCCTCTAAAAACTGTTTAGCTGCACCAAACGCTGCTTCTTTGGCACGCGGGTCATTCAGATCATAGGCATAGATAATTTTTTCCAATACAAAAGGGATAAGTGGCTTCGCTTCACGAAGCAGTTTTGCTACAGCTTCACTCTGACCTTTGGCTATAAGATCAGCAGGGTCTTGTCCGTCAGGGAAAAGCACAACACCACCATCAAAACTTGCTACAGATAACATTTGAGCAGCTTTAAGTGCAGCAGCTACCCCTGCCTTGTCACCATCATATGCCAAGATGATCTTAGGATCACCTTTTCGAAGCAGTGGTAAATGCTCTGGTGTAAGTGCTGTACCCATACTTGCCACAGCTTCCGTAAACCCTGCCTGATGGAACATTACCACGTCAAGATACCCTTCACACACAATGAGCTTTTTATTTTTGTAAATACTCTCTTTTGCCAAGTCATAGCCATAGAGCAGACGTGACTTGTTAAAAAGTTTTGTTTGAGGTGAGTTGATATACTTGGCAGGGTGATTGGTAATAGTCCGCCCACCAAAACCAACAGCAGCACCACTGGTAGAGAAGATAGGAAAGGTAATGCGTTCTACCAAACGGGCATAATACCCACCACCCTCACCTTGGGCAATGATCCCTGCATCCACAGCTTTAGGCAGAGGCAAAAGCGCAGAATTTAAGAAGTGCATTACTGAAGCACCGTCAGGTACATATCCTATACCAAACCGTTGAATGGAACTTTGGGCGATACCTCTGTCTAAAAGATACTGTTTTGCCGTTGGGTTATTTTCCAAGTTTTTTACGTACCACTTTTGAATGGCTTCAAGTACACGCTTTGCATCGGAGTAGTCAGAGCTGCCTTTGGTATATGCCAGTGAGAAATTGTACATAGAAGCAAGTTTTTCTATGGCTTCAGGATAAGTAAGTTTTTCAAGCTCCATTACAAATTTAATACTGTCTCCCCCTACACCACAGCCAAAACAGTGGTATATCTGCTTGCTTGGACTTACAACAAAAGAGGGGGTTTTCTCTCCATGAAACGGGCAATTTGCTTTATAGTTCGCCCCTGCTTTACGCAGTTCTATAAAGTTACCTATCACATCTACAATATCAATACTGTTTTTTAGAGATTCAATGGAAGCATTATCTATCATATTTTATGCTTTACCTGAATGCTTCCATCTCTCGTCAAGGACGAAGCTTTGGTGCGGGTACCCCAAGGGCATTTCCTTCGGGCAATTAAAGTGAAGCTTTGCTTTACTTTAAGGAGGTAGTTTATATAAGCGTTATCTATCATAATAGAATTATATCTAATTAGATATAATTCTAGGACAAATCATTCCCTTCGACAAGTTCAGGGAACGAGAGGCTGACGAACTTAAAGAACAATGACGTTGGCTGAGCCTGTCGAAGCCACTGATAGAAGGACCTTTTTGGAAAATATCTTACCTGCTTATAATGACCCGCTTTTTAGCATTTTGCTGATTGTAGTCATCTCTTTGATCATTGCACTTGTTACGTATGCCTGGGGACTCTATAGACAACAAAAAGAGCAAGGAAACCTTCTTAAATTTCTAGAAAAATTTGACAGTTCTGAGTGTGCTCTTGATACAGGTGATATGCCCTTTGAGCCCCATATGTTCAAACCACTCACATTGCTTGCAAAAGCTTTTGAGAATTCAGGAGAGTATCATAAATCTATCAATATCTATCTCTATATTATTAAAAACATCTCCGATGACCTTGTAAAACAGGAGCTTCTGGAAAGACTGGGAAATACCTACCTTCATGCAGGATTTTTGGAACGTGCCAGGTCTATTTATGCAGAGATCTTACGTAAAAAACCCCGTAATGTACAAGTACTTTATGAATTGGGTGTCGTATATGAAATGATGCACAAATATGATAAAGCAAAAGAGGTGATAGAACCGTTAGAGATGCTTGGAGAAGAGACTCGCACCCTGACAAAATTTCTTGAACTCTCTGAAGTAAGCTCAAACAAGACGATCTCTACACAAGAAAAGTTGAAAAAGCTAAAGAAAATTTTAGAAGAAGAGCCTAAACTCTATAGACAAATCATGAGTGCTATGCTTCACCTAGATACTAAAGCAGCATGGAGTATCTTTGACCCTGAGCGGCTAAAAGAGGTGATAGATATCCTTTGGTTCTTACCAAATTCACAACTCGATTTAGATATAATCACAGCCAATACACAACTAAGTACACTCTACTATGCCAAAGGATATTTACAAAAGCCGACTGTACAAAGTGATATCTTTAGTCTTGACATGCTGGCTACCGCAAGACAGAGTGGATTTGAGCAGGGAGATCTGCTTTTTTCATACCTGTGTAAAAAATGTAAACAGAGTTTCCCTGTCTCCTTTAAACGATGTCCAAATTGTATGGCGATAAACTCTGTAGAAGTTGAGGAAAAAATTGCAAAATCAAGCCCGAAAACAGATTACTCTCTACTCTGATGGCTCTAGCCTCGGCAATCCTGGACCCGGTGGCTATGGTGGCATCTTAGAGTTTAAAGGAAAACGTAAAGAGTACTTTGGCGGTGATACCCACACTACCAACAACCGTATGGAGCTTCAGGGGGTCATCGAAGGGCTCAAACTCCTCAAAGAACCTTGTGACGTAGAAGTGATATCTGATAGTTCTTATGTGGTAAAAGCGATCAATGAATGGCTAGAAGGCTGGGTAAGAAAAAACTTTGCAAAAGTAAAGAATATCGACCTATGGGAGGCCTATCTTGATGCTGCAAAGCCACATAATGTTCATGGTACCTGGGTGAGAGGTCACAACGGACACCCGGAAAATGAACGCTGTGATGAACTGGCACGTGATGAAGCTGAAAGGATAAAGGCTACATTATAATCAAACTTCAGAAATACGCTTTTAGCTGATAGACCTGTGTCACGGGTCATTGGTTGAATTTCTGGAAGAAATTAAAGCTGTGACCCTGCATCTTAGCTCTTCATTCAAAGGGCATTTTGCAATCAAACCAAAATCAAACAAAGGAAAAACAATGAACGATTACAGTCAACTCGAAAAACGGCTGAACTATACATTTAAGGACAAGCAATTGATTATTGAGGCTTTGACACATAAAAGTGACAAAAAGCCTTACAATAATGAGCGGCTTGAATTTTTAGGAGATGCGGTACTTGACCTCATCGTAGGTGAGTATCTTTTTTCCAAATTCTCCAACTCTAATGAAGGTATACTTTCAAAGATCCGTGCATCACTTGTCAACGAAAGTGGCTTTACTCTTTTGGCAAGAGCCGTTGATCTGGGACAGTATATCTACCTCTCTTCTGCAGAAGAGAACAACAATGGAAGAAACAAACCTTCTCTACTCTCTAACGCTTTTGAAGCTGTGATCGGTGCCATTTATCTTGAAGCTGGGCTCAATACTGCAAAAGAAATTTCTATCAAACTACTGGAAGAGACCCATCCAAAAATTGACCTTGATTCTCTTTCAAAAGATTATAAAACAGCCCTTCAGGAACTAACACAAGCCACACATGGGGTAACACCTATTTATGAAATGTTAGGTTCTTCCGGGCCTGATCATAAAAAAGAGTTTGAGATCGCTGTGATATTGGATGAAAAAACCATTGCTACAGCCAAAGGAAAAAGTAAAAAAGAAGCGCAACAAAAAGCTGCTGAAATTGCATTGGAGACATTAAAATCATGAATACTTTTGGTAAAAAACTGACACTGACCACATTTGGTGAATCCCACGGTAAAGCTCTAGGTTGTATTCTTGATGGTGTGCCTGCAGGACTTCACATAGATGAGAAGTTCATCCAGTCAGAACTGGACCGCAGAAAGCCCGGAAAGAGTAAACTTGAAACCGGACGCAAAGAAGATGATAAATTCGAGATACTCTCCGGGACTTTTGAAGGTCTGAGTACCGGTACACCTATCGCCATGATCATCTTTAACACCAATCAGAAATCTAAAGATTATGACAATGTTAAAGATCTCTTCCGTCCGGGACATGCTGACTTTACCTACTTCCACAAGTATGGACTAAGAGACTACCGTGGAGGTGGACGAAGTTCTGCCAGAGAAACGGCTGCAAGAGTTGCTGGTGGTGCTATAGCCAAACTGATGTTAAAAGAGTTAGGTGTTTCTATACAGAGTGGGCTTTGTGAAGTAGATGGTATCAAAGGAAAAGTACAGGATTTTGAACATGCAAAAAGTTCAAAGATGTACGCACTGGATCCTGCTATGGAAACGGCACAGGAAGCTGCTATTTTAAATGCAAAAGAGAACCATGACTCAGTAGGGGGAGTAGTACTTACAACTGCAACCGGTGTACCCATAGGTCTAGGTGAGCCACTTTACTATAAGCTTGATGCTATTTTAGCTGAAGCAATGATGGGTATAAATGCAGCCAAAGCAGTAGAGATAGGTGACGGTGTGGCAAGCACACACCTAAAAGGAAGTGAGAATAATGATGAGATCACCCTGGACGGTTTCAAAAGTAATCATTCCGGTGGAATGTTAGGTGGTATCAGCAATGGTGACACTATCATCGTGAAAACACACTTTAAACCTACCCCGTCTATCTTTCAAGAGCAAGATACTATTACCACACATGATGAAGAGGTAAAATGTAACTTAAAAGGACGGCATGATCCTTGTGTTGCTCTGCGTGGTGCTGTAGTATGTGAAGCCATGATGGCACTGACACTTGCCGATATGACACTACTTAATATGGGTAAGAAAATGGAACATTTAACAAGTATTTATAAAGGATAACTATGCAGAAATCAGGATTTGGTGTTATTGGCCTTGTAATTGTTGCGGCCATTTATTATTTTACTGCTGGTTCTGTTCATGTAACTGAAGAGATAAAAAAACAAGTCAACACTGAGTTGACAACTTTACAACAAAATGGTTTTGGGGTAAAAGAGAGAGAAGTCAAAGAGACAGAAGAACATTTTGTGGTTAGTTTTGATGACCCTGCCAAGATCACCAGCTACTTAAGTTCTCAAGGCGCACAGGTAAACCAGGAAGACATACTTCTGTTTCAAGGGTTGAAAATAGGTGTAGATGCAAAATATCTTAATGATAGCTACAGTGCTCTTTCATTAGATATCTACCCTGTAGGGCTTCCCGAAAGCATGCTGCAAGAGATAGAAAAAGACAAAGCAGCACTTGAACGTGTAAAAAAAATGATGGCAGACAAGACACTGCTCGTACATCTTGATTTTAATAAACTACTCTCAGGGTTCAAAGGACACATAAAAGACATCCATGAAACCTTTGAGGATGAAGGGAAAGTGACATTTATAAGTCAAGGTTTCAAATTTGAAGGAGATATCGAAGATGAGAAAGTACAAACTGTTAGGCAAACGCTTAAACTTTTCTCTGTGGAAGCAGACAAAGAACTTACGATGAAACTTTCAAACCTTATATCTGACTATACACTCACTGGACCATCTCCTTATGACTCTAAGTCTGGTTACACTGTTGAAAAAATTGAGATCCAAGGAAAACCAGAATTCTCTATGTTTATGAAAAATCTGAATATTAATGCTGTAAGTTCTGTCAAAAATGATCTTCTAAAGAGTTCTATCATTTCAAAAGCAGATGAGATAAGAATTATAGAAGAGCAGAAAAAATACAGGATGAATGATGTCCTTTTTGATTTTACTATGAACAACCTTGACATCGTTGCATTTGAAGCACTTCAAGGCCTAGATGAAAATGATGAAAAAGCCATCAATGCCCTCAGTCAGAAGATACTCTCTAAAGGTATCACGATGAATATTCCAAATTTGTCTGTTAAAAAAATTACAGAAAGTGGAAAGACAATGGATGGATTCACGCTTAACTCTTTTTTATCTATTGATAAATCATTCAATATTAATGCAGCCTCTCAAAATTCATTAGCACTGCTTAATGCTCTCAGCACCAAAACAAATATCTCTGTCTCAACAGAACTTTTTACTCGTCTTGCACAGGAACCAAAAGCCATGATGGTATTGATGCTCATGCCGCCTGTTGAAAAAGAGGGTAAAAAAATCTATGAAATTGAATTTAGCAAAGGGAAACTAACTGTGAATGGAACCCCGATGATGTGATAATCAAAAAAGCTTAGGTTCATCTAAACCTTTAACCCTAAAGGTATAGCGATGAACCTTACATCTTCCATGTTCTACCAAAGCCTCCATGTGCGCTTTAGTACCATACCCTTTATGTTTTTCAAATCCATACTCAGGATACTTTTTAGCTATCTCTATCATCTCTCTGTCACGTGTTACTTTTGCCAAAATACTTGCAGCACTCACTTGGGCTATTTTATCATCTGCTTTAACCATGGTTGCTATATTGTCAACACCAAAAGTGCTGTTCCCATCAAAAAGATAGTCCACATCAGGTAAATGTTTCTGTATACTTTGTAAACCTTGATGTAAACACTTGGAGATACCCAGTTCATCCACCTCTTGTGCAGAAAAAGAGACGATGTGATAGTCAGAATTCTCAATTACAATCGGATAGAGCGCTTCACGCTTCTTCTCAGTCAACTTCTTGGAGTCCATCAATCCCTCAACAGGGCTTTTCAAAACAACCCCAGCCATCACCAACGAACCAGCTAACGGTCCACGTCCAGCTTCATCTATACCACATAAAGGTTTTTGCTTCATCTCTTTGCACCTGTAAATTGCATTTTAATTGCATCCATCAGTGGGCAGGAAGCCACCATACACAAGGAGCACTAGGTAATAATTGTAACGCGTCAGCACTTTGTATTTTCTTCTTTTGGGTTCGTTTCTCTTCTTTGTTACATCAACAAAGAAGAAAAGGAACAAAGAAAA
>Ga0209013_10005562_pt1 | contig 10822 bp, 10 predicted proteins | sample Cruoilmetagenom2_FD_187291 | JGI IMG/M metagenome (GOLD analysis project Ga0209013, IMG submission 187291) | Oil polluted marine microbial communities from Coal Oil Point, Santa Barbara, California, USA - Sample 2 (SPAdes) (version 2) | ecosystem: Environmental > Aquatic > Marine > Oil seeps ...
AATTCAAGGCCTATTGTCAAAAAAATATTCCCGCAAAATAACCCTGGGAGGCTGTCCGAGAATGGCTTCGTAGCGAGATCGAGCGAAAGTTTTGAGGGCAAGGCGACAAGCCCAAAACGGCCGTAGACGTAGCAGTAACCTACGTTGAGGCCGTTTTGGGCTTGACAACGCAGCCATCAGAATTTGCAGCCGATCGCAGTAGAAGTCTATTCTCATACAGCCTCCTAGGTTAAAATGTCAGTAATAATAACTTTTGGAGATGTATTATGAAAATAGCCTTTTTAATGGATAAGTTACAGTCAATCAATCCAGAATATGAGACCACAAGCTGGCTTATGTACGAATGCAATCAGAGGGGACATACGGTGTATTTTCTCGAACCCCACGATGTATATATCCGCAGTGATGAGATAGTGGCAAGGATGCGAAACATAACTGTTTCACCGGATCTTTCTATAAAAAAATATTGGCGTTCTCTAATAAGGTGTCTGGATAGAGATGAGCTGTTATTTGAGACCGTTACGGAGCTTGACGCCCTATTTCTAAGGAAGGATCCTCCTCTTTTGTATCAGACTATGGAATTTTTGTCGCCGATCAGCGATGAGGTATTCATGGTAAACAGCACCAGAGGACAAATCATGGGCAACAGTAAACTATACACCCTTAATTTCCCTAATATCATACCGGCGACTCACGTGTCCAGAGATCCGGCCAGACTTCTGAAAATCATAGATGATTTTGGAGGAGACATGGTGGTCAAGCCATTGCAGAGGTTCGGTGGTGAAGGGGTGATCAAGGTAAGCGTTAAGGATCGACTAAACCTAAAATCATTGATTAATTACTACATAGGTGCATATAGATCTTATGAGGATCGTGAACCGATAATGGTCCAGGAATATATAGATATTGTGAAGACGGAAGGGGATGTCAGGATCCTTATGCTGAACGGAGAGATCCTTGGAGCCATGAGAAGAAAACCTCGCAAAGGAGACTTCAGGACGAATATTCACGCTGGTGCTCGAGCATATAAGCATGAGGTGACTCCAAGAGAAAAGGAGATCTGCCTTACCATAAAGGAAAAGCTAATAAGAGATGGTCTGTATTTTGTTGGAATTGACGTGATTGGGGATAAACTGGGCGAGGTAAACTGTGTCAGTCCTGGGGGGATTCCTCGCATAAACAGGCTGGATGGTGTAAGGCTTGAAGCCAAAGTCATTGACTTTATTGAACAGAAGGTAGCAAAACGCCAAAGGTAAAAGGAGAAAAAATTATGAAGCTAATCCATTCTATTTTGAGAATATCTCTACTCAGACTGATCTGCTTTTTTGTTCTTTTCTTGACGTGTATTATCTGTTCTGGGCTTTCAGGTTCCAAGGCAAATGCTGCTAATATCCTCAAAATCGGCCTCTTACAAGAACCCAAGACTCTCAATGTCTGGATGGCAAGCGATAAATGGTCCGGCAGGGTGCTCTCGCTAATATATCAACGCCTTTACATACGAGATCCCGACACATTAGAGCTTATCGCGTGGCTGGCTGAAAGTGACCCTGTTTATGATGAATCAACAATTTCATTTACCGTAAAACTAAGGCCGGCCAAATGGTCGGATGGCTCTGAGTTTACCTCTGAGGACGTGGCGTTTACCGGACGACTCATAAAGGAATTCAAAGTACCCAGATTTCTAGCCAGGTGGAAATTCATCAAAAAGATCGAAACGCCCGATAAACGCACCGTTAAATTCTATCTTGAGAAACCGATGGCTATTTTTAAAACACGAACCCTGACTTCACCTATTATACAAAAAAAAGAATGGACAAAGACTGTTAAAGAAGCCAGAAACAGCAAAAAACCTCTCACCACATTGCAAAATCACAAAACAAAAAGGCCGGTAGGAACCGGACCATTTGTATTAAAGGAATGGCATAAAGGGGCCTTCCTTTTTCTCCAGAAAAACAAGAATTTTTTTGCGACCGGTCAAAGGATAGGCAAGAGGATGCTGGGGCCTTATATTGATGGAATTGTTTTTAAGTTTTTCGGGACATCCGATGCCGCTATTCTTGCCCTGAGAAAAGGAACTGTTGACATGTTCTGGTGGGGCATTCAGCCGGGGTACCTCCATGACCTTGAAAAGGACCCTGACATAAGGCTTTTTTCCAATGAAAGAAGTGCGCTTTACTATTGGGGCTTCAATGTCAGAAAACCGCCTTTTAGAGACGTGACCCTCAGACAGGCAATTGCCACGCTCATTGACAAGGATTTTATTGTTACTCGTATACTTCAAGGACACGGCATTCGAATGGATTCCGTTATACCTCCGGGCAACAAGTTTTGGCTTTGTACGGATTTACCCCGTTACGGTGAAGGCCTGATAAAGGAAGACAGGATTAAAAAGGCCCATGAGATTCTAAAAAATGCAGGGTTTACCTGGGATGTTCCACCTGTTAATGAGACAGGGGAAGTGGTCAAGGGCAAGGGAATACGACTGCCCAATGGGGAACTCATGAAAAAATTCACTATTTTAACTCCACCTGCTAATTATGACCCTCTACGGGCTATGAGTGGGATGATTATTCAGGAGTGGCTTAAAGAGGCAGGTATCCCGGTGTCTGCCAAGCCGATGTCCATCGGAGCTTTGCTCCAAAAAATCAATTCGCAACATAATTTTGATGCTTTTATACTGGGTTTTGGAAGACTGGATATTGATCCCGACTGGTTAAGAAGGTTTTTCTGTTCAAGAGAAGACAGAAGACGCGGAGGCAACAAGTCCGGGTATCACAACCCTGACTTTGATAGGATTGCTGACGAATCTGCTGCCACCATTAACAGGGAGAAGCGGCGGAGTTTAATCCGTGAGATGCAAAGGGTTATCATGCGCGATGTGCCCTATATCCCTCTCTATACTCCCGATTTGATTGAAGCGGTGCGCAAGGGTAAGTTCAGCGGGTGGGTAGAGACGCTTGAGGGAATTGGTAATCTCTGGTCATTTTGCGAGCTTAAACCGAAATAAATCGTGCCTTGACCGTGTCAAAGTTCAGGCCAAAAGGAGGATCAAAAACCCTCAACCCCTCTCTAATATAGGAGTTAGGAGGATTTTTGATATACGGATAACTTAATTTATTGCTATGGAATTGTTGAAATATATAGGCCGACGATTGATTCAGATCGTGATCATTTTTTTTGTAATCCTTACGGTCCTGTTTTTACTTTTTCGTCTGGCCCCCGGAGACCCTGTCTCAAGAATGGTCGACCCGGATATGACCCCGGAGGACGCGGAACTCCTTATCTCCCAGTTAGGCCTTGATCAGCCCCTTGGGGTGCAATACGTCTATTATTTAAAAAATTTCTTTACGGGCAATTTCGGCAACTCCTTTAATTACGGGGAACCTGTGATTAAGATCATTTGGGACCGATTACCAAACACCATTCTGCTCTTTACCACGGCCATTATACTTTCCGCCCTGGTAGGCATATTTTTGGGTAAAATCGCATCGTGGCACAAGGGAGAAAAAACAGACACAGTGATGACCATAGGGGCGTTGGTCACCCATACTGTTTTTCTCCCGTGGCTGGGCCTGATACTAATCTGGGTTTTTGCATACAAACTGGGCTGGTTTCCAATCACGGGCATGCTTTCAGAAGATATATGGATGGACCCGGATGTGGGCCTGTTGACCAAGTATCTGGATGTTTTTCATCATATGGTCCTTCCCCTGGCTACCCTTTTTCTTATACATTTCGGGTCCTATTTGTTGATCATGCGCAGCAGTATGCTGGATACTCTGAAAGAGGACTACATTCTTACTGCAAAGGCCAAAGGCCTTAAGGAAAAAGTGATCCGCAATCATCATGCAGCTCCCAACGCAGCTCTTCCGGTTGTTACCAGCGTGGGGCTCAGCCTTGCCTTCTCAATAAATGGGGGCGCCCTTACTGAAACAGTCTTTACCTGGCCCGGTATAGGCAGGGAGCTTGTCATGTCAGTAAGCCAGAATGATTACCCCCTGGCCCAGGCCTCATTTTTACTTATAGCAATAGTGGTCCTTCTCTCCAATCTGGTGGTGGATATCCTTTATGCCTACCTCGATCCACGGATCAGGTATTGAGCATAATAATCTGAGATAAATGAGCATGGAAAAACCTAATAAAAAACGTCTGAATAGATTTCCATGGGTGGCCCGGTTTCTGGGGGGTTGGGCCATTTACAGGCAAAACCTACTTGGCAAGATCGGTCTTGGTCTGCTGGTCATATTCGGGTTGATGGCCCTGTGTAGCTTCATCCCGCCCTTAATAGACCCCATGTACCAGCCCATGATCGGGGTAGATCCTGAGATTTCCTATTCAACCGGCCCGTGCATCAGACACTGGTTGGGTACCGATTTTATGGGTCGAGATATTCTGAGCCAGCTTTTGGCCGGCGCAAGGGTTGCTTTTATGGTGGGGATATCAGCCGCATTTATGAGTATCGTTTTTGGTACGGCCATAGGGATGATTGCCGGGTATATGGGTAGGTTCATAGACACTCTGTTGATGCGATTTGCAGACATGATCATGGTCATGCCCACCCTTCTGGTCGTGCTCATCATGGCTGCCCTTTTTGGCCAGCTCAATATTTGGACTATTGTATTGATTATTGCACTTTTTCGGTGGCCGGGGGTCTCCAGGGTAATCAGGGCACAGACCCTCTCCCTGAAGCAAAGGCCTTTTATTGAAGCCGCCAAGGTGGCCGGGGCGTCACATGCGAGAATCATTTTCAGACATATTATGCCAAACGTGTTGCCACTCGCATTTCTCTATATGACCTTTCGTGTGACCTCCGCAATTATTATTGAGGCGGCCCTTGCCTTTTTGGGTTTTGGAGATCCAAGCACAGTCAGTTGGGGTATGATGCTCCAATGGGTGTGGAAAACGGGACACATGTTCAATGCCCCATACTGGCTCTTGCCCCCGGGCATTTGTATCTCGCTGATAACCCTTTCCTTCTATATGTTAGGCAGGGCAATGGATGAGGTGCTTGATCCAAGGCTAAGAAATGAGGAACAGGCTGGTTAAAATGGCTTTGTTGGAAGTTGATAACCTGAGCATTGGATATCAGACCCCGAACGGCTTTCTCGAAGCGGTGGAAGGAGTTTCCTTCTCTTTGGAAAAGGGTAAATCCTTAGGTTTTGTTGGAGAGTCCGGCTGCGGAAAAACTACCATAGGCATGGCACTTATGAGGTTGTTACCTCGCAATACGTCAGTCAAAGGCGGTCATGTTGCCTTTGAGGGTCAAGACATGCTTAAGATGTCGGATGAGGATATGAGACTTATCCGGTGGAAAAAGGTTGCCATGATTTTTCAGGCCGCCATGAATGCCCTGAATCCTGTACACAGAGTAGACGATCAAATCGCAGAGGCCATTCTGACCCACGATCCCGCATCCTCCAGAGGAGACGCCATGAAACAGGTCGAAGACCTCTTTCAGCTTGTCGATATCCCAAAAGGTCGCATGAGAGATTACCCGCACCAGTATAGTGGTGGGATGAAACAGCGAGCAATCATTGCTATGGCCTTGGCCTGCAGGCCCAAACTAATCATTGCCGATGAGCCAACAACCGCCCTGGATGTGATTGTCCAGCATCAAATCCTGGAAGAGACAAAAAATCTGCAGAAGAAATTTAAAATCAGTATCATATATATTTCACACGACATTTCTGTTGTTGCTGGTGTTTGCGATGATATTGGAGTAATGTATGCAGGCCAGTTGGTTGAATATGGGAGCAAGATAGAGGTATTTGGCTCACCGGCTCATCCTTATACAAAAGCCCTTCTTTCATCCTATCCAAGATTGACTGGAGAAAAGGACAAACTTGCGCCTATTCCTGGTGAGCCACCCAACCTTATTAATCCACCTTCCGGTTGTCGGTTTTACGATCGTTGCCCCTCAGCCAAAGTCTCATGCAAAACAGAGGCGCCGGTATGGGTAAAATTGACCCAAAGGCATAGCGCCCGCTGCTCATGAATTCGGTAAGTACAATGATAGAAAGCAGCAAGAGACCAATGCTTCAGTTGGAAGACATAAGCAAAACCTACAGGTCGAAGGGGTCTTTTTTTGGAGGCTCAGGAAAAAAAATTGTCGCTCTTAACCATGTATCTTTGAAGATATTTAAAGGCGAGATATTTGGACTTATTGGGGAGAGTGGCAGCGGTAAGTCCACCGCAGGACGTCTTATTGTTAAACTGGAAGAACCGTCCGCAGGAGAGATATTCTTAGATGATAATAAAATCACCGGACTCAAGGGAAAGGCATTAAAGGCTTTTCGCCTAAAGGCACAGATGATCTTTCAGGATCCTTATCAGTCCCTCAACCCCCAGATATCCATATATGATACGGTCTCAGAACCATTGATTATCCACAAAACAAAGAATGTTCAAGCCAGGAAGCATTTGGTCTTACAGACCTTGAAGTCAGTGGGACTTTCGCCGCGTGATGACTTTTTACATCGTTATCCTCACCAACTAAGCGGCGGACAGAGGCAGAGGGTAGCTATAGCACGGGTCATGGTCTTAAAGCCAAAGTTTGTTGTCGCCGATGAGCCAACGTCCATGCTCGACGCCTCTATTTCTGCTCAAATTTTCAATATTTTATTAGAAATGAGGGAAAAACTTGATGTGACCTTCCTCTTTATCAGTCACAGCTTGGCGGCCGCTCGCTACCTCTGCGATCGCATTGCCGTAATATACAGGGGAAATCTGGTTGAGATGGGTCCTGGAGAGAAAATTATACAAAAACCAAAACACCCATATACGCAAGCCCTCCTTGATGCCCTCCCCAAATTCGGGCATTGGGATAAGGTAGAAGGTCATGATACCCTTTTAAGGGTTGATCGTGGTGATTTTCAAGATGTAGGCTGCCCTTTTTTTGGCAGGTGCAAGGTAGCCCATCAACGAAAATGCAGCCAGGAAAGGCCGCATTTGAGAAAATCGGATGGCTCCCGTTTAGTGGCCTGCTTTTATGCATAACCGGAAATGAATACAGGTTTCGAATGAAATTTCCTTTTATCATATCCATGCCACATTGTTCCTGCCGGATTCCTGAAGAAGTGATGCCGACTCTTGTCTTGACCAAAGAGGAAATATGGGAGTCCACTGACATAGGGACGGAAGAGGTTTTTGGCCCCCTTCCCGCGAAAGTTTCCCTTCGTGCCCGATGGAGCCGGCTTGTGGTTGATCTAAACAGGAGCCATGATCAAATGGATCGTAAAGGGGTAATCGCACAAGTGGATTACCATGGCCGCTCTGTCTTTTCGGAAGGCTGTATCCCTGACGAAAATGAAGTAGAGCTGCGGCTTAGGGAATATTACTGGCCTTTTCATAATCGTTTGACCAAGGCCCTTGAAAACCCGGATAACAAGGCCTTGTTTGATTGTCATTCTCTAAATGGAATTGGACCGGCTGAAGCGCCTGATAAGGGAAAGAAAAGGAAGGATATCATCTTGAGCAATAATGGAGATCAAAGCGGAAACGCTGATCCTGCCCGCGGCAGAATAACCTGCCCGACAGAAGGGCTGTATCTGATGAAGGCGGCCTTTAAAGAATCTGGTTTTTCTGTCTCTATTAATGATCCGTATGCCGGAGGTTTTATTACAACCCACTATGGCCAAAAATATGCGCGTAAAGGAAAAATTAGTGTCCAGATTGAAATCAATCAAGATCTCTATCTGGAACCCAACAGTTTGCAACCAGTAGCACAAAGGTTAGAGGAGGCCAGGACCAGGGTTTTGCAGGCATTTGTGAGAATTGCCGATAAATTGTAAACAGGCCAAATGAGACTTTTAGGAAGGTTTTTTCGGGTGACAGGCACAAAAGGGAAAAGAATGATGCGGCTGAGAATTACATTTTTAATTATACTTGGAAATTCAATCGGGGCTATTTTGACCCGCCTATATTTTTTTATCCTTTATCAACCTTCGTATGTCCGGCATGACATTCCGCCTTATTATGATATTCTATTTTTTATTATCGTCTCCAGTGTGCTTATCCTCTCTTTTGTGGGAATAATGTGGCGGTCGTTCACTCCCTTATATCAGGTCGCTAAAGATGAAGTATCAATTGACAGTATGGATGAGGTATCTGCACAAATACTTAAAAAAAAGGCTATTCAATTGCCTATTTATACAGCAATAGTTAGCTTTCTGGTCTGGATCTTGGCAGGATTTATCTTCAGCCTTCACCAACCCGTCATCTCCCAAATTCTTTATGGAGTCGTCTCAGTTGATCTCATTAATTGTCTAAAACAATTCTTTGGTATTACATTTGTCGGTGGCTCAATCACCGCACTCTTTATCTATTTTACTATAGAAAAACATTGGCGGAGGGCTGTGCCGAAGTTTTTCCCTGAAGGAAATTTGAGTCAGGTGAAATACGCCTTTAAGCTCCATGTACATGATCGACTTCTAATCGCGTTTGTTGCGATAAGCCTCGTGCCTCTTCCCTTGCTTGGTATTGTGGCCTATACAAAGGCACAGGCGTTAAATAATGCTGACGCTATTGCTAGGGCCCAAATCCTTTCCTCTTTTTTAGTGGAAGTTATAATTATCACAGTCATTTGTGTTATCTTCTCCATTATATTATCAAGCTTCGTTTCAAAGAGTGTCTCCAATCCCCTGGATAAACTCGAAAATGCGATGAAAGAAGTGGAAAAAGGAAACTTAGATGTACGAGTAGAGATTGTATCAAACGATGAAATTGGTTCTGTTACTGAAGGTTTCAATTCAATGGTTAAGGGATTAAGGGAGTCTGAGACAATAAAGGATTCCTTTGGGAAATATGTCAGCAATGAAATACGTGATGAGATCCTGGAGGGGAGAATATCCTTGGATGGAGAGATGAAAAGGGCGACTCTATTGTTTTCGGATCTTAGGGATTTCACGCCATTTGTAGAATCTACCCACCCCAAACAGGTAATCCGCCTTCTGAACCAATATTTTACCCAGATGACAGAGGCGATCAAAGAAAGCCGTGGTCTTGTTCTCCAGTATGTTGGCGATGAGATTGTGGCGGTATTTGGGGCCCCTGTAAGTTATGATGACCATCCGGATATGGCTGTCAAAGCTGCATTAGAGATGAGAAGACGACTGATTGCATTGAATCAGGATCTTGAGAAACAAGGGTTCAGACCTTTCCAGCACGGAATCGGTATTCATACCGGAGCTGTATTGGCAGGCAATATAGGGAGCAAAGACCGGATTTCATACACTTTAGTAGGCGACACAGTAAATTTGGCTTCAAGAATCGGCGGGCTTACTAAGGAATTTTCCTGTGACATAATTCTAAGCCAGACAACTAATAACCTCCTCACCGGAAATTTTCGTACCGGACTGCTTTCCTCTACTAAGGTTAAGGGCAAAAAAGAAGAGGTGATAATATACAAACTCTTGGATCATGCTTAAAAGGAAACAATTTATGAACGGCCCAATGAGGTTGGTCAGGTCTGAAAAGATATCCAAATATAAAAATTTGCGACCAATCTATGAATGGTCAAAGGGTAAGGCATACCTTTTTGTCGACCAGGTCAAGTATGCCGGAAAAGTTGGTTCTATCCTATATTATTTTAATCCCCCGGTTCACCAGGTAGGAAACGTGGAGCTGGATGCCTATCTTGCGGGACTGGATAGGGTTTTTGATAAGAGGGATCAACTTGGATTTCTTATCCTTTATGGCTCCAACGATCCAGCCCACGCGGGTGCGGATCTTAAAGAAATCCTTAACAGACTGGACAGAACCTTGGAGACGCAAAAGGAGAAGGATATCTTCTTTGAATGGGTCGACAATAGGTTAAAGAAAGGAATTTCCCTCCATGCTTATTTAAGAAAAATTGCTAAAAATATGAGAGTCGCGGCTGTTTGTGGGGGAGGGACAAGGTTCGGTGCCTCAGCTGAAATTCCTTTGATGTGCGATTACCTGATAGGCGACTCAAGAAGTGCCATGTGTTTTAGCGAGGCATTGATTGGCCTTATTCCAGGTCTGTCAGGAATTGCCAGGGCACTAATTAAGGCGGGACCAACCAATGCGGAATTTATGGCCAAGACATCCAGGGTGATTAAGGCTGATCAGCTAAAAAATATCGGAATCTATAATTTGGTTGTAAATACTCCCTTTCCTTTACCCGAAAGACAGAAGACAAATGATCCTGAGGCCGGCAAGATAAAGTATCAGAAAGCCCTGGAGATCAACAACTATGATACGGGACTGCTTTTGCTTCCAAAGGGATTTGAACTTTGTACTTGTCAGGAGGAAGAGCTCCCGAAGGTAAACGAGAAAAAGAGACTTGTCCTGGCTACAAAAGAGGAGATTCTATTAGAAACGGCTAAGAGAAAGGCCCCCGAAAACTATTCTCATCTTTGGGGAAAAAATTTAAAAGACGTGAAAGAAGATATAATTATGCTCGGAAGGCCTTTAGCGCCACAATCTGTAGATGCTATTAACAGCCTTTTTGAATGTTACGAACCCACAAAATTTGATGAGATTCAATTTGTTAAAAGAGAAATGGAGGCAGATGCAAGCCTTTATAGGGACCCAAGATTCCGTGCAGGTTTGATTGGAACCCTTAAACAACGGGTAGTTGATTTTAGGTGAAAGTATTGTATCACCTAACGTTGCATAAACCCTAACGTTGCAAAAGTCGAGGATGCCCCATATCTAAGGCGCCAATGGTGAAGCTGTAGTACTTTACCGCGAACTCTTGGCAACGAAGGAGATGGGGTATCCTCGACTTTCCTGAAGGGTAAATAAAATGGCAACTTTTCACTTGTTTCATGATACCACTTTCGGTGAAATCCAAAATTCA
>Ga0209013_10005563_pt1 | contig 10822 bp, 10 predicted proteins | sample Cruoilmetagenom2_FD_187291 | JGI IMG/M metagenome (GOLD analysis project Ga0209013, IMG submission 187291) | Oil polluted marine microbial communities from Coal Oil Point, Santa Barbara, California, USA - Sample 2 (SPAdes) (version 2) | ecosystem: Environmental > Aquatic > Marine > Oil seeps ...
TCCTTTTCCACATACTCTCTTTTTCTGAGTGTTTTTATGGTGCTTACATAGGTTGAGGGTCTTCCAATGCCTACTTTCTTCATTTCCGCCACAAGTCTCGCCTCCGAGAACCTGGGTGGCGGAGTTGTAAACTTCTGTTCCTTATCGAAGGATTCAAGCAGGACCTTTCCAGTCGACAGCACCGGCAGCCGGTTCTTTGTCTTTATGAATGCCGGATCTATCAAAGAAAATCCTGGTTTCAGGAGTACCTCACCTATTGAGCTGAATTCAAGCCCCGCACCGGATACCGTTACGGTAGTATTGCTGATTACGGCGTTACTTAACTGCGTTGCAGCGAAGCGGCGGAAGATAAGTCTGTACAGTGAGAATTGAGAAGGCGTCAGAATTGATTCCACCTTTTCAGGAGTAAGCATGATATTAACAGGCCTTATGGCTTCATGGGCATCCTGTGAGCCCTTTGCACTTCTGTACCTTCGCACTTTAGGAGAGAGTGCATCCGCACCGTACTTCTCTGCGAGGTATTCCCTGCAGCTTTTGATGCTTTCAGGACTCATTCTGACGGAATCGGTACGCATATAAGTGATAAGACCGGTTCTTTCAGTGCTTCCGATTGATATACCCTCATATAGCTGCTGGGCAATCGACATTGTTCTTGACGGGGAGAAAGACAGCCTGTTTGAAGCCGTCTGCTGAAGCGTGCTGGTGATGAATGGAGGAGGAGGCTGTACTGATTTTTCTCTTGAAGTGACTTTAAGTATATCCCAGTCAATACCCGTCTCTCTCATTCTACCAATAACACTTTCAGCCTCACCCTCACAGGATGGGCTCTTCCCGGGTTTCCCTGATGCATTTCCATCGACTCTGCAGAGAGATGCTTTAAAAAGAGTATCTCCCTGGATGAATTCTGCGTCGATGATCCAGTATTCAACGGGCAGAAAGCTTGTAATAGCGTCTTCCCGCTCCTGAATAATCCTGAGAGCCACCGATTGAACTCTTCCAGCGCTTTTCCCTTTCCCCATAATCCTCTGGAGCCAGGATGAAACCTTATACCCTACAAGCCTGTCCATTACCCGTCTTGCCTGCTGAGCGTCCACCAGCTGCATATCTATTGTACTTGGCGTTTTTAAAGCTCGTAAAATTGTATCTTTTGTTATCGCGTTGAATCTCAGTCTGTTGAATACTACACCTTTTCGCTCAAGGATCTGTGAGAGGTGCCAGCAGATGGATTCTCCCTCGCGATCAGGGTCAGCTGCCAGGTATATCCTGGAGTACCCCTCAGCTTTTTTCTTGAGGCGGGATACGATTTTTCTCTTCTCCGGCATTATCGTATAGGTTGGTTTGAAATCAGCTGTTTCGTCAACACCCAGATAGTTCCTTGGAAGATCTCTAACATGACCATTTGAAGCTACTACTTCATAGTTGTCACCAAGATAACCGCGAAGGCTGGTTGCCTTTGCAGGAGATTCTATGATTACGAGGCTTTTCTTTTTCTTCTTACTCATAAGTCTTTCGTGATTGAATAGTATTCATGGAATAGTGCCTTATCGAGAAATATTCCGGGAGGGTACATGATCAGTTCAGATCTGTCATCCAGTCGAAGATTCTACCGGTGATAAGCTCAGTCGTCTCCGGCAGAAACGCCTGTTTCCTCTGAAGGATATTGGGGCTGTTGTATCCTGCAAGAACAGAAAAACTGTCAGCTGTGAAGGTGAACAGGACCGCATTGTAATACTGGTTTTCTCTGTAGTACAGAACCATCTGATCAACCACTGTGGAATCCAGCATCATGCCGAGATACCCCAATAGAGCGGCTCTTCTTTCAGCAGGTTCTGGATGCAGTATGGACATCAGAAGTATTTCTAATCCGTCATCTGTGCGGACAAGTGAAATACCGTCGAACTCAATTGAATAGACTGATGCCAGCTGACCAAGGATTTCGGCAATTGCAGGCAGGGAATCGGTCAGGATTGTAATGCTGTTGATCGGTGAGGAAGTAATGATCCTCGGTAGAGAGTATTCCTCAGTTACAATCAGAGAATCGGGCAGAGAAATATCAATGAGTGAAAGGTAATCGCCGGGTGGTAATGTATCCGCTGGCAGCGAATCATCCGGGGTTATGATTGAATCTACTCCTACAACATGTGTTGTATCAGGTACATCATTCGTATTTACCTCTGTAGTATCAGTACTTCCATACTCTATCTCTGTGGTATTATCATCGGAGGAAGACAGGAGATTCATCGGGTCAATAATCAGAAAGACGGCAACCATTACCAGTACTGTTAAAATGACAGCAATGGGTGGAATACTGAATGACTTACCTGTTTTTGCAGGTTTTGATACTCTTCCGGGTGAATCAGTAACTCTCTTTGAGGGTTGACTGGTATCCTGTTTTGATTCGGGTACGGAATCCAGTGGGCGATCCACAGTTTTTCCATCTGTAGCGCACTTTTCGCAAACGTGATGTTTTCTGTTATAACAATCCGAGCATGTCAGCTCGCCGCATACCTGGCATGGTGCTAGTTTGAAGCCGCCTGTAGGAGTCCTGCCGCATATATGGCAACGCTCTACATTCAGCATCTCCTCCGACGCTGAGGTAATAATCAGCGAGTCGTCTTCGTCGTCTTCAATGTCATTCAGGTTTCGATCTTCCTGAGTAGTGGAACTCGTCTCGTAAAAGATACCATCTGATTCTTCGGGTTCAGGGTGGTCTTCTTTGCTCTGTTCTTCAGATAGAGTGAAATCATCGGTTTTTGTATCGTAAGTTGCTTTTTCGGGTTCGCTTTCTTTGGCAGCAGGAGTGGCAGAATTTCCATCGTAGTGCCTCGGAAGGAGGTCTACGAATGGGTACATCCTGTCCTGAAGTATCCTGCCCTGCTCCATTTCGACACCTTCACTGAGAATGTTGGGGGAAGAATCTACCTTTTCCCTCGCTTCTTCTCTGGACATTCCGAGTTCAGTAATGAGCAGGTCTATTACTTTAATCTTTTCATCTTCTCTGGTCAGTCTCACGAGAAGAAGGTCGACCATTCTGCTGCTGTTCAAATCAGCCTCTCTTCTGATCGAGGGCAAGGGAGAACTGACGGTGCAGTCTGCGCATCACAATACGGCTTGCTTTTCTGAGGGTTTCAAACACTCCTGTGCCGTCCGTTGCAATTGACTCGATACAGGGAACCCTCTCGAGACCGAGCCGTTTTCTTATAACATCGGTTGGAAGAATGTCGGGAAGATCTCTCTTGTTTGTCTGGAGTACAAGGCTCAGTCCCTTTCGCTTCGAACTTGTGAGGTTATCCTTAAGATCGCGCAGACTTGCTATATTGGCATCCATTCTGGCTCTCTGAGAATCGGCAACGAATATAATGCCGTCAACACCCTGAAGAATCAGATGCCGGCTGTCTGTGTACATTGCCTGTCCTGGTACACTGTAGAGATGAAGCCTTACCTTGAATCCGTAAATGGAGCCTGTGTTTATGGGAAGGAAATCAAAAAACAGGGTACGTTCGTTACCTGTAGCCAGCGAGATAAGCTTTCCACGGTCACTGGAAGGTATCTGACTGTGGATAAATTTGACGTTTGTTGTTTTACCGGACAATCCTGGTCCGGCGTATACTAATTTGCAATCGATCTCTCTTGAACTGTAGCTAACTGTTGCCATCAGTATTTTCCCCGTTTCCAGAATCCTTTTCATCTATCTCGATATCCTTAATACCTTCTTTCATTCCCTTTCTGAACATATTGAGCGCCTGACCAACTGACCTGGCCAGATCAGGAATTCTCTTTGCTCCGAAAAGCAATATAAGAACAACGACTATCAGTATTATTTCACCGGTACCTGGACGAAACATCATAACATCTCCTGCCTGCAGTAACTGTTCAGAACCAGCGGTAAAGATAACCTACAAACATCAGTCCTGCAAAACTCATGAGATTCAGTTTAAAAGCAATCTCCTGCAGAGCAAACCTGAATACGATCAGATCGAAACCGAGCGGCCCTACTGAAAACTCCAGAGCACCTCCGAAAAATGATCGCAGAGCTGTGGATGATTCAGGCAGAAGAGCTGCTATCGCTTCACCGAATACAGTACCAGTCATCAATCCGAAGAAAGAAATGGTTATCCAGAATGCAGTAGAGCGATTGTGAAGCAAAACTCCTCCAGCAATTGTAATCTATTCCAGCGAACTTACTGAATCAACCCCTGAATCATGAATCCAGGGAAATCCTCTTTTCAATAACACAATAGCTACAATACCAGTAATGGTTCCTGAAAGGGTACCCCACATTATAAGGGGCAGCAACAGTGCGCCTGCAGGAAGGCCCGGAAGCAGTACTGAAGCTGTCAGGAGCTGTACTGAAAGGCTTCCCAGACTCCCGGTGACTGACATTCCGGTGACTGAAAGTATCTTTTTAACACTCCCCATCATAAGTGCTGATGCGATTCCGCCGGAAAGAGATAGCAGATATGTAGGTGTCGCAAGGGTACCGATAACTATTGCTGCACCTGTCGACCTGAGAATATTAACCCTCAAACCTGTCCAGAACCCGTATTTGGCAATTGCGGCAACAGTGATTACGTTGGCAAGCCCCGGCTTAATAAATGGAATCGGTCTTGGGATGATATTCTCTATGACACCTGCACCTATTGCCAGTAATACCAGCAGAACTTCTATTTTAACTCTGTCTGCTCTCTCTTCAGTTGTTCTGGGCATCTACCGCTTCTTCAAGAAGGGATTCCACCTGCTGAAATAACTTGGCTGCATTGAAGTATCTCTTTGCCCTCTTCAGTGCCCCCTCCGCGAGAATAGAATGAAGATTCGGGTCGTCAAGTTTCAGCAGAGCCCCTGCCAGAGCAGCGGCATCACCGGGCGGGATGACCAGCCCTGATACACCGGAAGCGTTTACCCATGGTACTCCTGTAGACAGTGCCGTACTTACGACGGGAATACCGCATGCCATTGCTTCGGTCTGAACCATACCGAAAGCCTCGCTTCTAAGAGTGGATGGAAGAACAAGGCATCTGGCCTGCTGATAGAGTTCCACAAGCTCCGGATCCGAAGGATCGCTTACAATGGTAACATTGAGCTTCTCCTTCCGGATCCTCGTCCGTACTCTGCTCTCCAGTGGACCTCCACCGACCATAAGGAGTCTTCGCCGGGGAAATTCGTTCCATGCGTCAAGAAGAACTTCGATACCTTTGTACTTTCGGAACCTTCCCACAAAGAGGACGTAATCCTCTTTATCCGTCCTGTCAGGTGGTTTGAAAACTTGAAGATCGGAACCTATGGGTATCACCGTGGTATTTTCAAGTACAGAAAGATACTTTGATGTATCACGGTAGGTATCCGATGTTGCTATAACCCTGAAAGCACGTTTTAAGAATCTTCTGAGAAGCGGACCGTAAATCGGAAGAAAGAAAGCCTGCCTTACAATATCACTGTGGTAAGTCACAATATATGGAGTATCGCACCCTGAAAGCATCCATGCAGCAACAGCTGAAGGAAGCGGAAGATGGAAGTGCAGAACATCCGCAGGAGTATTTGCAAGTATCCTGTGCAGACGAAGAGATATTGGATTTGAGAGAATTCTACAGATACAGGGGTAAGTCATGACATTGAACCCCGATACCTGCTCCCAAGCATCATAACCACCCGCTACAAGAACATCAACTTCATGTCCTTCAGAGGAGAGATACTTTGAGAGGTCGTGAATGTATCTCTCGATACCGCCCCTGACGAATGGGTGGATATCCTTGTAGACCTGCAGTATCCTCATGTTCCGAACTCCTCATACACCTTAAGCACTTCTCTAGCCATCCGTTCGTAGGAGAAACCCGCTGCGAAATCAATAAGCGCCTCTTTGTCATGTTCACTTTCAAGTGAATGAAGGATTGATTCGGAAATCGAATCAGGATCAAAGCCTTCCGAAACAATGGAGACCCCCGAGTAGATCTCCTTCAGGGCGGAAGCCGGGGTGACCACCGAAGGGACTCCGGCTGAAGCGGCTTCCAGTGGAGGAAGTCCGAACCCCTCGTAAAAAGATGGATATACAAGAAGCTCCGCTCCGCAGATACAGCTTTTCAGCATATTATCCGAAAGGGGACCGGTCAGAAGAACACCCTTCGTATCAGCAAGCCTTCTTTTCAGTGCAGCGGGACCCCACCCCCATCTTCCAGCGATCACAAGACGGAGATCGGTATGAATTCTATTCACAACCTGCCAGGAATCAAGCAGAGCCGGAATATTCTTCCTCGGTTCGATGGTACCTGTAAATACTATGTATTTCCCCTGAACCGAGAATGTTTTTCTGAAAGCACCAGGGTCAGCCTTGAATGAACCGGTTGAAAGGTAGACTCTTCGTATTCTCTTATCTTCAATTCCAAGGTATTTCCTCGCCCCGGCAGCCGTTGATTCACTGTCAACTATTATCACATCCGCTTTTCCGGCTACTTTCGTGAAATGAAGACGGTAATAGACAGATCGAAGGGGCGGGAACCATGAAGGATTTATGCAGAATGCAAGATCATGCAGTGTAACCGCGCATGGAACAGAGTTGAGCATCCGCCCTGAGAAGGCGGGAAGATGAACAATTGATGGAGAAATAGATGCCGTGAGTGAAGACCGTATTCTGTTTTCGTTGATTACCTTGCGTATGCTTCCCCCGAAATGCTTATATGAGAGAGCCTGGGCTGGAGTCAAAAGTTCTCTGCCGATAAGAGCAAATACGGATGCATCACACTGATCAAAACCTTTAAGAAGTCTCTTCAGATAAACGCCTGTTCCGCCTCTGTTGGAAAGGGAATCAGCGTAGATTACAGCCGCTGCAGGGTAGTCCGGATGATGGGAATTGCTAGATTTCAATTCTGCATGAACTGCCAGCATTTATGCTGGCGGCAGTACCGGATATGTCCGCCTCGTTACCTATTATGGAATCATGGATATTGACGTCCCTAAGAGTAGTATCTGACCCTATAATCATGTTCCTTACAATGGAACCCTGTATTCTGGAACCTGATGCAATTGAAACATATGGACCTACGATGGAAGAGACAATTTCTACGTCGTCATCTATACTTACAGGTGGTACTATTACAGAAGAACAATGTTCCGCATCCGATAACCCTGTTCCCATATCAAGAAGAATCCGATTGGTCTCCAGAAGAGTTTCAGGTTTACCGCAATCGAACCAGTCTTCAACTTCAAAGCATCCGAATTTCCTTCCCTCTTCGAGCATAAGCTGCATGGCGTCAGTCAGCTGGAACTCCCCCTTTGTCTGCCTGCCGCTTGCGATAAGCTTTGATATTGCATCCATAAGAACCGTTCCTGAGGAGAATCCGTAAATACCGACTATTGCCAGGTCGCTGATGAAAACTGACGGTTTCTCTACAAGTTCAGTAACACTGCTGCCGCTGCGAACAACAACGCCGAATCGACCAGGATCTGAAACCCTTTTAACCGCGATCATGTTTGAGTCTTCGCTGTATGCGAGGGAAAGGTCAGCGTTGAAGATAGTATCCCCCAGTACAACCAGGGTCTGTTTGTCATCAGTCATGGGTGATGCCAGATAGACTGCAGATGCAAGTCCGTCCATATTATCCTGAATTGCGTAATCAACCTGAATGTCAGGATAATTCAATCTGGTCCATTTTACAATCTCATCGCCAAGATATCCTACTATCAGTGTTAAATGGTTCACGCCGGAAGCCGTCAGTTTATCGATGATATGCCCGAGTACGGTGTTACCAGCCAGACGAATAAGGACCTTTGGTACGGACCATGTAAACGGCCGCATTCTCGTTCCTTTTCCTGCAACCGGGATTATGGCGTGCATTTAACTCCCCCGATAGATTTCATCCCGATGTATCTCATCAAGTATGATTTCGGGATATTTGGATTCAACATAATCTAGAACACTTTTTCTGATCTCGCCTGAGGATTTCAATATGAGTGCCTTCTCCGCAAGGGATCCGACATCCTTCATACTGATGACACTGATCATCTCTTTTACATCAGGTATGAGCGTCATAGGTACGCTTAGCTCATTCACACCGTATCCGAGCAGAAGAGGAATTGCCAGAGGATCGCTGGCCATCTGTCCGCAGATTCCGACCCACTTCCCTGCTTCCCTGCATTTAGAGATAACAATATTGATCTGCCTGATGACTGCAGGATGCAATGAATCGAAAAGATTTGACACGTATGGACTGCCTCTGTCAACTGCCAGTGTATACTGTGTGAGATCGTTTGATCCTATAGATACAAAAGCACTGTGCGGGAGCAGCAGATCAATTCCCAGAACAGCCGCGGGCGTTTCTATCATTATGCCGAGCGGCGGGATATCTCCTCTTGGAATTCCCTCACGGTCAAGGTTAGTCGCAATATCATCCAGCATGTCCCTGACCTGCACAATCTGATCGTATCCCGTGATCATGGGAAGCATGATCCTGGCGTTGCCGAATCTTGCAGCCCTCAGGAGTGCCCTGAGCTGACTTATGAATTTCTCCGGACGGTCCAGACATATCCTTATCCCCCTCCATCCAAGAAAGGGATTTTTTTCAACGGTGGGGATAAAATCAAGAAACTTGTCCCCTCCCAGATCCAGTGTCCTTATGATCACAGGATCAGGATTGAGAGTCTGCAATACATGCCTGTATGCCCTGAAATGCATCTCTTCTTCTTCCTCTGCCTCCGGAGAGAGAAGTCTTATGAACTCGGTCCTGAAAAGACCAATTCCATGTCCTCCGAAACGGCCGACCTGCTCCGCTTCCTGAGAGAATTCAATGTTTGCAGAAAGCTCTACAGCCTTTCCATCTGCTGTTACTGCAGGACTATCAGCATTCAGTGCGATCTCCGCCTCTGCTGTGTTGTACCGCTTCTTCAGTTCGGAATAATACTGCAGCTCATCCTCATCTGGATCGAGTATTACCTCCCCGTGAATTCCGTCTATTATCACTACCTGTCCTGGAACAGCATTCTCGGCTACATTCTTAAGAGCAACAACAGCCGGAATCCCCATGCTCCTTGCCAGTATCGCAGTGTGTGATGTCGAACCGCCCAGATCTGTCACTATCCCCAGAAGCTGTTTTCTTGAAAGCCCTGCGGTCTGTGATGGATCGAGGTCCTCAGAGACAAGGATAACTGGACTCTTGAGGCTGGAGAGTGCCTGCTTCTCTGTACCAAGCAGGTTAGCCATCACCCTTCTGCCAACATCTCTTACATCATCAGATCTGCTGTGGAGATAGGGATCCTCAATAGCATTGAAGCGCTCAAGAACATCGTACAATACCTTGCTTACAGCGTACTCGGCGCATACAAGATCATCTTTTATCTGTTTACGTACTTCGGGGATAATGAAAGGGTCACTCAGAAGAAGAATATGAACCTCTATGAGCTGCTTCCCCTCGATGACATCACTTAAATGTTCTGATATCTGTTCGAGTTGCGCACGGGTCTTTTCAATGGCTTCTGCGAATCGCTCCAGCTCGCTTTTTACTTCAGAGGCTGTTCTCAGAGTTCTCTTCTGAACTCTTATCTCTTCAACATTCAGAAGAAATGCGGGGCCTATGGATACTCCCGGAGACGCAGGTGTGCCCCTCAGTCTAATACTCACGCGTTCTATTCCTCTCCGAATCCGTTCCTGATTATCTCGATGATGGATTTAAGCGCGATGTTTTCATCGTCACCTTCAGCCGTGACTTCTATGATACTCCCCTTACATGCGGCAAGTGTCATTACACCCATAATGCTCTTAGCGTTGACAGAATCTCCATCAACTGTCAGTGTCAGATTGCAATCATACTGTGAAGCCGCCTTGACTATCTGAGCTGCCGGGCGGGCGTGAATGCCGAGTCTGTTCACTACTTCAGCTTTTTCAATTTTCACGGAGGTCCTCCAGGTTTTTCTTATTACCTGATTTGAGTTCTTTCATTATTATTCTGGCAATAAGGTCTTTTTCAACCTCCTCGGGTACATTCCTTCCCTTCTTGAGAAGAAGGTAGTTCATGACTGCAACCTCAAGCAGCAGTGTAAGGTTCCTTCCGGGAAGAACAGGTATTATGGTCAGTGGTATCGGAAGATCAAGTATAGTACTGATCTTCTGAATAAGACCGGTTCTATCGAAATCCTGATTATCTCTTGACCATTCTTCCAGTCTCACTTCCAGATTTATCTGCTGCCTGTTCTTAACCGACCGTATACCGTAGAATGCAGAGACATCAACAAGGCCAAGTCCTCTGATCTCCATATGATGTGCCATTTCCGAATCCCCGGTTCCTATGATCGTGTTGTCTATTCTTCTTACATGAACCCTGTCGTCCGCGATAAGTCTATGTCCTCTCTCTATAAGCCCCAGCACAGTCTCGCTTTTGCCTATTGCGCTTCTTCCGGTGCAAAGAACTCCTGCACCGAACACCTCGACCAGACTTCCGTACACATTCGTCCGGGGTGCGAACACAATATCCAGGTAACTGTGCAGCTCATGTATCAGTGGAGTAGTGTCCATTTTTGAGCGAAATAGAGCAGAAGAATTCGATCTGGAGAGACGTACAAGTTCTTCCGGCGGTTCCAGTCCTTTTGTAACAATGCAGCAGTATATCGGGAATTGAAATATCGCTTCTATCAATGAATTTCTTCGCGGCACCGAAAGTGAATTGAGATATGATATCTCCGTTTCACCGAATATCTGTAATCTGTCATGGAGGAATTTGTGAAGGTATCCTGTCAGTGCCATTCCGGGTCGGCTGATATCCTGTGATTCGATCATTCTCCCGAAACCGGTATCTCCGTTTACTGTTTCCATCTCAAGGCGGTCGCCAAGTATCTCGAAGAG
>Ga0209013_10005564_pt1 | contig 10819 bp, 8 predicted proteins | sample Cruoilmetagenom2_FD_187291 | JGI IMG/M metagenome (GOLD analysis project Ga0209013, IMG submission 187291) | Oil polluted marine microbial communities from Coal Oil Point, Santa Barbara, California, USA - Sample 2 (SPAdes) (version 2) | ecosystem: Environmental > Aquatic > Marine > Oil seeps ...
CGAGGCCAAGAAGCAACAGCATCAGGTCGAGGTCAAAGAGGTCAAGTATCGACCCAACATCAACATCCATGATTTCGACACCAAGACGCGGCGAGCCCGTAAGTTTCTCGAGCAGGGCAAGCACGTCAAGGTAACAATCATGTTCCGCATGCGCGAGATGCGGCGACCGGAGAACGGATTCGATCTCCTGCGCCGGGTGGCCGAGGATCTGGAGGACGTGGCCAAGGTCGACTACATGCCCAGTCGGCTCGAGGGCCGCGACCTGACCATGGTGATCCGTCCGGTCAAAAAATAACCCCGGTGAGAAGAACGGGCTAACCCACATATCTCACCAGCTTCCTGCTGCGGGCGGCGATGCTCTGTTCCAGGTCGCGGGTCGCAGGTCGCACATCGCAGGTCTCAGGTCGCAGGTCTCAGGGCGCACATCGCACATCGCAAGTCGAACCAGAATCGTTCGTTTGTCTCCTGCGATGTCAAGCCTGTTCTGCAACTTTCTTGAGTTTTTCAATGAGACCTGAAGCCTGAGACCTGAAACGGCGCTTCGCCGCCCTCGCAACGGGACCCGGTGAGATATGCGGGCTACTCCCCCCCGTGCACTCGGTTGGCGCGCACCACCGCCAGGTTGCGGCGAAACTGGGCGAACGAGATGCGGTTCAAAGCGCTCCCCTGGCGCCATTCCCGGTAGCCTTCCTCGTCCAGCGCTTCCAGATCCCCCAGAGTCGGCCGGAGGCGATGAGGCGCCGGCGAAAACTCCGGGTGCAGATCAGCCGGGGCGCGCTTGGTCCACGGGCAGACCTCCTGGCAGATATCGCAGCCGGCGATCATCGACCTCAGCTCGGGGCGCAGGTCCTCGGGGATTTCGGAGCGGTGCTCTACGGTCAGGTAGCCGATGCACCGGCGTGCGTCGAGGACCAGGGGCTCCACGAACGCCTGCGTCGGGCAGGCATCGAGACAGGCGGTGCAGGTCCCGCAGTGCTCGGGCCGCGGACTGTCCGGGAGGAGCTCGAGATCCGTGAGCAGGACCCCGAGAAAGAGCTCCGATCCGAGCTTTCGGTTGAGCAGCAGCGTGTTCTTGCCGATCCAGCCGAGACCGGCGTTCGCTGCCCACTCCCGCTCGAGAACCGGCGCGGTGTCGACACAGGCTCGCCAGGCGCTGCCCGGGCGGCGTCCCTCGAGCCAGCGCCCGAGTCTCACCAGGGCCTTCTTGAGGATTCGGTGGTAGTCGCGACCCCAGGCATAACGCGAGACCCACACCCGGCCGTCGGCGTCCGAGAAGGACGAGGAGTCAGGGTGGTTTGACCGGTAGCTCATGGCCACCGCAACCACCGACCGGCAGTTGGGAAGGAGCGCGCTGGGATCCTCGCGTAGCGTGCGGGTGCGCGCCATGTACGCCATATCGCCGTGCATGCCGGCGTCCAGCCAGCGTTCGAGCGCGGAAGCGGTCCGGGCCGGCCCGGCGACGGCCACACCCACCAGGTCGAAGCCCTCCTCGAGAGCCCGGCGTCTGAGATCGCGGGTCAGTTCCTCCACCAGCCGAGGGTAGCTCAGTCAACCTCGAGGGGGAGGTCGACGGCCTTCCAGCTCAAGATGCCGCCCTTCAGGTTCTGCACGTCTTCGTACCCGAGGTCGAACAGGTAACGCATGGCCCGCCTGCTGCGTCGCCCGGTGCGGCAAATCAAGAGAACAGGGCGGTCCCGGGGAAGGTCCGGCTCCGACGTGAGGAGCTCGCTGAGGGGCAGTGATCGTGCGCCCGAAAAGTGGCCGTGATGGTACTCCTCGGGCTCGCGGACGTCGATCACCAGGGGTTGTCGGGTGTCGATGAGCTCCTTGACCTCGATCAGGTTGAGCCGCCTCGCGGGATCGATGGGCACGTACCTGGCGGGAGGAAGCTCGATGTCGATGGGGGTCTTGGAAAGCGCCTGGCACTCGGCGAAGACCCGGTGTTCGCACCGGTACCAGCACCGCGCCGGGTCGATGACGGTCTCGAAGAGGTGGTCGATCGCCTCCTCTTGGGCGAGAAAGTGGTCCTCCCCGAGGAATTCGTCAAACCCGGAGTGGCGCACGGTTTCCAGAACCGCCCTGCGAACCCGGACCATGTAGACATCTCCGTCGCTCTTCCGATAGGTGCGCACGAGGCCTTCCAGCATCTCGATGCCGGTGAAGTCGCACTCGCTGACCCCGTGCATGCGCAGCAGGAGGTACCGCTGCTCAGGGTTGAGGGCCAGGTTCTGGAGGAGGACGTCCTCAACGTGGTGGGTGGCGCCGAAGAAGAGCGCGCCGCGGATGTTCATGACCGCGAGCTGCGGGCACTGGGGGATGCCGGGGCCCGCGACCAGGTGACGGAAGGTGGGGTCGGGGACCACCGGAAAAACCGCGGGAAGGCTCGTGCGGTAGACGTACATCGCGAGCGAGAAGATCACTCCGGAGAGTACGGCGAACTCGAGCGGGAAAACCACTGTGGCGGCAAAGGTGAGACCCATGACCGCCGCCTCTTCTCGGGAGGTGCGCAGGATGCGACGGATGCTGGAGAGGTCGATCATTCCCCACGCCACCAGCAGGATCACACCGGCCACCGCGGCGCGTGGCAGGGAGGCCAGGTAGGGCGCGGTCAGCAGGGCTGCGATGACGAGGGTCGCACCGCAGAAGACCCCCGCCATCTGGGTCTTCGCTCCGGCCTGGTAGTTGACGGCCGAACGCGTGAACGACCCCGAACAGGTGTAGCCGCCGAGAAGGCCGGTGGCGATGTTCGACAGACCCTGACCGACGAACTCCTGGTTAACGTCCAGCCGTTGGCCGCTGGAGCGGGCGATGGTGCGGGCGATCGAGATCGCCTCCACGAGGCCGAGGAGGGAAATCGCGAGGGCGCCGGTGAGCATCTGGCCCGCCTGGCCGCTTGAAAAGAACGACCACGCGGACCGGAGATCGGTTGGCTGCGGCAGCGGGCTGGGGAGGTCCCCCACGACCGAAACCCCGAGACGATCCGCTCCCAACCAACCAACCACCGCCGTGGCCGCGACCAGGGCCACCAAGGACCCCGGAAACCTGGGCAGGAAGCGGTTCACGAGGAGGGTGAGTGCCGCGACGCCGAGGCCGATCACGAGAGCCGCCAGGTGGAGGTCGTCGAGTTGCCGGAATGCCGAGATCAATGTGGCGAGGGTTCCTCTCCTGGTTGCCGGCTGAAGGCCCAGGAGCGTCGGCAGTTGGTTGACGGCGATAAGGATGGCCGCGCCGGCGGTGAACCCCACCAGGACCGCCCGCGAAACGTAGTTGATCAACACGCCGAGACCCGCGAATCCGAAGAGGATCCGGAATCCTCCGACAAGCAACGCCATCACCGAGGCGGCGACGAGGTACTCGGGAGACCCGGGCACCACCAGGGGCGCGAGCACTGACAGCATGAGGATGCTGGCGGCATTGGTCGGCCCGGTGGAGAGGTGGTGGGAAGAGCCCCACAAGCTGCCGACGATGGCGGCGACGATCGCCGCGTAGAGCCCGAAGTGGGGAGGCAAGTCCGCGATCGACGCATAGGCGATCGCCTGGGGGAGGGCCACCATCGCCACGGTGAGGCCGGCCGTGAGATCCGGCGCCACCTGGGATCGGCGGTAGGAGCGCAGAATTCGGACCGGCTGTGCGAGGTAACCCGCCCAGCGCTCGACCACTCCCAGTCCCAGCGGGGGACCGGCTTCCGGCAATCCCGCCTGGTGAACCCGGTATCGCATCGCGCCAATTGTACAGGCAGCGCGGATGGACTTTTTTTGCGGGCGCTGCGGTAGAGTTGAGCCATGGGAAAGACCATTTGCCGGGGGGCTAGTTTTTTATTGGGGTTGTTGCTCTGCGTGCCGGGGGGTTGGGCAAAGGAAAGGCCGCCGGTGGGGATGCTCGCCGTATCGGCCGGAGAGGTCGTGGTGCTCGCCGACCCGACCACAGGCCTGTCGGAGTCGATCCCGGTGGGTCCCGTTGCTTGGCTGTTCCCCGCTCCGGGAGGAATCCTCTTCGCCCCGGATCTGGTGAACGGCCGGACAACGGTGGTCAACCTGCGGACCGCCGGGGTCGAAGAGGTGTTGGACGGCGTCACGATGCCTCATTTCGGCACCATGACCGACCGCTATGTGGTGGTGGGCGGCAACGTGCTGGTGATGAGCTATCCGGAGCGGGCGCTTATCGACCGCTTCGACCTCGAGATTGACCACCCCTGGCAGGTGGCGGTCCTCGCCGGCAACTCCGTACTGATGGTGCTGGAGCGACGGCCGGACGGGCGGGGCGGCACGGCTCTGGCCGCGCTGAACCTCGGCGGTGGCGAGCTGGTTTATCGCCGGCCGCTCTCCGGCGATGTTCGGCACATGGCCTTTTCACCGCCGCTCGGGGTCATGGCGCTGGCCGAGGCCTCCTCCAATCGGGTGTTTCTGGTCGATCCGGGCACTCTGGCGCCGGCGGCCGTGTACGAGGTTCCCGGGGTTCCCGTCGATCTGGTCTTTGCCGATGGCGGTACCACCCTGGTGGTTGCTCTCGCTCGTGACGATGGTCGTGGAGAGCTGGTGATGTGGAGGATCAAGGCGGGCAAGGAGGGCCTCGAGCGGAAGAAGGAGTGGATTGTCGAGCTAGGTGGCGAACCTGTGCGGATGGCGGTATCGCCCGACCTGCGGCATGTTGCGGTGGGGCTGTCCTCGGCCAGCCTGCAGGTGGTGGAGGTGGCGAACCAGCAGCCTGGAGCGACGGTCAAGTTGCCCGCTGCGCCTCGCGACGTCGTGTGGTGCGATCCGGCCGCGGAGGGACCCCTGGTCCCCAAGTGGTCGGACGAGGAGGCGCCGCAGCTCGACCTTGGGGGAGTTCGTTAGGCCGACCGGCGTCCGTGCTAGAGGTCCAGAAAGGCGCTTCCGAATTCACGAGAGAGCCCCCCCTGACAATGTTTGGGACTCAACCAGAGGGTCACCGGAACGTTCACGCTCCCAAGATTGCCAGGGATCGCACGCCCGAAGAAGCGCGCGGTCCAACATTCCGGTGGCGCGCTTCCGATATGTGGTGCGCCCTTCTGTCGTCGCGCCCATGCGCGGGCATCGCGCGGCGCTCTGGATGATCGTTTCCTCGCGCCGGTAATTCCGAATTCCGAATTCCGAATTCCTAATTCGTCCCGCTCTACCCGTCCGCCTTGGGATCCTTCGCCCCGCCCCCATTTGAAGCGGATTTCCTGCGTGGTCTGCGCCTTCGTCTCCGCTTCGTCGGCTTCGCCTCACCTTCGCCTTCCCCCGCGGCGGGTCTGTCGCGACGGGTGTCGGCAGCTCCTCTTCGGGGAGGCCGATCGCGCCGCGGGTCGCTGCGGCGCGGGCGGTGCTCGCGGGGGCGAACCTCGGCGTAGAGATCGTCGCCTGCAAAGCTGACGGGAAGCTCGTAACCCACGAACCGTTGGATAGCGTCGATGGAATAGACGTAATCCTCGCACGCGAGCGTGAGGGCTTTGCCCTCCGCTCCCACACGGGCGGTGCGGCCGATGCGGTGAACGTAGTCCTCGGGATCTTGGGGCAGGTCGTAGTTGATGACGTGGGTAACCCCTTCGATGTGGAGGCCCCGGCTGGCGACGTCGGTGGCTACCAAGATCGGCAGGCTCCCGTCGCGGAAATCGTCGAGCACCTTGAGGCGTTTGGTCTGGACCACGTTGCCGGTCAGCCCGCCGGCTGTGAATCCGTGGCGCTGGAGGTCGTCCACGAGGCGTTGCGCCTGGTAGCGGGTGTTGACGAAGACCATGGTTCGTGAGCTGCCTTCGCGTTGCAGGAGGCCGAGGAGGAGGGACAGCTTTTCCCGCGTGGCGACGTGGAAGAGCTCCTGGTGAATTGTGTCCGGCGTTAGCTGCTCGGCGCTCACCACCGCTTCGACGGGATCGTTCATCTGCCGCCAGCCGAGCGTCATGACCCTCTGCGAGAGGGTGGCAGTGAACATCATCGATTGGCGCTCCGTCGGGTGGGGCATGCGGCGCAGGATCCAGCGTAGGTCCTCGGCGAAGCCCATGTCGAAGAGGCGGTCGCACTCGTCGATGACCACCATCTCGGTCTTGCGGAGGGAGTAGGATCCCTTGCGGTGGTAGTCGATCAGGCGCCCGGGCGTACCGACGAGGAGATCGGTTCCGCGCTCGAGGATCTCCCGCTGTTTTCGGTAATCCAGGCCGCCGAAAACAACGTGGGTGCGGATGCCGGCATGGTGACCCAGCCCCTCTGCGTCGCCGGCGATCTGAACCGCCAGCTCGCGAGTGGGCGCCACGATCAGCGCGCGCGGAGTCTCCGGAGGGGACGGCCGCGGATTGCGTAGCAGGTGGGTGAAAATGGTCAGAAGGTACGCGGCGGTCTTGCCCGAGCCGGTCTGGGCCTGGGCGACGACATCGCGACCGGCCAGCGAGAACGGAAGCACCTCGGCCTGGACACGGGTCAGGTTGGTGAAACCAAGATCGTTAACGGCCCGCCGAATCGGTTCGGGAAGGTCGAATTCGTCGAAGGTTTGGTCCGAAAAATAGGATGCGGATCGTTCGTCGACTGTCATCGACGGAAGATTGTAACACCCGGCACTCGATCGAAGGTCTTCGCGAATAATTCGGGGTACACTCTTGCTGCATCTACCGGATGCGTGGCGCCGGCGTTTTTTCAACGAATTGCCGGCCGATGGCAGGAATAAGGTATTCGGGTATGAGAAGACAATGATGAAGAAGTTGATTCACATCGGAGTTGCTTTGGCGGCCGTCGTCATGGCGACGACGCCCCTCGGGGCCGCAGAGAAGCCGCAGGTGCAGCCCTCTGGAAAACTGCCGGACGGGCTCGAGCCCTACCTAGAAGCCAGGGTTCTCGAGGCAAACGGCCACTACCGACAGGCGATGGAAGCTTATGCGCGCTCCCTGGAGGAGGCGCCGGGCGTGGTCGAGGTGCGCGTCTCCTACGGCAGTCTTCTCGTCGATCTCGGGATGGCCGAACGGGCGGTGGGGATCCTCGATCCGGCCCTCGAGCTGGACGGCGAAGGCCTGCGGGTGCGCGCCCTGGCCTTGGCACAGCTTTCGGCCCGAAACCCCGATCTGCTGGACCAGACGGAGCAAGCGGTGCGGGCCGCCCTCGACGAGGGAGAGAGCGACCCCAACCTGTACCTGGCCCTTGCCCAGGTTCTGCAACGCTCTGGACGCCCTGAGGAGGCCGAAAAGGCGGTTGCGGAGTTGCGCCGGGCCCGTCCGGACAACCCCAGGCTTATGGTGCTCCACGCCGGTCTGCTGAGGGAGCTGGGCCGACGCGAGGAGGCGCTGGAGCTTTACACGAGGTGCGCCGCCGACGGGCCTGCGGCCGCGGGCTGTCGGGAGAGCCAGGTCGAACTGTTGGTGGAGCTCGACCGGCCCGGAGAGGCCGGTGAGGCGATGCTCGGATGGCTGCGCGACATCGATCTGGATGCGCTCATGAGGGCCGCCACCCTTCTCTTGGATGGAGGGCGGTTCCAGCTGAGCCTGGACACCGTGCAACGGGTGCTCGAGCGCGCACCCGACTCCGAACGGGCGTTGGCTGTGGAGGCCCACCTGCTGTCGGCTCTCGGCCGTCATCCGGAAGCGGTGGATCGGTTGCGCCGGATGCTGAAAAAGAATCCGGACAATCTCGACCTGGTGCTCGCCATGGCGTGGTCTACCGGCAGAGAGGGCAACCAGGAGGAGGCGCGGAGGTGGCTCGACCGGGCGTGGGGGCTGGTCGAGGATGACCCGGGCTCGCGCGATGCCGTCCGCTGTGCTCTGACGGCGGCCCGCTTGGAGCTTATCGCCGGCAACCCGATGGTGGCCAGAGAGTGGCTCGACCGGGTGGGCGACCTTGAAGCAGCGGGGGTCGACTACGTTCGCATGCTGGCCGAGACCTTCCGCCGGGAGGAGCAGTGGCAGAAAGGGGTTGCGGCGCTGGTTCGTGTGCAGCCCAGCCTCCGGGACCGGGCGCAGTCCGAGGCCGAGGCGTTGGAGGCCGAGTTCCTCCTGCGGTCGAACGACCCGCGGGCATGGCGGAGGCTGCGTCCGCTTCTCGAATCTGAGGACCTGGCGGACGTGCTGCTCGCCCTCCAGGTCCTGCAGACGGTGGAGCGTTGGCAGGAGGTCGAAGGGGAGGCCGCCGCCGCGAGCGAGCGTTTGGGAGAGGACCGGAACCTGCTATTTATCCGCGCCGCGGCGCTCGAGAATCTGGATCGGGTGGAGGAGTCGGAGGAGCTGTTCTCCCGCCTCGTGGCCTCGGAGCCGGATGACGCCAGTGCCGCCAACTACCTGGGCTATCTGTGGGCCGACCGCGACGTCAACCTCGACCAGGCGCTGGAGCTCATCGGACGTGCGGTCTCCCTCGACCCTGAGAACCCGGCCTACCTCGATTCACTCGGCTGGGTCCACTATCGGCTCGGCGATCTCGACGAGGCCGAGCACTGGTTGCGTCGCGCTATCGACCTTGGTGGCGATGTCGGAGACGGCACTATCCTCTGTCACCTGGGAGAGGTTCTTCTCGCCGGCGGCGAAACCGAGGAGGGTCGTGAGTTCCTTCTGATTGGCCTCGATAAGGGTTGCGAGGATCCGGAGCATGTACGCTCGCTGCTCTCTCGCGCTGACGATGCGAATCACTGAGCCGTGGTGGGATATCCGGGCCGGAGTCTGTTCCGGCGTCTGGAGAGGGGCGTGGGCGGCGATGGCGGTCGTTGCTCTCATAGGAAGCTCGGGGTGCCGGTCGGCCGTCCCAGCGCTCACGGCGCCGCAGCTCGAAAGCGCAGTCGTTCACCTGAATCGCCCCCTGCCCGGCGAACCGGCGGCGCTTTATCGCCTGCGGGTGCGGTCCTCAGGCGGCCTCAGGCTGGCGGTGCGGACCAGCGGGCTGCAAGGCCGTCTGACGGTCTCCGAGCCCTTCGGATCGGCGGTCTCCATCACCTCCTGGGAGGGCTCTCAACCTCCCACCTTCTTCGACCTGCGAGAAGGCTGTCGCTTGGAGGCCTCTGATCTTTCGCAGGTCCTCGGCATCGAAATCTTGCCGCTGCCGCAGGCCGTACGCCTGCTCGGGGGAAGGCTGCCCACCGCGGAGGGAGACAGGGTTTCGTTGCGTGAGGATGGGCGACTTCTGATTGAGGGACCAGGCTGGGCAGCGGTGGCGACGGTGATGCCTGAGCCCTGGCGTGTGGTCTCGGTGGAAGAGATGGGATCGGGGAGGAGCGGCTGGAGTCTGAAACTCTCGGACCATACCAGCTCGGTTCCGGGTTTCGTGCGGGTGGAACAGCGGGGTGGACGCTGGGCCGAGCTCGATCTGATCAGCCTCGAGTGGAAGGAGGGTGACACACTGCCCGCCCTTCCGGATCTTCCCGACTGTACTCTGCGACCACCCAGGTGATGCGCCTGACGGTGACCGCGCCGGCGAAGATCAATCTTCATTTGCGGATAGTGGGCCGGCGTTCGGATGGCTATCACGAGCTGAGGACACTGTTTCAGAGCATCGACCTCGCCGATGAGGTGTCGGCGGAGTCGGCGCCCGACGGTATCCTCGAGCTGCGAGTCGAGCCGCAGGGGAGAGTGACGTCGGAGGAGGATAACCTGGTGCTGCGCGCCGCCTCCTTATTGTGTAAGCGCACCCGAGCGGTGGGCGGTGCCAGGATCAGGCTGGACAAAAGGGTCCCGGTTGGGGCGGGCCTCGGCGGCGGTTCGGCGGATGCCGCGGCAACTCTGGTGCTCCTTAACGATCTTTGGCACCTGGGTTTGGGTATGAACGTGTTGACAAAGATCGCTTCAGAACTCGGATCCGACGTGCCCTTCTTTCTGCACGGAGGGTTGGCCCACGCGGTCGGACGGGGCGAGGTGGTCGAACCCTTGCCCGACCTGCGCCCGTACGGCGTGTTGGTGGTGATGCCAGAGATCCAGGCGATGACCGCCGAGGTTTTTGGGGCCGTCGCACCGCGTTTGACCTGGGAACGGCAGGAGGCTACTGTGGACGCGTTCGTAGCGGGGGAGTCCGGGCTGCCCTGGGGGGATCTTTGCAACGATCTCCAGCCGGTGGTTGTGAATCGTTGGCCCGAGGTGGCCCGGGTGTTGGAGGTGCTCCGCGATATGCAGCCTCTGCACGCTGCGGTCACCGGTTCGGGCGCCGCGGTGTTTGCGATCTTCCCCGATGCAGAGGCGGCGCGTACCGCGGCGAGGGGGCTGGATGCCGGATGGCGAATCCACGAAGGTAGAACCCTCGCCCGTGAGCAGGCCCGGTTAGTGACGAATAAGACCGGTGTTCGAGAGGAGAATGGATCGTGAAAGTGACCGAGGTACGCATCAGCCCGGCAAAGGGAGGCAAGGTTCGCGCCTTTGCCAGCGTCGTCTTCGACGACTGCTTTATCGTCAACGATCTGCGGGTGGTCGAGGGCCGCGAGGGACAGTTCTTTGTGACCATGCCGGCCCGCAAGACGCGCAACGGCCAGATGCGGGACATCGCCCACCCGCTGAATGGCGAGACCCGGGAGCAGATCGAGGCCCTGGTCCTCGATGAGTACGAGTCGGCGGTGCAGAACCTGATCGTACCCGATCGCAGCGTCCAGGACGATGCTGGTGAAGAAAAGCGGCTGTCGCTGATGGAGCGTCTGTCCGCGAGGTTGTTCAACGAGGAGTTCTGGACAACCGAGGCTACGGGTCGGACCGCGGACAAGGAGTGATATCCGCGCGCTCAATTGAACAGGATGCACTCCAGTCGTTCCGGGGGATGCAGGCGGTTCCCTCGAGATCGGGTATACTCTGCGGCGCTTGGGGCGTCGGCAAGTGGTAAGCCACCGGTCTTTGGATCCGGCATTCGCAGGTTCGAATCCTGCCGCCCCAGCCACG
>Ga0209013_10005565_pt1 | contig 10816 bp, 8 predicted proteins | sample Cruoilmetagenom2_FD_187291 | JGI IMG/M metagenome (GOLD analysis project Ga0209013, IMG submission 187291) | Oil polluted marine microbial communities from Coal Oil Point, Santa Barbara, California, USA - Sample 2 (SPAdes) (version 2) | ecosystem: Environmental > Aquatic > Marine > Oil seeps ...
CTGCTTCTCAGTGAAATAGATCCGACAACGATAGGCCATCTCCAACACTCCATCTTGCCTTCAAAGACTGAAGTGTTGCGGCGACCCATTGAGTCCGCCGGACTCTACGGACATTGGTCAATTGCGTTGGGGCTGCCGTTTGGATGTCCGCTTTCGGAGGCAAAGCGGAATATGTGCGAGTTGCGTCCGTTGGATCACTGCCTTGTTCTGCTTTGACGAAAAGGCCGACAATGAGTGGGTGACGTTTCAATCCAGCATTGCGCCCGCTTATGGGAGCGCAACCTACGCACTATTACGACTACCAATTACAGTCGCTAACATAAATGAAGGACTGCCAGGCACGACCATATCAGGGGTTGTTCTGCATCATTTGATATGCGCCGCAAGCTGTTAGCGCTCAGGTAGTGGAACTATTCTCAGGGCAAGGGTTCGTGACGGCAACGTGCCAATTCATTCAATCCTTGTCAGAAACCAGGCGCGGCTTCGCGGTGGCTGGCCATTTGGCCCCGGCTTGCATACTCGCGATTGCGCAACTCTTATCGGAGAGGAGCTGGACATAACATGCAAACGTCTAAACACTGGGCCTTTGCCCCTGATCGCCGCGCGGCTTGAAGGCAAGCGATCTGGGTGATCGAGTTGCCTGCAAGTGACGCGTCTCAAGTTTGGTAGGTCGGTATGAGAGATTCTCTCCTCGTTGTTGCTGCAGGTCTTGGTTGTCTACTGCTAATGCTGGCGCATGGCGCCACTGGGGCGGCAGCCAAAGACATTAGCCGGCAGCAAAAACTGATCACACAACGGGCGGTTACGGTTACGCCCGCTCCAAACCAGCCACCCTTCAAAGGCGTGATTGGTTCCACTATTGGCGAGTCGGTGGCCAGTTGGCCGCAGCTAACCGCAGCACCGAAAGGTGCCCCAAACATTCTCTTGGTAATGCTGGATGATGTTGGCTACGCGCAGCTTGGGGCCTATGGGGCCTACGAAATCAAGACACCGAACATCGATCAACTGGCAAAGGATGGATTGCGATACACCAATTTCCATGCCACGCCGTTGTGTTCGCCAACACGGGCTGCATTTCTTACCGGACGTAACCATCACTCCGTGGCATCCGGCGTTATTTCAGAGTTGGCGACCGGCTTTCCTGGCTATAACGGGCGTATGCCGTTGTCGCATGGCATGATCTCAGAAATCCTCGGACCGAAGGGCTGGTCGACATTTGCACTTGGTAAGTGGCACCTGACGGCAAGTCAGGATGTTAACCTTGCCGCAACGCGCAAATGGTGGCCGCTTGGGCGTGGTTTTGATCGCTACTACGGGTTTCTCGGTGGCACAACGAGTCGCTACGAGCCATGGTTGACCCACGACAATCATTTTGTTCAACCCCCGGGCCGTCCCGAAGACGGCTACCACCTTCTGACCGACATGGTCGCCAAAGCACGCGAGTTCATCCTCGACGTCAAGCACGTGGCGCCGGATCGCCCCTTCTTGATGTATTTCGCGCCCGGCGGCACACGTGCTCCCCATCATGTCCCGAAAGAATGGATCGCGCGGTACAACGGTAAGTTTGATCAGGGGTGGGATCACTACCGCGAACAGTCAATAAAGCGACAGATTGAGCTTGGCATCGCCCCGCCGGGCACAAATTTGTCCCCACGCGATTCGGCAATACTTGCTTGGAAGGATTTGAGCCCCAAGCAGCAAGAAATCTTCGCTGATCAGATGGAGGCCTACGCCGCCTACGTGTCGTTTGTGGACCACCACATCGGGCAGCTCGTTCAATTACTCAAAGACCTGGGTCAATTTGAAAACACCCTGATCGTGGTCACCTCTGACAATGGAGCAAGTGTCGAGGGGGGACCGAGAGGTCTCCCTAATGAGGTTCTGTTCTTCAATAACGTACAACCCCCTCTCGAAGTCGTAGCGGCGACCAGAGCTCAGTGGGGTGGACCCACGACTTTCCCAATCTACGCGGCTGGTTGGGCCTGGGCTGGCAATACGCCGTTCCGACGTTGGAAGCGTGACACCACGCGTGGCGGCACGGCCGAACCCCTCATCGTTCACTGGCCGGCCACAATCAAGTCTCCTGGCGGAATCCGTACGCAATTTACACATGCCATCGACGTCGTACCGACAGTGCTGGATGTCCTCAATATCCAGATGCCTGCATCGATCAACGGCACCGCACAGGCGCCTTTAGAGGGCGTCAGTTTTGCTTCGACTTTTGCCGAGCCAAACTCGAAGATCCAGCGTGAAGCGCAGTATTTCGAAATGGTCGGTCGTCGAGCAATATATCACGACGGCTGGCGGGCCTATGCGCCGTGGCCGTTCGGCAAAGAACTTACTGCCAAAGACCTTCGAAATGCGAAATGGATGCTGTTCGATACCAAGAACGACTTTTCGGAGTCGACAGACGTGGCCGCTAACTATCCCGAGAAGGTTGAGGAATTGCGCCGCCTTTGGTGGACGAAGGCTGGTCGCTTCAACGTCTTACCGTTAGATGGTCGAGGCGTCATCCGTCAAGCGGACCCAAGGCCACAGTTGGCACCGCCACGCAATCGGTATGTGTACTACGCCGGCGCTGGTGAAGTGAGCTCGGCAGTGGCGGCCAACGTCCTGAACCGTTCGCACACGATTACTGCTCAAATCACCGTGCCTGAGCGAGGAGCTGAAGGCGTGCTGCTCGCACAGGGGGGGCGCTTTGCAGGGTACTCGTTCTTTATCAAAAACAAGCGGCTACACTACGTTCATAACTACCTCGGCCTTCAGGAGCATGGTCTGGTTTCATCTGACGACCTGCCAACTGGCGCGGTTGAGGTGCGTTTCGAGTTTAAGCGTCAAGGTCCGGCAGACATTCGAAACGGTAAGGGTTCACCTGGACTCGGAAGTCTCCACATCAATGGCAGGCAAGTGGCTACTGCAAAAATCCCGGTGACTGTGCCTTTAGCATTCTCTTTATCCGGTGAAGGTTTGTGTGTCGGTTGGGATAGCGTATCGCCTGCCGTCTCAGCCTACGACAATGAATTTCGCTTCACCGGAAAGATACGGCGAGTTGTGGTCGAACTCCAAGACTGAGGTTATTAGTTGTCCAGCCCCCTCGTTACGGGCCACTTCGACGTAGAGTTTCCGGAACGGTGAACTTTCCCCCTCGTTGTGGGCCACTTCGATTTAGAGTTTCCGGAACGGGCGGACGCATGCTGAGCGCCTGATGCGGTCGGGTGTGAAGAGCTGGGAGATAGAAGGCTCACGCGGCCGTCTAAGTCCCCATCATGCGCGCGGCCAGATTGCCCATGATCCAGAGTGTGCCGCCGATCATCAGGACCATCAGGACACCCGTGAAGCCAAGTGCCAGCAGGTTTTCACGCGGGGTATGGCGCAGATCGATATGCAGGAAGTAGCGCAGATGCACGAGCACCTGAACAACCGCCGCCAGCAGAATCGCCAAATCAAACCAGGTTCGCGACAGCCCGCCCGCCGCGGTTATGGCGAAAGGAATGATCGTGAGCAAAGCTGCCAGGCCAAAGCCGACCAGGTAGTTACGAACTTCACGCTTGTGCCGTTTGACGTCACTCATTGGTAGAGCCCCGGCAGATAGACCATGGAATAGATGCCGATCCAAACGATCCCGACGAGATGCCAGAACATCGTCAGCCGCTCGGTTGCCGACTGGACCGCTGGACCAATTGGCGCCATCGCAAGATGCAGGCACAGCACCGCCATCCAGATCAGGCCGACGGTTACATGGGCACCATGTGTGCCGACGAGTGTGAAATATGCAGAGAGAAAGCCGCTGCGATCCGGCCCGGCACCTTGCGCGACCAGCCCCGCGAATTCCTGGATTTCCAGCACTAGAAAGGCCAGCGCCAGGATCATGGTCACAATGATCCATTGGAACGCTGCAGCTTTGCGGGCCTCGCATATGGCGATCGAGGCAAGGCCCATGGTCAAGCTGCTGGATAGCAGGAGTGCGGTATTGGCCGCGGTCCGCCAGTAGCCGAAGATTTCGGTCCGGGCTGGACCATTGTCAGTGGCCGTTACCATGATGGCGTAGGTTGCGAAGAGCAGCGAAAACAGGATCGCATCGCTCATGAGAAACAACCAGAAGCCGTAAGCTTTTTCTTCAGCTTCGTCGTGCGCTTTGGTATCCACTTCACTCATTGTGCGGGTACCTTTCTCAGCGCGGTCCGGTAATCGCAGAGCGGGTCGCCGTCGTAGCGTGAGCCGGCGCGCGCGGCCGTCTTCCAATCATGTTCGTGACGGGCCACCTCGTCGGCGGGTATCACGTCTTCGGTCGGATGGCGGAACGAGCTGACGATCAAGTGGGCCGCGATCGCGCCAAAGCACAGCAGGGCCAGCCAATAGATGTGCCAAACCATGGAGAAGCCAAAGACAAAAGCTAGCGCTCCATAAACAATCCCGTCGTTCGAATGAGCTGGCAAAGAGATCGCGCCAACGTTTTCGTCTTCGCGATACGCCTCTCCACGTTCCTTGAGCCGCCAAAAGGCATCGGTGCCCTTGATCTGCGGCAGGCGGGCAAAATTCCAAGCTGGCGGCGGCGAGGAACTGTACCACTCCAGCGTCCGTGCGTTCCACGGGTCACCCGTCGTATCCGCCAGCCGCTCTCGATCGCGAATGCTGACCCATAACTGGATGGCCATACAAATAATTCCGCAAAGAACCGACGCGGCACCAATTGCGGCAACAATCAAATAGGGCTGCCAGTCCGGGTTATCATAGTGTTGCAGGCGCCGGACCATGCCCATCAGCCCGAGTGCGTATAGCGGCATGAATGCGAGGTAGAACCCCGTGACCCAGAACCAGAACGCGCGCTTTCCCCAGCGCTCATCGAGCCGAAACCCGAAGGCCTTGGGGAACCAGTAGACATAGCCGGCAAAAAAGCCGAACAACGCACCTGGGATCACCATGTTATGGAAATGCGCGACCAAGAAGGTGGTGTTGTGCAGGGTGTAGTCGACCGCCGGCACGGCGAGCAGTACTCCGGACATGCCGCCGATAGTGAATGTCACAAGAAACGCCACCGTCCAAAGCATCGGCGTCTGATAGCGAATCCGCCCGCGATACATGGTCATCAGCCAATCGAAGACCTTCACCCCTGTCGGCACGGCGATGATCATGGTGGTGATGCCGAAAGCGGTATTCACGCTCGCTCCTGCACCCATCGTGAAGAAGTGATGCAGCCACGTCGTGAAGGCAAGTAGCGCAATTACGACAGTCGCAAAGACCAAAGAATTGTAAGCGAACAAGCGCTTTGAAGAGAACGTCGCGACGATCTCCGAAAATACGCCAAAGGCTGGAAGGATCAGGATATAGACCTCCGGATGCCCCCACATCCACAGAATATTGGCGAAGTGCATCGCGTTGCCGCCACCGTCATTGGTGAAAAAGTGGAACCCGGCGGAACGGTCGAGCGCCAACATCGCTCCCGCCACCGTGAGTGCTGGAAAAGCAAACACGATCAAAATGCTCGCACAGAGTGCCGTCCAAGCGAACAATGGCAGCCGCATCCAGGTCATGCCCGGCGCGCGGCGCTTGACGATGGTGGTGATGAAATTGATGCCCGTAAGCGTCGTGCCAACACCGCTGACGATCAACGCCCAGATCCAATAGTCGACACCGACGCCGGGGCTGAACTCGGTTTCCGAAAAGGGCGGATAACCGGTCCAACCAGCGGTGGAGAATTTGCCGATGACCAGCGAGATCAGGACGAGACCCGCCCCGGCCGCCGTCAGGTACAGACTGATCAAGTTGAGCCTCGGAAACGCGACATCCCGCGCCCCAATCTGCAGCGGCATCACAAAATTGATCAGTCCGGTCAGAAAAGGCATCGCCATGAACAGGATCATGATCGTGCCGTGAGAGGAGAAGATCTGGTCGAAGTGCTCGGGCGGCAGATAGCCGCCACTATTCATCGCCATGGCTTGCTGCGCGCGCATCATCAGCGCGTCAACAAATCCGCGCAAGAGCATCACGAGAGCCACGACGACATACATGATGCCGATACGTTTGTGATCTACCGAAGTCAGCCAGTTGCGCCATAGATACAAAAGTGAACGGGTCCACAACACGACCGCCAAAACAAACAACCCGCCGCCAACGGTCACGGCGGCGCCGGCCATTGCGATCTCGCTGTAAAGGGGCAGGGCGTCCTCGGTCAGGCGGCCGAACATGCAAATACTCCAATACTACTCGCCTGGCTCAAGGGTGACGAGGCGTCTGCTGCATCTTCAGCGGGCTTGCGTACTTATCAAGTATCGATTGGAAGAAACCCGATGCGAATTGCGAATACTGCAAGGGCTTCCTCAAAACGCCCGGCTGGGACAAGCCTTTGTAGGCCGCCGCATCGAGGACCGGGGCTTGTTTGGCTGAAACGATCCAATCAGCGAATTCTGCCTGGGTCACCGCACGGACGCGAAAAGTCTGGTCGGCGAATCCGTCGCCATTGTAGAGCGCATTTCGTCCCAGAAACTGGCCCGGCCCGTAGGCCAACAAGTTGAGCCGCGTCGCCATCCCGGCCATCGCATAGACCTGTCCACCCAATGCCGGGATCAGCAAGGAGGTCATTGCCGAGTCCGACGTCATCACCAACTGCACCGGCTTGTTGGCAGGAAAGACCAGCTCGTTCGCAGACGCGATACCCTCTTTTGGGTAGAGAAAGACATACTTCCACTCAAGCGTGATGACTTGCACCTGCGTGCTATCGCCCGCAGCGGCAAGTGACCGATAGGGGTCAAGCTGATGCGTGCTGCGCCAGACCATAACGCCGAGGATGACAATAATTGCCGCGGGCAACGCCCAAATCAGTCCATCAAGGAACGGTGCACGCTCCCAATCGGGATCAAAGGCGCTTTGTGTCGCGGATGCACGATACCGCCAGCCGAACCAGATCGCCATGATGAACACGGGGATCACGACGATCAGCATCAGCGCAAAGACTTCGACCAGCAGGTTGCGTTGTGCCTCGGCGATCGGTCCGCTCGGATGCAACAACGGTGCCTCGGCCAGTGAGCAGGACGCGAGAACAATCGAGACGCCAACGAGAGCTATCGCGCGGACGACGAAGTTCGGACGCAGCGGCCCGAAACCTAGTCGCAACCAGCCGCCCATGCTCCCACCTTTCTCGCAATCAACGGGTGATCTACAATTTCTCCCGCTTCAAAACTATCTCCTAATCCCATTAGCGGTCCAGCACCTTCGTGAGCATCCAGCCAGCGGATTCTTAGGCGGCGCCAATGGCTGGAGCGAACACAGCATGACGACACCCAATCTGTCGTGGTCTCGCCGATCGATCCGCGGTCACCTGCAGTTCGGCCTCTAGCGCATCCAAGATGGTTTGCTTCAGCGTGTGCGTGATCTTGTTCGGAGTGCCTTTCTGGCGCCCACCTCTGCGTTCGCCTGGTTTTGAACCTCCTGGCATGGCTAGTTCCTTCTAGTTTAGAGCTCCCCACAAGGCGTCACCGATAAGCGCGTCGCATTCCCACCAAACAATGGCGTGCTGCAGGGCCAGTTTAAAGCGGTCGAACCTGAGCCTTGAGCCCGTGCGATACCCAACAATGGCATGGTCAGCCGTGACCATTTCGATTTGTCCAGGCCCCCTAAAACTGAGCCATGTTTCTGGCGGTTGAAGGAGGGGCTGAACTTGAGCCCGTTCTTGGACCATCCGGAGCTAGAACTTTCCGGCTCTATCGCTCATGGCGGGCTCGGGCAAATCAGGAACGCCGTCTCGATCCGGGAAAGGCGGGCGCCGCCTGCTTAGGGACACGCGGTCGTTCCTCGGGTCCGCGCATTGGCAGTCAGCCGTCACGCTCGGTTGGGAGCCCGTCGCACTCTTTGGGATTAACCCGCACGCGCACCTGATCGACGTTGGCGGACAGGGCCCCGTGACCGGTTTGGCGCTGTCCAAAATGCCAGGATGCTTCGGTTGGCTCCTGGGTTTCGTCTATGCGCTTGGCGATGTGGGCGACCGCCTCTTCCACCTGATCCACCAGAATCAGGCACAGATCGCCCGGCGCGAGGCGCGCCAAGGCGGTGTCGATGGCGGAGAACTCGCCGCAAATTTCATCGATCTGCTTTGTCCGTTGGGCATTGGCCAAACCCTCGCGCAGCAATGCCAGCACCTCGCCGTCGGCACGGCCGCGCTGGCACTGGTCTTGGTAGAGAATGACGTCGTCGAACGCGTCGCCGAGTATTTCCGTTTGCTTGCGAATGTCCTCGTCCCGCCGGTCGCCGGCGCCACTAATCACCACCGAGCGCCGTTTCGCAGGCATGGCATCCACGGCGCACACCAGGGCGGCAATGGCGTCCGGGTTGTGGCCATAATCGGCGATCAGCGTCGCGCCGCGGTAGTCAAACACGTTGAAGCGGCCGGGCGCGCTTCCGGCATCGTTGACGAAATCGGCCAGGCCGGCGCGGATGACGTCCCAGTCTAACTCCAGCGCCCAAGCGGCGGCGGTCGCTGCCAAGGCATTTTCCACCTGAAAGCCGATGGTACCGCCGCGCGTGATCGGTACGTCCGCAAGTGGTAAGCGGTGAAGCACGGCGTCTTTGGCGCAGACGATTGCGTTGCCCTCCACGTAGACGACGCGTTCACCTTGCGCACGGTGCATGGTAATCACCGGGTGGTGACGATCGGTGGCGAAGAAAGTGACCGATCCGGGGCAGTCTTGCGCCATCCCGGCGACAATGGGATCGGCGGCGTTCAGCACGGCCACGCCGTCGTTGGCGACGTTCTGGACGATGATGCGCTTCAGGACCGCCAGATCTTCCGGGGTGGTGATGTAGCTCAGGCCGAGGTGGTCGCCGGTGCCGACGTTGGTTACCACCGCCACGTCGCAGCGGTCGAAGGCGAGCCCCTCCCGCAGCAGGCCGCCACGGGCGGTTTCGAACACGGCGGCATCGACGTCGGGATGCATCAGGACGTTGCGCGCGCTGCGCGGGCCGCTGCAATCGCCCGTGTCGATGCGCCGGCGCTGGATATACACGCCGTCCGTATTCGTCATGCCTACGCGCAGCCCGTCTACAGCCAGGATGTGGGCGACGAGGCGCACAGTCGTGGTCTTGCCGTTGGTGCCGGTCACAGCAACCACCGGGATGCGGCCGTCCTCGCCGTCGGCATACATGTTGGCGATGATAGCCTCGCCCACCGCGCGGCCCTTGCCGTACGACGGGCTCAGGTGCATGCGCAGGCCAGGCGCGGCGTTCACCTCGACGATGCCTCCACCTTGTTCCTCCAGCGGCTTGAGCACGCTGTCGCACACCACATCAACGCCGGCAATGTCCAATCCGATCATCTGCGCCGCGGCCACGGCACAGGCGGCGACTTTCGGATGGGCCTCGTCGGTGACGTCGGTCGCAGTCCCGCCGGTACTCAGGTTCGCATTGTCGCGCAGTACGACGCGCTGGCCCTTCTCGGGCACGGATTCCGCCGTCAGCTGCTGCGCGGCGAGGCGGGTCAGCGCGGTGTCGTCCAGGCGGATACGAGTTAGCGAGGTGGCATGACCGATGCCGCGCCGCGGGTCGGCGTTAACCTGGTTGACCAGTTCGCGCACGGTGTGCACGCCGTCGCCGATTACATGTGGCGGATCGCGACGGGCGGCGGCGACGACCTTGTCGCCCACCACCAGTATGCGGAAGTCATGGCCGGGCAGATGGCGCTCGATCATTACGCGGTCGCGGTACTCCGCGGCGGCGGCATACGCGGAAAGCAGGTGCTCGCGGGTCTCGACATGGATGGTGACACCCTTGCCCTGGTTGCCGCCCTGGGGTTTCACAACCACCGGTAAGCCGATCTCACAGGCGGCCGCCCAGGCATCCTCTGCGCTGGAAGCCAAGCACCCCTTTGGCACTGGCACGCCAGCGGCGTCGAGCAGCAGCTTGGTAAGGTCCTTGTCCTGGGCGATGGACTCGGCGATGGCGCTGGTGCGGTCGATCTCCGCGGCCTGGATGCGGCGCTGCCGGCTGCCCCAGCCGAACTGCACTAGGCTGCCGGTGGTGAGCCGGCGGTAGGGGATGCCGCGCAGCATGGCTGCCTGTACGATGGAGGCAGTGCTCGGCCCGCAGCGCACGGCTTCATCGAGTTCCCGCAGCCGGCCAAGTGCTTCGGCCAGATCGAAGGGGCTATCCTCGAGCGCGGCGCGGCACAACACTTGGGCAAGATCGAACGCCAGGCGACCGACTTCTTCCTCTGTGTATTCGACCACCACCTGGTAGACGCCGGTTTCGACCGTCTGCGAGGTGCGGCTGAAGCTTACCGGGCAGCCGGCTTGGGCCTGCAGGCCGAGGACGGCGGATGCCAGCACGTGCGCTGTGGTTATAGTTTCCAGGTGGCTGGAGGGATCGATTACGCCGATCTCGGGGAAGCGCTCGCGCAGCCGTGCTTCGAAGCCCGGCATGCCCTCGATCGCGCATTCGGCGTCGCTACAGCTCACGACCGCTTCGATTGCGGTGTGTCGGCTCCACAGGTTAGGGCCACGCAGGGTGCGTATACGTGAGACTTCCATCGACGGGTCTTCCTTAGTTGGGTGAGCGTGGCGCGGGGCACCCCGTGGCATCTGTTGTTAGGCGTTCGTCAGCTTGTCCTGCTTTCGTCTTCGGGCCGCGGGCGATAGGCGGTGCGGGCGGCAGCGCCGGTGCCGCATCGTCCAGCGAGAAAGTGACGACACCGGCGACGATGAGATCGCTCGTCATGCCGAGCGCCAAGGCGGCGCCGACGCCGGCTAGCAGTGCCTCTAGAGAAAGCGCACGTATGGCATGGGTGAGGCAGGGGAACGCCTCCAGCCTTGCCAGGACTTGTTCATGGCGG
>Ga0209013_10005566_pt1 | contig 10812 bp, 11 predicted proteins | sample Cruoilmetagenom2_FD_187291 | JGI IMG/M metagenome (GOLD analysis project Ga0209013, IMG submission 187291) | Oil polluted marine microbial communities from Coal Oil Point, Santa Barbara, California, USA - Sample 2 (SPAdes) (version 2) | ecosystem: Environmental > Aquatic > Marine > Oil seeps ...
TAACTCCAACAACAATTTGAATATTCTTAATTGTTGAACCGTCATTCATTGCTATGAATGCTACATTCTTACTTCCTCTTTTTGTACGTACCCATCCTTTTACAATTACTTCTTTACCTATTTCCGATGATTGTAAAAGTGCTTTTATATCTAATCTTTTCACCATAACATTGATTTGAAAAACTTTGCAAAACAACTAAATTTCGGCCAAATAAACTAAATGTACCGTTGAAAAGAAGAATTAAAGTTTATGATACTTTTCCCACCTTCGCTGTTCAGTTTGTAAGCGCCTTGTAAACTTGTACGGTATATCTATCGAGAAAGTAAGTGATTCATTGCTTTTAGGATGATGCAGCATAAGGCCAACAGCAGCAAGAAACAATCCTTTTCCTTTTAATAATTTATTCTCTTTTCCATATTTATTATCGCCTAAAACAGGATGGCCAATTGTTTCCATATGTATCCTTATCTGGTGGGTTCTTCCGGTTTCAGGGAATATTTCAACCAACGACAACCACTCTGTGTATAACGATCGCACATGTGTTATTAATTTAAAGCTCGTAATCGCTTCTTTATCATTTATTCTTTTCGTAATAACACCCTCATTATTTACTTTTCCAATTACAATTGCCTTATACGATTTCTTAATATGCCGATCTTCAAATTGCTTTCCCAGTGAAATAAGTGCTGAAGAAGTTTTCGCGATCAATAATAAACCCGAAGTAGCATAGTCAAGCCGATGCACCGGCCTTGGCCACTTCAATGAATCAGGTTCACTTGAAGCTATCAGATTAGCAAGCAATGCATTTTGAATAGTCCTGTATTTATTACCACTCACAGAAATTCCGGCAGGTTTGATAATTATGGCAAGACTTTCATCTTCAAATATTATTTCAAGATTCAGTTCATAAGGCTTTGGTGGTTTATTTTCATTGTCGATCAATTCAATCTTCTGTCCCGGTTCTATCCATGTTCCTCCGGGCACAATTTCACCATTCAATAATAACTCACCTTTTTTAATCGCTTTTTTTATGCTGCTTCTCGATTTCAACGATTTTATAATTTCCACTGAATAATCCAGCAACCTTACTTTTTGAATTTTTTCAGGAACGATATGTGATTCGATAATAACCAATCTTTAATAGTTTATGTCGTTTTTCAAAATTACTGACAATATTTCAATGATCGCTGTAAAAGTATTCGATATTGGGAACAGCCTGTGAGCAATATTATTAATTTTGTCTGGTGGGTACTGATATTGAAATAAGACCTCTATCTGACTGGATTTTTACCGATGAAAAACCACTGGTAATTGCTGGCCCATGCAGTGCAGAAAGCGAAGACCAGTTATTGCGAACAGCACACGAGATTGCAAAAATTCGCCAGGTACAGGTATTTCGATCAGGCATTTGGAAACCCAGAACCCGGCCGGGTGAATTTGAAGGTGTTGGCAATAAAGGATTAAAGTGGCTTCAGAAAGTTAAATCGGAAACCGGACTAAAGGTAGCCATTGAAGTTGCTAAACCTGAACATGTAGAAAAAGCATTAGCACATCAAATCGATATTATCTGGTTAGGTGCACGTACTGTTGTAAACCCGTTTTCGGTACAGGAAATTGCTGAAGCAATTAAAGGTAATGATATTCCTGTAATGGTCAAAAATCCTATTAATCCTGATCTAAAACTATGGGTCGGGGCTATTGAAAGAATTCATGCTGCTGGAATAAAAAACCTGGTTGCTGTTCATCGCGGCTTCCATTATTTCGAACGATCACCTTTTCGCAATGCACCCATGTGGGAAATCCCTATTGAGTTAAAAAGAATTGCTCCTTCCCTTCCTATAATTACTGATCCAAGCCATATTTGTGGAAAGAGAGATATGATTCTTTCGATTTCACAAAAAGCACTCGATTTTGAAATGGACGGGTTGATGATAGAAAGCCATTTCAACCCAGGAAAAGCTCTTACAGATGCTTCACAACAACTTACTCCAAATGATTTAAATATTTTACTGAACGAACTGGTTATCAGGGAGAAAAGTATCGATACCGAGTTTTTCAGTAAGTTTGAAGAATTAAGAACTGAGATTGATAAGCTGGATGGCGAATTATTACAAATACTTGCCAGCAGGTTACAAATAATTGATGAAATAGGCCGGTTTAAAAAAGAAAACCACATCACGATACTTCAAATGAAAAGGTGGGTTGGGATTTTAGAGGATCGACTGGCACAGGGAACCCATCTCGGGCTTAAAAAAGAATTCCTACAGAGATTACTTGCTTTGATCCATAAAGAATCAATTCAGAGACAATCAGATATATTTACTGAAAGCAAAAAAAAGAAAAGCTGATCACATCCACTTTTTACGCCTGAAGAATAAGAGCATCCCTACCCCAACCAGAATCATTACTGCGAGAATAACATAAAATGCCAGGCTATTTTTTTGCATAGGCAAATCAAGGTTCATCCCGTAAATACCTGTTAAAAAAGTTAAAGGAAGTACTATTGATGAGATCAGGGTGAGTATTTTCATGATCTCGTTGGTTTTATTAGTTTGCAATGAATCAAAGGTTGTTGACAAGCCTTCAATTAGCTCTCCATAATCCTCAGTATTATCCCACATTCTGTTTGTGTAGTCGAGTATATTACCCCAGTAATCTTCCATATTATCTGCAAATCCACGCACTGCACCTGATTCAAATTTATTGAACACTCTTAATTGAGGCTTCAACAATGTATTTAAAAGAATGATATTTTTCCTGGTAATCGATAATCTTTCAATGATACTATGAGGGTTTTTTCCGAGTAATTCCCGATTAATCAATTCCAATTCTAATCCTACTTTGCGAAGCAAATAAACAGTTTCGTTCATTATCTTCTCCAGGATCAGGTATAAAAGAGCATCAGAAGTTCCAACTTCAAAATCTTCTCCCCTTTCTTCCTGTTGTAATGATTCTTCAAATACTTTATCAACTACATAATGTGATTTACCCACAGTTATCAAATAATCTTCTCCCCAAAATATCTTTACTTCACGAGTTTTAATAAACCTGTTCTGACGATCAAATACTGGAAAAAGTAAAATTACAAAATAATAATCATCGTAAATATCAATTTTAGAACGTTGGTTAAATTGCTGGCAATCTTCCAAATCCAAGGGGTGGAAATGGAATTGGTTTTCGAGAAATTTAAAATCTTCTTCTGAAGGATCCTTAATGTTCAGCCACCTTAGTCTTCCTATTTTAATGGTTTCTATCATATCCTGTCCTCCTAATAATTATATCCGCTGTAATTAATACTATTTACCTTAAGAAATGTTACGCCCAAAATTAAGAAATTAATTTTTTAGATAATAAATTAAAGAAGAATTGCTTTAATTCCATTGAAATGTATTAATCAAATGATCTATATCCTCTTTTAAGAAATCGATTACCGGCTGCAATGAATCATTATTTGGTATTGCATTAAAATATAAAGCACCTCTAACAAAGTGACTTGTGCTGTCAGTTAACAGAAACTGGTAGGGAGAAGCAACTTCACTGCCTTCGATTTGATAAATAAGCCCAAAAATATTCTTGTTTCTGTCAATAATTACACTATCATAAATAGCGTCAGCCTTCGGAATATGCTTAGTTGCCAGAGTATAGGCATCTTCAAGATAAATGAACAAATTATCATCTACTTTCTTATAACTGACATGAATGGTTGCATTAAATTGTTTAAAATCAATATCAACCCAGAACTTTTCGTCTCCGGCATGTTCACTTTCTGAAATAACTGAATAAACAGGATATTCAAATGAATATGGAGAAAGTGTATCGGAGTGTGTATAGGCTTTCTCCGGAAAGTCGATTCTAAAATAGCCCCTTGGTTTTGGAGTATATGGGGATTCGCATGAAAAAAGCACACCCAATGCCAATATTATAACAACAACCCTCTCTATTTTCATGCTTCAAAATTCTTATTGATGTTTACCTTCACTTGGTTGATCTTTCTGCTGTCAACATTAACAATTTCAAATTCGAATTGTTTAACTGTTACTTTTCTGCCTTTTGCGGGCATTTCACCTTCCAACTCTAAAATCAACCCTCCAATTGAGTCTGATTCACCCTTTAACTCATCAAAAAAGTCATCATTAATATCTAGTATTTTGCAAAAATCATTGAGAGGTGTTTTAGCTTCAAATAAGTATGATTTATCAGAAATACGTTTAAACTTAAATTGCTGCATTTCTTTATCAAATTCATCACTTATTTCTCCTACAATTTCTTCAATAATATCTTCAAGGGTAATAATACCAGATGTTCCTCCATATTCATCAACTACAATGGCCAGATGAATTTTCTTTTCCCTGAAATCCTGTAAAATGACATTTATTCTTTTGTTCTCAGGAACAAAGATTGCCGGTCTAATAAGTGGTAGCCAATCAATATTTTTGTCAGCTTTTGAATAGGGTATCAGATCTTTGATGTACAATACGCCAATAACATGATCAAATGACTCTTTATAAACCGGGATTCGCGAAAAACCAGAATCAATCACAAGCTTTAAAACTTCCTGAAACGAAATTTTATCTTCAATTGCCGTAACATTAACCCTTGACTGCATAATTTCACTGGCCTCTTTTTCACCAAAAGTGGCAATCCCTTTGAGTATCTTTTTTTCTTCCAAGGGTGCACTTTCGTCTACAGTTATCTCAATGGCATCCGATAATTCACTGTAGGAAATACTTTGCCCTTTTTTCCCAACTTTTTTATCAATTAATGTGGTTGAATTAACTAATATAAAACTAAGTGGTTTGAAGAATATTCTCAGGAATTTAATAGGCACGGCCATAATATTAGCAATCATAACCGGCTCCTTATTTGCGAATATCTTTGGGATAATCTCACCAAAAAGCAAAATAATTGATGTAATTACAATTACCTGCAATATAAAACTGAGCACCGGGTTTGAATCCAGGTTGAAAATAAGCCCGGTAAGGTATGCAGATAGAATTACGATTGCCACGTTAATGAAGTTGTTTGCAATCAAAATTGTAGCAAGTAACTCCTTTGGTTTGTTCCTCAATTCCAGTATTAGCAAATCTTTGGTATGCTTACTATTAGTTAAGCCATCTACATCTGCAGGTGCTAATGAAAAAAAAGCTGTTTCTGAACCTGAAACCAATCCTGATAAAACAATGAGAACTATTAAAACAATGAGGCCAATTATTGCTTCGATTGAGAAACCAGTAAAAACCGGGTTTGCTAAATTCATTAATAGATCAACAAGGGGATCTAAATCTGCTTCTTCCAAAATTTTGAAATTAGTATTTAAAGTACGGCAAAATTAATAAGAAATTATCACACTAATTTTCAATGCGCTGATATTTAGAATGGAAGGTCGTCATCAACATTTTCGGCTTCAGGTTTATCATTCATTGGCTTCTGAGGCATTGACGGTGCTTCTTCCTTCATTTCAGTACCTGAACCTGATTGCCCAAAACTACTCTGACTCCTTGCAAGTATATTAATCTTTTCTGCTAAAATTTCAGTGATATATCTTTCGTTGCCATCCCTGTCATTATATTTTCTGGTTTTAATTTTACCTTCGGTATAAACCAAATCACCCTTAGCAAAGTTTTTTTCAGCCAAAAATCTATAACCTACAATATTATGCCATTCAGTCTGATCAACCCAGTCACCTGAATTTCTATCCCTGTAACTTTCGGTTGTTGCTAACGAAAAACTTATCTTTTTTGTACCATCCTCAAAACTATATGTCTCAGGGTCTTTTCCAATTCTGCCAATTAAAATTACTTTATTCAATCCTGCCATATTCTTCTAATTTATAGTATTTTCTGATCATTTAAATAACGCTCAATCAAGCTCGGAACCGGATAATCGATTAAGCTATTTTGATTGACCAAAATTAATGATTTTTCATTCGAATGATCAATCTTTTTATTAATATTAATCTTTATAAAAATTGCATGAATCAGTTGATGAGTGAGCCTGTGTCTGTATTCTTTTGAAACTTTGGTCACATTTACTCCTTTTAAACCAAACTCCTCCTGTAACTTGTTAGATATCAAATCATCATTTACTATTAAACTTTGCTCAGATTCAAAAAGTACAAAATCGTATAAATTCTTCCAAATATCGCTATTCACTCTCTTTTTTATATAAACATATCTATCGCCCTTCAAATCTATTTCGATCAGGAAATAGTAAAAAAACCTGCTTCTAAGCTTTCCTATTAGTTTTTTTACGGGCAATTTCTTAACTAATCCTTTCGAATATGCCAAACATTCCATTCTATAGATGCATGTAATACAATCAGGATTTGCAGGTGTACAATGTAGCGCACCGAATTCCATTATAGCCTGATTGTATATTCCCGGACTATCCTTATCAATAAGTTTTTCAGCATGTTTATAAAAAACCTTAGTCCCTTTTGCTGTGTTTACTGGAGTATCAATTTCAAATATGCGAGCCAATACCCTGTAAACATTTCCGTCAATAACAGGCACAGGAATATCAAAGGCAATGGAGGCAATAGCAGCTGAGGTATACGGGCCAATTCCCGGCAACTTCAGTAATAAATCAGGATCATGAGGAAACTGGCTTCCATACTCTTCTACAATTATCTTTGCTGTTGACTGCATATTTTCAGCTCTATTATAATAACCCAATCCTTGCCAAAGCTTGAATACTTCCTCTTGAATAGCATAAGCTAAAGATTTAACATTAGGGAACCTCTCTGCAAATTTCAGATAATAATCTAATCCCTGATTAACACGGGTCTGTTGTAAAATAATCTCGGACAGCCAAATCAGGTAAGGATCTTTTGTGTTGCGCCAGGGTAATTCCCTTTTGTTTTTTTGGTACCAGTCAACTAATCTTTCTCTGAAAATCATCAATTTTGGCTGAAAATACTTAAAAAGAAGTAATTAGATTGAAAAAAAATATGTTATCGATGCAATGTTAGTGAAAAAGTTTTATTTTTGCGAGCCGAAATAAAAAACTAATTTTTAATCATTTAAAAAATAAAGACATGACAAAAGCGGAAATTGTAACAGAAATTGCCAATAAGACTGGTATCGAAAAAGTAGCTGTTCAGGCAGTAGTTGAATCATTCATGGAAACTGTAAAAGAAACGATGGTTGATGGTGAGAATGTTTACCTCAGAGGATTTGGTAGTTTTATTATTAAGAAAAGAGCTGAAAAAACAGGAAGAAATATTTCGAAGAATACTACAATTATTATTCCTGCACACAATATTCCTGCTTTTAAACCCGCTAAAACTTTTGTAAACAAAGTAAAAGGCAACGTAAAATAATCAAATTTTAAATCACGCTAACTATGCCAAACGGTAAAAAGAGGAAAAGACATAAGATGGCTACCCATAAGCGTAAAAAGCGCTTAAGGAAGAATAGGCATAAGAAGAAATAATTATTCTTAAATATTATATAACACAATGCATACTGATAATGCATTGTGTTATATAATCTTGTTAAGCTCACCTCACATTTATTTTTTGTTGTCCTTTTATAGTACTACTTAAAGCTATACGTTTTAAGTGTAACTTGTAAATAATATATATTGTGAATAGAGAATTAATCATCGATTCAAATGCATCGGAGGTTAGTATTGCACTGCTTGAGGACAAGACGCTAGTCGAACTTCATAAAGAACAAAATAATAATCGTTTTGCAGTAGGAGATATTTTTCTTGGGAAAGTCGGTAAGATCATGCCAGGATTAAATGCTGCTTTTGTTGATGTCGGTTATGAACGCGATGCTTTCCTTCACTATCTGGATTTAGGCCCTCAAATTAAAACCTATAATAATTTTGTGAAATTAGGCCTATTAGGCAAATCACAGCACATTGCATTTGATAAATTCAGACTGGAAAAAGATATTGAAAAAACCGGAAAAATAAATCAGGTTCTTACTTCCGGACAGCAATTGCTTGTGCAAATTGCAAAAGAACCAATCTCAACTAAGGGGCCCCGGATATCGACCGAGATTTCTTTTGCAGGCAGGTTTCTGGTATTATTACCATTTTCAAATAAAATCTCAATTTCTCAGAAAATCAAGAGTAAAGAAGAGAGAATCAGACTAAAAAGGCTGATTTTAAGCATTAAGCCTAACAACTACGGTGTTATCATCCGAACTGTTGCAGAGCATAAAAAAGTAGCAGAACTTGATACTGACTTAAGAGACCTGATATCAAAGTGGGAAAAAATTATTAAGAAACTTCCACATATTACCGCTCCAAGGAAAGTTCTGAGTGAACTTGATCGAACTTCTACCATATTGAGAGATAATTTAAATGAATCCTTCAATAGTGTTCATATTAACGATCCTGTTCTTTATGAGGAAGCAAAAAATTTAATTAATACAATAGCGCCTGAGAAGGCAGATATTGTTAAAAGATATAAAGGACGTACACCCATTTTTGAATTTTATGGTATCGAAAAACAATTACGAAATTCATTTGGGAAAACAGTTACAATAAAGAGTGGAGTATACCTTATCATTGAACACACTGAAGCACTTCACGTTATTGACGTGAATAGCGGACACCGTGTGAACAAAGATAATTCACAAGAAGAAAATGCTTTAGAAGTAAACCTTGAGGCGGCGGCGGAGGTGGCCAGACAGCTTCGCTTAAGAGATATGGGGGGCATTATTGTTGTTGATTTTATCGATATGCAAGTTGCTAAAAACAGACGAACCCTTCATAATACTTTTAAGGAAGAAATGGCAAAGGACAGAGCAAAACACACAATTTTACCTCCAAGTCGTTTTGGACTTATTCAGATTACGCGGCAACGTGTGAGACCCGAAATGAAAGTTCCTGTACTTGAGCAATGTCCGGTTTGTAATGGTACAGGTGAAATTAAGTCGAGCGTTATTGTTATTGATGATATTGAGAATAATTTAAATTATTTAATTCAAGATCAAAATGAAAAGAATTTAACGTTGGCAGTGCATCCTTTTATAGCTGCTTATCTTACTAATGGAGGAAATTCAATTCGTTTTAAATGGTTTTTAAAATATAAAAGATGGATTAAAGTAAAGGAAATGAAAAACTTCCATCTACTTGAATTCGTATTCCTGAATAGTAATAATGAAGTAATAAAAAATTAAAGAGTAAAAAGTATAATAAAAAAAAGACCGCAATTGCGGTCTTTTTTTTATCCATTGTAAAATCTTATTCTGTCAGGATGTATACTAAGCACCGGCACAGGTGAATGATTTACCATCTGACTGGCATATGGCCCCAGCCAAAGATTAGAAGTTTTCGTTTCCTGCTCGGTCATTATTGAGATCAAATTAGCATTTATTTTATTAGCATATTCAATTGTCGCTTCGGTAATATGATCAGTTTCAATAAATTCTACTTTATACAAAATGTCATTTTCTTGAAGATAATCTTTAGCTTGCTCTACATAATTTCTTATACGATACCTTATGTCATCAAGTTTAGAAGTGTACATTCCCAAAATATGCACTTCAGCGTTAAAAAACTTTGCTAATAATGCGGTCATTGGTAATTTTTGTCTCGTCACTTTAGTGCTATCAAATGGCATCACAATTTTTCTAAGTCCTTTATCAATATCAACCCCTGCTCTAATAGTAATAATGGGCTTTCTACTTGTTGATACGACACGATTAGCATTACTACCAATCCAGAATTCTTCAAACCCAGTGGAACCATGTGTTCCAATAACAATTAAAAAAGCGTCAATTTCATCAGCTACCGTACATATTTCTTTGTATACTTTACCTTTTCTGATTTGATAGTTAAGTTCTTCCCTTCCCAGTTTACTCTTATATTTTTTAATGATCTCTTTAAACTTTTCCTCCACCTCATTTATTAAATCTTTCGGCTCAACAGAAAAAATTTCTTTTGAGTAATCTAAATGGTTAACCCACACCATTGTAATTCCAGACGAAGATCTTTGCGCTATTGTAATCGCATGTTCTAAAGCATTCAGCGAACAATCAGAAAAATCGATGCCTATAAGGATTTTCTTATTCATAATTGATGATATTTTATTGTTTTTTTAAGTCAGGAAATACAATCTTGTCTTTAATAACCCATGCCTGGGGATACTTCCTTCTTATATTTTCTAAAAATTCCATAGCTTCCAATCTGGTTCTGAAATCTCCCACTCTCAATCGATAATACGGTTCCCGAAATGTCACATATGTATCAATTTGCGGGTAGATTTCTTCAAATTCAATTTTTATTTCATCAGCTTGTTCAAGTGCATTATTTCCTGATTGCATCATTAACTGAATTCTGTACCCGTCAATAAATGGAAACTCATTATTATATGCAATATGCAAATCTATAAGCTGCTCAATCCTAGGATCACTATTAATTATAACAGTTTTGTTTTCTATATATTGTGCCTGAATTGAGCAAACAGATACAGAAAAAATAATAAGTAAAACTGCTATTTTAATATTCATAATTTCAAACAAAATTAAAAATCTTTATATAATCTCTTTTGATCTTAAACTAAGAACCGGCACTTCTGAATTATTAATCAGTTGTTGTGCATAAGGTCCTAAAAACTTATTTGCCGTAGTTATATCCTGGTCAGTCATAATTGAAATCAAATCAACCTGATTTTGCTTACTGTAGTTAATGATAGATACAGCTACATTATCTGCCTCCAGTTCTTCAATTACAAACTTCACCTTTTTATCTTTCAGGCATTTCTCCGCGTCTTCACCGTATTTATCAATTCTTTTTCTAATAACACTAAGTGGGGTGTTATATACTTTTAACAAATGAATAGTAGAATTAAA
>Ga0209013_10005567_pt1 | contig 10811 bp, 10 predicted proteins | sample Cruoilmetagenom2_FD_187291 | JGI IMG/M metagenome (GOLD analysis project Ga0209013, IMG submission 187291) | Oil polluted marine microbial communities from Coal Oil Point, Santa Barbara, California, USA - Sample 2 (SPAdes) (version 2) | ecosystem: Environmental > Aquatic > Marine > Oil seeps ...
GGGTTCGATTATTACCGTGAACGAGGGCGAGGTCATTACTCCTGGTACGGTTGTGGCCAAGATACCGCGTGAAACGACTAAAACAAAAGATATCACCGGTGGTCTTCCGCGGGTAGCCGAACTCTTTGAAGTCCGGAAACCAAAAGTACCGGCAATTATCAGCGAAATTGACGGTCGTGTCACCTTTGGCAAGGACCTCAAGGGCAAACGCCGGGCCATTGTCACTCCGGAAACAGGGGAATCAAAGGAATACCTGTTGCCCAAGGCCAGGCATATAATCGTGCATGAAGGCGACTATGTCAAGGCCGGGGAACGGTTGATGGAAGGTGCAATTCTCCCAAATGATATCCTCCGGGTACTGGGGACGGAAGAACTGGCAAGGTTTCTGGTAAACGAGATTCAGGAAGTATATCGTCTTCAGGGTGTCCGCATCAATGATAAACACATTGAAACCATAGTTCGCCAGATGCTCAAGCGGGTACAGGTCACCGAAGTCGGTGAATCCAAATTCATGTTAGGTCAGCAGATCGAGTGGTGGATATTTAGAGAGGAAAATGAAAGGCTTGTTGCGGAGGGACTCCAGCCTGCCGCGGCAGAACCATTGCTGCTCGGTGTTACCAGAGCGTCCCTGTCAACGGATTCCTTTATCTCTGCGGCGTCATTCCAGGAGACCACCAAGGTCCTGACCAATGCTGCTATGGCAGGCAAGGTTGACCATCTGACCGGCCTCAAGGAAAATGTTATTATGGGACGGTTGATTTCAGCCGGAACCGGCCTGGACCAATACCGGATTGAACAAGAGCAGTGAGATTTTCTCCTTGACATATAAAAGCCCATACGATAATATATTTAATTTGTTTTTCCTTTCGCAGAGTGTGAAAAGGAGAGAGTAGCCGTGATGCTTAAGAAGGAGTATTTTTCATGCCGACAATTAATCAGCTTGTTCGGAAAAGACGGAAAAAAATAACCAAACGGTCTAATACACCTGCATTGCAGAGTTGTCCGCAAAGGCGTGGTGTATGTGTGCGTGTGTACACAACAACGCCGAAAAAACCGAATTCAGCGTTGCGAAAGGTTGCAAGGGTTCGTCTGACCAATGGTATAGAGGTAACTTCATATATCCCCGGAATAGGGCATAATCTGCAGGAACACTCGGTTGTGCTTATCAGGGGTGGTCGTGTAAAAGACCTGCCTGGTGTCCGCTACCATATTGTTCGCGGAACACTTGATACCCTGGGGGTTTCCGATCGTCGTCAGGGCCGGTCAAAGTATGGGGCCAAACGGCCGAAATAATGATTTATCATAGCTACCCACGTGGAGTGAGTGATTTATGCCAAGAAAAAAACTGATTGCAAAAAAATCGATAGTGCCGGACCCAAGATATAACAGCGCGTTGGTATCAAGGTTTACCAACTGCCTGATGCTGGATGGGAAAAAATCTCTGGCGAGGCATATTTTTTATGATGCCTTGGATATTATCGGCGAACGCGTCAGCGATGAGGAACCGCTGTCTGTATTCGAGGCGGCGATGGACAATATTCGTCCTCGGGTAGAGGTCAAGTCTCGCCGTGTAGGTGGTGCAACCTATCAGGTGCCGGTGGAGGTGCGGCCGGAAAGGCGGAACGCCCTAGCCATCCGCTGGATTATTAATTTCGCCAAAAGCCGTTCCGGTCAGACCATGTCACAGAAGCTGGCTGCGGAACTGATGGATGCGTATAACGGCAGAGGCGCTTCGGTTAAGAAGCGTGATGACACCCATAAAATGGCTGAAGCAAACAAGGCATTTGCCCATTACCGCTGGTAAAAGAGAGTTCATATTTTCAATATGATCTTGTAGAAGATCGTTGACAAGATTGACAGACTGCTGTAGATACATAACATTTTTTGGCAGCAGATAAAGTAAACAATGATATTGAAGAATACGGGAAATGAAAGTGGCTGGCGGCGGATCATTGTCCAACCTGCGCAATATTGGCATAATGGCCCATATAGATGCGGGAAAAACCACCACAACGGAACGTATTCTTTATTATACCGGTCGTTCACATAAGATCGGTGAGGTCCATAACGGTACTGCCGTTATGGACTGGATGGAACAGGAGCAGGAAAGGGGAATCACGATTACCTCTGCCGCTACGACCTGCTACTGGAACAACCATCGGATAAATATTATCGATACCCCGGGTCACGTCGACTTTACAGTTGAGGTTGAACGCAGCCTGCGGGTATTGGACGGTGTCGTAGCTGTATTTTGTGCGGTTGGAGGTGTAGAGCCCCAGTCTGAAACGGTTTGGCGTCAGGCTGAACATTATCGGATTCCGCGAATCGCCTTTGTCAACAAGATGGACCGCATCGGCGCTGACTTTGAGCGATGTGTTGATGAGATAAGGGATAAGCTGGGAGCGAACCCGGTTCCCATAACCCTGCCAGCAGGCAGTGAAGAAAACTTTACAGGTGTTATTGATCTTATCGAACAGAAAATGTTTCTGTTCGATGAATCATCACAAGGCCTGAAGGTTATTGATGAGGGAATCCCCGACGATTTAAAGGACAAATCATCGGCCGCCCGAATGGCACTCCTCGAGAAGTTGGCCGACTTCGATGAGGATGTCATGGAAAAATTTTTAGACGACAGTGAAGTAACTTCTGAAGAGTTACATAAAGCGCTGCGCAAGGCAACTTTGTCACTTGAAGTTGTTCCTGTGCTCTGCGGCTCAGCCTTTAAGAATAAAGGTATTCAGCCGCTGCTGGATGCAGTGATCCGTTATCTCCCCTCACCGGTAGATATACCGCCGGTTGTTGGCCATGATAAGAACGGGGAGCCGATTACCCGGCAGGCGCTGCAAAAGGAAAAGTTCTGCGGCCTGATCTTTAAGCTGCAGGCTGATGCCTTTGTCGACAATCTTTCCTTTATCAGAGTGTATTCCGGTGCACTGAAGGTTGGTGGCAAGGTATTTAATCCGCTTAAGCGGAAAAAGGAAAAAATTTCAAAACTGCTCCTGCTTCACGCCAACAAACGGGAAGAGGTAAACAGTTTAGCTGCCGGAGATATCGGGGCCGTTGTCGGGCTCAAGTTTTCGACTACCGGCGATACTCTGTGTGAGGCCGGTGATTATATCGTCCTTGAGACCATGGATTTTCCTGAACCGGTTATCGGTGTGGCCATTGAGCCAAAAACCAAGGCTGATGAAGGAAAACTGAAGGACAGCCTGGAAAAAGTTGCGAAAGAAGACCCGAGTTTTCGGATTTCGGTGAACGAGGATACCGGCCAGACCATTATTTCGGGGATGGGCGAGCTTCACCTGGAAATAATTGTCGACAGGCTGATAAGGGAATTCAAGGTATCGGCAAATGTAGGCAGGCCACAGGTGGCCTACAGGGAAACCCTGACAGGACTTTCCTCCGGGGAGGGCCGCTTTGAAACACAGGGTGGCGGAAAAGATCAGTATGGTCATGTTGAACTCGAGATTGAACCAGGGGAACGAGGTTCAGGAGTTCAGTTTGAAAGCAGGGTCAGTGATGACAAAATTCCGCCGGAATTTATTGAAGCTGTTGAAAAGGGTGTACGGGACAGCCTGGATTCAGGACCACTGATCGGATATCCGGTCGTTGATGTTCGTGTTCGCCTGGTTGGGGGGTCCTATGACGAAGACAACTCAACCGACATGGCTTTCGGAGTGGCTGCAACAATGGCCTGCCGCAAGGCGGCAGCAGACGGAAAGCCGGTCCTGCTGGAGCCGGTCATGTCAATTGAGATCATTACCCCGGAAGATTACCTCGGCGAGGTCATTAATGACCTCAATAAAAAAAGGGCCCGGATTGTCGGGGTAGAGGCTGACCGTAGCAGCCAGATAGTCCATGCAAAGGCGCCGCTTTCCGGGTTATTCGGTTATTCGACGGACCTTCGGTCGGCAACGCAGGGAAGGGCGACATTTACAATGCAGTTTGATGAATTTGAAGAGGTTCCGGTCAAACAGGCCGAAGCCATAATACATAAGATAAGAGGCGTTTAGGCTGAACCAACCAGTTGAATGAGGTACGCTGATGGCAAAGGAAAAATTTGAGCGGACAAAACCGCATGTCAACGTAGGCACAATTGGTCATATTGATCACGGCAAGACGACCCTGACGGCAGCGATCACCCGGGTATTGTCTACGAAAGGCCAGGCTGATTTCACGGCATTTGACGAGATCGATAAGGCCCCTGAGGAGAAGGAGCGTGGTATAACGATTGCGACAGCGCATGTTGAGTACGAGACAGACAATCGTCACTATGCGCACGTTGACTGTCCGGGTCATGCCGACTATATCAAGAACATGATTACCGGAGCGGCGCAGATGGACGGTGCTATTCTGGTAGTTGGTGCGGACGATGGTCCTATGCCGCAGACCCGTGAGCATATTCTTCTTGCCCGTCAGGTAGGTGTACCGGCGATAGTCGTATTTTTGAACAAGTGCGACATGGTTGACGACGAAGAGCTGATAGAGCTTGTCGAGATGGAGCTTCGTGAGCTTCTGGACAAGTACGAGTATCCCGGGGATGACATTCCGATCATACGCGGTTCCGCCCTTGAGGCGCTTGAGAATCCCGAGGATGAGGCGAAGGCGAAATGCATATGGGAGTTGATGGAAGCTGTTGACTCTTATATACCGCAGCCTGAGCGTGATATAGACAAGCCATTCTTGATGCCGGTAGAGGACGTTTTCTCCATTTCCGGTCGAGGAACGGTAGCCACCGGTCGAGTTGAGCGCGGTATTCTGAAGGTTGGCGAGGAGGTTGAGATTGTCGGTATCAAGGAGACGGCGAAGACGACCTGTACGGGAGTTGAGATGTTCAGGAAGCTTCTTGACGAGGGTCAGGCCGGTGATAATATCGGTGCACTTCTTCGCGGAGTGAAGCGTGAGGAAGTAGTACGGGGCCAGGTATTGGCGAAGCCGGGTTCTATTACCCCGCACAAGAAGTTCAAGGCCGAGGCCTACATATTGACCAAGGAAGAGGGTGGTCGTCATACACCGTTTTTCAATGGATATCGTCCGCAGTTTTATTTTCGGACCACAGACGTGACCGGCGTATGTACGCTTGACGATGGTGTTGAGATGGTCATGCCTGGAGACAATATACATATAACGGGCGAGTTGATCACACCGATCGCGATGGAGGAAGGGCTCCGCTTTGCGATACGCGAGGGTGGCCGCACAGTCGGTGCCGGTGTTATCAGCGAAATTATCGAGTAAAAATTCTAATATAAGAATTTTTGTAACCAGCATTGATAGCCTTCATCGGATATGGACGACAATCCGCATGAAGTACTGCCGGGATTTGGAAAATGAGAGATATAATAACGCTTGCCTGCACAGAATGTAAGCAGCGAAACTATACAACAACCAAAAATAAGCGAACAGTTCCTCATAAACTTGAATTGAAGAAATACTGTCCGTTTTGCCGGACACATACTCCGCATAAGGAAACGAAGTAAGTTAAAAGTTCATCAAGTTAAAAGTTCATCAAGTTGAAAGTTGTAATGTTGAAAGTGAAAAGTGAACTGCTTTATAACTTGATAAACTTTACGAACTTTATGAACTTGATAACTTGATAAACTTAAACTGACTTGTGCAGGCCAGTAGCTCTAATTGGTAGAGCATCGGACTCCAAATCCGAGGGCTGGGGGTTCGAATCCCTCCTGGCCTGCCATTTCTGCTACAGTATTAACGAGATAGCCGGTAAGACTAATAGAAGAGCATGGCAAGCAAAAAGAAAGGACAGACAGGCAAGACTTCGAAGGACAAGAAAACCGAGCTGGTTAAGGCGGAAAAAATTTCAATTTCCCCAGCCAGTATCAAGAAGTTTGTCCAGGAGGTCAAGGCTGAGTTTAAAAAAGTTGTCTGGCCGGACAGAAAAGTTACTTCCGGTCTGACCGGTTTTGTTATCCTTCTTGTTGTCGTTATATCCATTTATCTCGGATCCGTGGACCTGCTGCTCGGTAAGCTGGTCTCGCTGGTCCTGCAATAACCAGCCTTAAAACAGGCGGAATCATGGCTAAATATTGGTATATCGTACATACTCATACCGGTTTTGAAGACAAAGTAAAGGATGCTCTTCAGGAGAGGATTCGCCTTGCCGGGCAGGAGGATTTGTTTGGCGAAATTTTGGTGCCCACCGAGCAGGTGGTCGAAATGGTCAAAGGAAGCCGAAAGACTTCGTCCCGCAAGTTTTTTCCGGGCTATATCCTTGTCAATATGGAATTGAACGACGCTACATGGCACACTGTATATGACACACCGAGAATAACGGGTTTTGTCGGTGACAACATGAACCCTCAGCCCCTGCCGGAAAAGGATGCTATGAAGATAATCGGCAGGATTGAAGAGGGGGCAATCACTCCGAAGCCGAAGGTTGTTTTTGAAGAGGGTGATGCGGTCCGGGTTATCGAAGGCCCGTTTGCCAATTTCCAGGGAGTTGTCGATGAAGTGTATCCGGATAAGGGCAGAGTAAAGGTGATGGTTTCGATTTTCGGCAGGTCAACACCTGTCGAGCTTGAGTATATACAGGTGAGTAAAAACTGATGGCGTCGTAAAAAGTCGCCAACTACTGCGTTGCGCTAAATTATCTCGTCATTGCGGCGTATTTATGTACGCTTCATTCCTCGAAATTTGCGCGCTTTGTATTTGACGATTTTTACTTAGCCATCCTTAATTTATACTTTTGCGATTAAGTTAAAATTAGATTTCGAATTTCGCGCTTGGAGGCGTGAACAATGGCAAAAAAAATACAATCATATATCAAATTGCAGATTCCAGCCGGTAAGGCCAATCCTTCTCCTCCTGTGGGACCGGCCCTGGGTCAGCATGGCGTAAATATCATGGATTTCTGCAAGGCATTCAATGCCCAGACCCAGACGCAAGGCGATACCATTATTCCAGTAGTTATCACAGTGTACAGTGACCGGTCATTTTCCTTTATCACCAAAACACCGCCAGCGGCGGTCTTATTGTTAAAAGCGGCCGGGTTGAGCAAGGGATCCGGCAATCCGAAACGTGAACGTGTTGCCGAACTCAATCGTGAAAAAATTAGGGAGATTGCCGAGATGAAAATGCCGGATCTGAACGCGTACGATGTTGATCATGCAGCGCGTATCGTGGAAGGTACGGCACGGAGTTGCGGAATTACGGTTGTTGATTGACAGGTGACTGTCGTTGCAGCCGAACATGAAAATTCATTTGGACCCGTATGAGGTTACCCGCCGGAACGGGGAGAAAATAAAAGGGTGAGAAAATGCCGAGAAGAGGAAAAAAGTATAAAAACAGTATGGAAGGACTTGATTCAAGCAAGGTCTATGAACTTGATGAAGGCCTTGATATGGTATTGAAAGCCAAATATGCCAAATTTGACGAATCGGTTGATATTGCGGTTAAATTGGGTGTGGATCCCCGTCATGCGGACCAGATGGTCCGTTCAAGCGTCATGCTGCCCCATGGAACTGGAAAAGAGGTCCGGGTCCTTGTCTTTGCCAAGGGTGAAAAAGAAACCGAGGCCAAAGAAGCTGGAGCTGATTTTGCCGGATCAGACGAATTGATCGAGAAAATCAAAGAGGGGTGGTTTGAGTTCGATAAAACCATAGCAACTCCTGACATGATGGGCGAAGTCGGCAAGATTGGCCGAATGCTTGGACCCAGGAACCTGATGCCCAATGCCAAGCTTGGCACGGTTACCTTTGATGTTGGCCGAGTGGTAGGTGAGATAAAAAAGGGCAAGGTGGACTTCCGGGTAGACAAGGCAGGCATTGTTCATGCGGCCATTGGTAAGGCCTCTTTCGGCAAAGAGAAACTCGCCGATAATATTATCGCCTTTATTGATAAAATTATTCAGCTTAAGCCATCCTCAAGCAAGGGAATATACATGAAAGTAATTTCAGTATCCACCACCATGGGACCCGGGTTCAAAGTCGACCCCATTCAGGTCCCCCTGCTCATTAAAAAGATATGAAGCGGGCATCTGTGAGGGGATTTTATATATATTATAGGTAATCGAGTCGTAACAATTAATTTGAATTTGGGAAGGTCAAAGACAGCAGGTACTGAAGTTTAATTACCGTTCCCGGCGCATGAAAGGGCCGGATGGTAACCTGCCGAGACCGAAAACCGGTGATAATGACTTTAATTCGTTGTACCGGTCAACGTCTTCATTGGATAGTATCTGCTTTATTTGGTTGTCCCATGACCAACATCCTAAAGAGGAGGAAAACCAGTTGAATCGTGAAGAAAAGGTTTCAAAAGTCGGTAAATTGAACGAAACCTTCAGTAAGGCAAAATTTGCGGTAGTCACCGACTATCGCGGCCTGAAGGTGACCGAGCTGGAGAAGCTGCGTCGTGAACTGAAAAAGAGCGACTCTCAATTTCAGGTGGCGAAAAATTCTCTTCTCAGGCTGGCTGTCAAGGATACCGAGTATGAAGTGCTCACTGAGTATTTCACAGGAACAACTGCTGTAGCAGTAAGCTTTGAAGATCCAGTTGCATCTGCCAAAGCTTTGTCCGGTTTTGCCAAGGATTATGAAGCATTCAGCATTCGGTCCGCTGCCCTTGAAGGCAGTGTGTTGACTGCGGATGATGTCATTTCTCTTTCCAAACTTCCTGGTAAGGAAGAGTTGCAGGCTAAACTGCTTGGTACTATGGCTGCTGTGCCTACAGGTCTTGTTCAGGTACTCAGTGGAGTGCCGCGCAAGTTTGTTTATGCCCTTCAGGCAATCAAAGAGCAGAAAGAAAATTAATCTGAAATATACAGTACATATCAGGAGGAAAGACAATGGCTGTAACCAAAGAAGACGTAGTAGAATTCATTTCCAATATGAGTGTCCTTGAACTTGCTGAATTGATCAAAGAGTTTGAGGAAAAATTCGGCGTTTCAGCGGCCGCCCCGGTAGCTGTTGCCGCCGCCGGTGCTCCGGCGGAAGGTAGCGGAGAAACTGCTGCAGAGAAAACCGAGTTTGACGTTATCCTGAGTTCTGTCGGGGACCAGAAGATAAAGGTCATTAAAGAGGTTCGCGGTATAACCGCTCTCGGCCTGAAAGAAGCCAAAGAACTTGTTGAAGGTGCGCCCCAGCCCGTTAAGGAAGGTGTCTCCAAGGATGAAGCCAACGAGATCAAGGAGAAAATAGAGGCTGTTGGCGGTTCCGTTGAAATTAAATAATACGTTTTTCTTCAGCCGGTTATCATATGTATAATTAACTGGCTGAAATGCGTTAGGCACGAAGTAACGCTACGGGGGATTCCCCTCGTAGCGTTCCTTCGTTTGTGGGTGCAGCGGTACCCCGCCAGGGACTGGACGTCTCTAACTGTTTGAATTCAGATGATAAGATTATATATACCCACGCCTGTAACTCGCTGATCGTTTCGAGGGAGAATATGAACAGAGTACGAAAAAGTTTTGCCAAAACAAGCCAGACTCTTGAGCCCCCCCACCTCATTGCCATGCAGAGACACTCTTATGAGCGTTTTCTGCAGTTAGATGTCAATCCTGATGAACGAGAGGACTTTGGACTTCAGGCAATTTTCAAAAATATCTTTCCAATTACCGATTTTAACGGCATCTGTTCACTGGAATTTGTCCGTTACAGTTTCGGTGATCCAAAGTGCACTGTTGATGAATGCATCGAACGTGGTATGACCTATGAAGTTCCGGTTAAAATCACTGTACGCCTTATCACCTTTGATGTTGACGAGAAAACCGGTGTCCAGTCGGTTCGGGATATCAAGGAGCAGGACGTATTCCTGGGATCACTGCCGTTGATGACCAAAGACGGTGTTTTTGTTGTCAACGGAACGGAGCGTGTTGTGGTTAACCAGCTCCAGAGATCTCCCGGTCTTTTTTATACGCATGATGATGGCAAATCACATGCCAGCGGCAAGCGGTTGTACTCGGCGAGGATAATTCCGGTGCGGGGATCGTGGCTGGACTTTGAATTTGATATCAAGGATGTTCTGTATGTCCGGATTGACAGGCGGAGGAAACTGCCGGTCACAGTCTTACTCAAGGCACTTGGTTATGACGAGGAACAGTTGCTGCTGGAGTTTTACCAAACGGACCTGATAGAAATCAAGAGGGGAAAATATTCCCTGGCTTTTAATCCTGATACTTTTTTAGGGATGCGCATGACGAAGGATCTGGTGGATCCGAAATCAGGTGATGTCGTTGGTAAAAAGGGACGTAAGATTACAAAAGCCTTAATCAGACGCATCCAAAAGGCCGGCATAAAATCAATCGATATTGATCCGGAAGACCTTCTTGGTCGTTATCTGGTAAGCGATCTTGTTCATCCCAAGACTGATGAGGTTGTCGGCAGATGCAACGAGGAGATTACCGAATCTCTGCTTAAGGCCGTAGAAGAGGCAAAGCTGAAGAAATTTGAAGTCCTCTTTATCGACGGGGTAAGTGTTTCCGAGTCGTTCCGTAAGACGCTTGCCGCGGATAAAGTTACTTCCAAGGACGAAGCGCTTCTTGAAATTTACAGGAGGCTTCGACCGAGCAGTCCTCCGACTCCGGAAGTCGCTGAATCATTTTTTAATAACCTGTTTTTCAATCCCTCAACCTATGATCTGTCAGAGGTCGGCCGCTACAAGATAAATACCAAACTGGCCATTGATACGCCCATCGAGGTCCGCACCCTGTCTGCGGAGGACATTGTCAAGGGTGTCAAGTATCTGGTCAGGATCAAGGATGAACTCAAAGAGGGAGATGATATCGATCATCTGGGGAATCGCCGTGTTCGTACAGTCGGTGAGCTGGTGGAAAATCAGTACCGGATGGGGCACGTTCG
>Ga0209013_10005568_pt1 | contig 10810 bp, 12 predicted proteins | sample Cruoilmetagenom2_FD_187291 | JGI IMG/M metagenome (GOLD analysis project Ga0209013, IMG submission 187291) | Oil polluted marine microbial communities from Coal Oil Point, Santa Barbara, California, USA - Sample 2 (SPAdes) (version 2) | ecosystem: Environmental > Aquatic > Marine > Oil seeps ...
CCCCGCTACTGGATCGTCGATCTGGACGAGACGGGGCCAGAAGTCGTCACCTACGAACTCCGCGACAGGGTCTTCGTCGAGACCGGTCGCCACCGCGGCAACGACGACGTCACCCTCGACGTCGGCCCGATGACCGTGACGTTCGCCCCCAACAGCCTGCTGGCCTGATCGGTCGTCGGTCGTCCCCTGCCCCCTGTCCCCTGCCACCGGGAATGTATCCGGTGCACGAGAAGTTCCCCAATCACACGCATATGAGAGGGAACACCGATGAGCCGTGGACGCGTTCGGATCGAGGATGGGCAGAAGAGGGTTCGGGTCTATCTCGGCGGTGAGGTCATCGCAGACACGACGAGTCCGAAGCTGGTCTGGGAGAAGCCGTACTACCCGGTCTATTACTTCCCACAGGACGACGTTCGCACGGACGCCCTGCTCGGCACCGAGCACACGAAACGCTCCCCGAGTCGCGGTACCGCCGAAGTCTTCGACGTGAAGAGCAACCGTCACACCGCGGAGCGGGCTGCGTACCGCCATACCGACTCCCCCGTAGAGGAACTGCGGGACATGGTGGCCTTCGAGTGGCGATCGATGGACGCATGGTTCGAAGAGGACGAAGAGGTGTACGTTCATGCCCGTGACCCATACACACGCGTCGACGTTCTCCAGAGCTCGAGAACCATCCGGGTCGAGGTCGACGGTGTGACCGTGGCCGAGTCCAACAAGCCCAAGTTCCTGTTCGAAACGGGCCTCCCCGCTCGGTACTACGTGCCGAAAACCGATGTCAACTTCGAGTACCTCACAGCCACCGACACGGCGACCCACTGCCCGTACAAGGGCACCTCCCGGTACTGGTCGATCAATACGAACGGTGACGCCCACGACGACGTCGTGTGGGGCTACGACGCTCCCCTCCGCGAGTCGCAGCAGATCGCCGGCTACGTCGCCTTCTACAACGAGAAGCTCGACATCTACGTCGACGGCGTGCTCGAGGAGAAACCGAAAACGATCTTCTCCTGACGCATGGCTCTGCGAGCCTGCGGTCAATCGATCGATCCGGGGGCAATGACCCACTCGTGTGCCTGTCCCGTGATTGCAGAGATCCTCTCGAAGTCACGGTCGTAGTGGAGCACCGTCGCTGCGCCGACCTCTGCAGCTGCGGCGATGATCAGATCGGGCATCGGGAGACGATGCTGCCCGATTGACGCGAGCGATCGCTGAACGTATCTCGCCCGATCCATCACCGTCTCATCGATTGGAATGTGTTCGAATCCGGCGAGTTCGTCGACGATGGTCTCGTAGTCCTCCCGGCTTCGAGCCGAGTAGAGCACTTCAAGATCAATGATCGAACACGTCGCAAGCATGCCGAACTCTGAGAGTCTCCGTAGTCGTTCTCCGACGAGGGGTTCAACGGCTCGTGCCAGGGCGCTCTTGTCAACGAGGTAGCGACCGGAATCACCGCCAGGCACGATCCATCGTCCCGTCATCGCCGAGATCGATTCCCTCGGACACCACGACTCGATTGAGGAATCGGCGACGCCGGTCGAGGTCGATCACTTCCTGCAGGGCCCGGTTGACGGTGTCCTTCATTGTCCCGGTTCCGAGTACCCGGCGGGCCCGTTCGAGTGCATCATCATCGATGTCGACGAGTCGTTTCACCATACCCACAGTATATCCATGTGCCATCCATCTAGATATATCAGGTGGGTGTGACAGAATCGTGGACAGAGCGTTGCCAAACCACGATCGCGATGGCAGCTCCGGCCGCCGTGAGAGCAGACAGCAGCCACATGAGGTCGTAGGAGCCGGTGTGATCAACGATCGCACCGAAGATCGGTGGTGCGATACCCAGACCGGTGAGGAAACCGAAGAGAACGAATCCCGATGCTCGACCGGTGGCAGCCACACCGGCCTCCACCATCACCGCGACCATCCCGACGGAGTTCCACGAACTCGATCCGGCCGCTATGAGAACGGCAGCGGGCCACAGCAACCATGCGGCCGCTGCTCCGGAGAGGTAGAAGAGCCCGGCAGCAGCAATCGACAGAACCGCCATCGTCCCCAACGAGCCACGGAAAGCTCCTGAACGTTCGGCGTAGCGGCTCCACAGGATCCTTCCCGGCACGGCCGCAAACGCGATCACGGCAGCTGCTATCCCACCCACCAACGGGGAGTGGCCCAGGGCCTCTTCAGCGAAGAGCGGGACAAGGAAGGTGACGGCGCCGGAGAATCCCATCAGGAATCCGAACCCGGCAAGCCACCAGATCGCGCTCGGCAGCGGGATGCGGCTTCGCGTTCGGTGTTCGGTTGTCGCCTTTGGTGTTGCGGGAATCACCCAAGCCACTACAGCGGTGAACACCAACGGAACCATGGCGACGATCAGATAGGCACCGCGCCATCCGAGGCTGATCGCGAGCGTTGGCACGGTCAACCCGCCGAGGAAGATGCCTGCTTGGACTCCGGACTGTTTCACACCGGTGATCACGCCCCTCTTGCCGGCGGGAACGTCCTCGGCGATCAGTTTGTTGGTTGCGGGATTCGCCATTGCCTGCGAAATCGCGCCGGCGACCGCTCCGACGAACAGCATGCTGTAAGCGACGGCAGTACCGAAGATCAGGAACGTCGCACCGGCGGTCACGAACAACGCGACGAGCGCCTTCTTGCCTCCGATCCGGTCGGTGACCCTGCCCGCGATCGGAGACAGCACAGCAGCTGCAACGTTCACCAGGCCCAGGACGATCCCGAGTTCGGCGCGGCTGATCGACAGGTCGTCGATGATGAACGTTGCGAGGATCCCGAGCGAAGCCGGCGTGAAGGTTGCTACTGCCATGGCGATGAACAACAGCGACCCGAAGGCGGTGCGGCGCGTGTTGCTCATGGGAGTGGTCACGGGATGATTCAAGCCGGGTCCCACCGTCCAAGCATCGCCCAATGGAGGAAGCGTTTGCCCCACTGTAGGTCGGTAGTGTTCCTGCACCCCGCAACGAGCAAGCAACGATGACTCAGCCGACCCCACAGAACCAACGCCAGCACAGGACCCAGGCTCGCGTCTGGGTCGAACTCGGGCTGCTCGCTCTCATGTGGGGCAGCACGTTCCTGCTGATGAAGGTTGCGGTTCCCTCGGTACCGGCATTCACGATGTCGGGTGTCCGGGGACTGCTCGCTGCCGCGATTCTCTGGATCGCCATTCGTGCAACGCGCAGGCAGGCAAAGGCGTCGGCCGACAGTTGGATACCCCCAGTCGTTCTCGGCACGTTGAGCGGATGGCTGCCAAACGTGCTCACCGCATGGGCACTGCTGCGCCTCGACAGCTCCGCGGCCGGAATCTTGAGCGCAGCCTCACCAATCTTCGTCGTGATCCTGGCCCACTTCTTCCTTGCGAGCGAGCGGATCAGCGGCATCCAGTTTGGCGGCGTCGCAATCGGCCTCGGCGGAGTCGCACTCATCATCGGTGTCACCCCCGCATCATTCGGTGGTCAGGACCTCATGGGCCAACTCGCCATGGTCACCGTCGCTCTCAGCTACGCGGCGGGAACCGTCTACGCCCGCAGGATCGGGCCACAGGATGCTCCCCGCCTCGCGATGCGACAGCAGCTCGTGGCAGGCGTGGTTGCCGTGGCCGTCGCCCTCGTTCTCGAACAGCCGTGGAGCGTCGAACCGGAACCGATCGCTATCGCAGGGATCGTCGGCCTCGCTATTTGGGCAAGCGCCATCCCGATCTGGCTGTACTTCCGGATGCTGGGTCACACGAAGGCGGTCACCGTATCTCTGATCGCCTACTTGATCCCCGCCGTCGCTGTGGTTCTCGGTGCCCTCGTCCTCGGCGAGAAACTGGATCCATCAGCGGCGGTCGGTCTCCTCGTCGTTCTCTTCGGCGTGTTTATCACAACCCGCCAACGGACCAGCAGGGTGACACCGCCGGTCTCGGCCGCCGGCATCGAACCCGATGGCAGCACCGTGCCAGGTCAGGACTCCTGATGACGGAGACCGTGGCCGATAGCGATCAGTCTCCCACCGCCGCTGGAACTCGCTGACGCTCCCCTGTTCGAACCTCGGAGTTCGCAGCACGGTGGCGTGCACCCGACCGATCAGTACCTGCACGCTGCTGGATCACCCTGATCGCGACGAGCGCAACGATCAGCAGCGTCGACCCGAAGTACAGGCCCACAACAGCCGGGTGACCAGAATCGGTCCCCGCCATGATTCCGTGGATCAGCGCCGCCAGAAACGTTCCGAACGCGAGGAAGTGGATCGTTCGCCAGACCTTCTGGCCGATGACACCCTTCACATAGAAGCTGAGCGCCACGATCGCCAGTCCGTAAAACGCCATGATGCCGAACGACACGGCCATCGAGTTCCAGGTTGCCATGCCGGGAACGAGTACGTCGACCCAGCCGAACTCGATGTAGTCGTCCATCGTGAGCGCCACCATGTGAACGGCGGTAGCGATGAGTGCGCCGAGTCCCAGCGATTCGTGGAACCAGGTGACCGGCTTCGCCTTCACGGCACGTCCCAGGATCTTGCTTGAGACAAGAAGACCCCAAATACTTGACGCCGCAAGAAGGGCGAACGCCACGATGCCTGAACCGCGAATAACCATCCACTCGATGTTCATGCGGCGATCTCCATGCCGGTCGTGCCGTAGACGCTGCCGTCGTTCCACACGACAAGGGCTGCTCTGATCCACGGCTGTCGATCGGCCCAGACGAGCCCATCTGCGCCCCTCAGCAGAACGGTCTTGGCAGCAGTCTCGGCCTCGACGGCGGTCTCCGTGATGGCCGTAGCCGACAGCACCGGACTCCTCGTCGGCCGCATCGTTCGAGGGTCGATGAGATGGCTGACCTCTGCTCCATCGACGATCCACCGGCGGCGGGATACCGAACTGGTAGCAAGCGCTCCGACACCGAGATGAATCGTGGAGACGGTCTCACCCCACGGGTCTACGACCTCGACAGTCGTCTCCGAATTGGACGACCGAACATCGCCCCCTGCCGAGACAACTGAGGCATCGCCCGCTTCGACGGCGAGATCGCACGTCCAACCCTTGGCGATTCCACCGAGGTCGATCCTCGTGCCGGGTACTCGGAAAAGTGTCGCACCGTTCAACGACCACTCTGTTTCGGCAACTCGCTCGGGTTCGCGGTGCCGATCGCGTTCGGCGACCGCAGCGAAGGTCCGGTCGTACCCCCACGCATGGACGGAGCTGCCGACTCCGGCGTCGACGAGGCCCCCCGATATCGAACGAGCATGATCGGCGGCCTGCAGGGCGCTCGCCATCGTCGCTGACAGGGGGACGTGGGTTCCGGGATCATCGTTGATCCGGGTCAATTCGCTATCAAGAAGGAACCGGCTGCACGAGGCTTCGACACTCTCGAAGAGCGCACGTGTGGCAGCCATGCCACGCTCGTCGGGAGCGGACACATCGATCATCGTGCCCATCGACGGAAAGACCGTGCGCATCATGATCCGGAACTCTTCACCGGTGCAGTGGGAGCCGGTGCTGCTGTGGCAGTGGCAGTGGCAGAGGTGCTCCCACCGCCACCTCCCGACGAACCGGCGACCACGACGGTTCGGGTCACGACTTGCGGAGGAGGTGGAGGAACGGGCGTGTAGCGAACGACGACCAGACCACGCTCCGGCATGTCCGGCATCGGCACGGTCGTTGTCGTCGCTACCGTCGTCGTTGTCGGAGGATCGATCGCCACTGGTGTTTCCGGTTGCTCGACAACGTCGGTCGCTGCACCGTTAGCCGCCACCGCGATCAGGGTCGTCCCCCAAGCGAGCGAAGCACCCGTCCATGCCAGGATCTTCGCCCAACGGGTTGGGAAGAGTCGCTTCAGGATCACGGAGTCTCCTCTGCGGCTTCGTCGACAGCGATGGTCAGCGTTGCGTCCCTCTCGATGAGCAGTTCGAGAACGGCAGGAGGAAGGCCCTTGCCGACATCCTCTGGAGCGACGTTCTGTGCATACCCATTGGCGTAGAGCACCCGCGTGGCGGCCTCCCCGACACCGGGAAGTTCCGGTGTCGGGGAGTCGATGACGACAACAGTGGGCTTGGGCGGAGGGGTCGTCGTCATCGGACCTTCGGAGACGGCGGGTTCGACCACGGGAGCCGGGGGCGGAGGCAGATCCTCATCCGACGAGGACCCCATGAGCCAGAGCAGCGGCACAATGCCGATGATGGCGACGGTGACCCCCGCGGCGGTCGAGGTGAGGGACGAACGCATCAGTCGTCGTCCTCATCATCTTCCTCGTCCTCCTCGTCCTCATCGTCATGGTCGTCTTCCTCGTCTTCTTCGTCTTCTTCGTCCTCGTCGTGATCATCGTCGTACTGCTCGTCATCATCGGAAACGGATTCATCGTCCGGGATCGTGTCGCCGGTCGTGGAGGTGATCGACGTGTCAACGACCTTCACGGTGCGCACGACGGGTGGCGGTGCGGGTGGGCCCTGGAGTTCGAGGCCTTCTTCGGCACAGATCTGGCGAAGGGAATCGAGGGCGGCCTGCTCGAGGTCGGTGATCGTGCCATCCAGCTCCCGCTCGACGAGTTCGAGGCCTTCCGGACCGCATGCGGCTTCGAGATCGGCTCTCGTTGCCGTGGGCGGTTCGGTAACAAACACCGTCTCTGCCTCCGGAGCTTCGGTCGTGGAGACCGTGGTCTCCGGTACTTCGACCACGACCACCGCAGCGTCATCTCCGTCGGTCTCGCCGTCATCGTTTGAGATGAGAGCGGTGGCGGCAACGGCACTGAGCGGGATCAGGAGCAGTCCCAGGATCAGAGAGATCGTGAACATGCTCGACCTTGGCTGGCTCTTTCTCGGCGACGGGCTTGTCATGGGTCCTCCATCGGATTCTTCGATTCGAACGCGGACAGTGGCCGAATTCAACGATACGGAGGGATAAGCGTGCGCTAAGTGCGCGTAAAGTAGTCGTTAGATGTTCGGATTGGCGGATGGCTGGCCCGCTAGGGACCGAGAATGAGGTCAGGACGGTCCGTGATCACTCCGTCGACACCCGCCGCGATCAGCATCTCGACCATCTCGACGCTGTTCACTGTCCACGGGATCACCAGCAGACCGGCATCGAAAGCCTCGCCGAGTCGGCGCTCGCTGATCGACGACGCTTTCGGAGACCAGACCGAAGCTCCGAGCCTTGCGTAGCCGGCGGGATCGGCATCACCGCCGAACGTGAGCGCCGCCAACGGAATCTCCGGGTCGGCCCGGTGGATCGCCTCAAGCGACTCACGGATGAAGCTCTGCACAACCACCCGGTCCCGAATTCCGCGATCCTCGATCACCGCCAGCAGACGGAGTTCGAACGGACCGGGATTCGTCCCGTCGAAGCCGTCATCGATCGCCGACGAATCTCCGAACCCCCGCTTGGTCTCCACGTTGTACCCGACGACCAGGGCGCCCTGGCGCTGCACGTCCGTCTTCGACGTTGCGGACGCATATCGCTCCACGAAGTCGATGAGAGCATCCAGCGTGACGATACCGAAGTCGTCACCGGCGAGCAGTGTCGGCCCGGAGTCTTGGTCCGGGAATGCCTCTCGGTCGGGGTTGCGGCTGCAATTGAACCAGCGCAGATCGTCGGTCGTCAAGGAACGAACCGCGAGTGCTGCATCGGGCGTCGCCGGATCGTCGGGATCCGGGATGTGATCGGGAGCAGCAGGCTTGAGCCCGCACTTGTCGGGGTCGATGACCGGATCGTGCCACACAACGACGTCGCCGTCCGCGGAGAAGTGCAGGTCGAGTTCGAGCGTTGAGACGCCCAGATCAAGAGCGGTCTCGAACGATGGCAGCGTGCTCTCGGGCTTGAGGCCCCTCGCTCCCCGGTGACCCTGCACATCGAACCCGACAGGGAGTTCTGGATGACTGCCTGTGGATGTGGTCGTGGTTTCGGGAACCGAACCGACGGACGTCGCGGCACCATCGTCGCCCGAACACGCCTCGAGCAGAAGAACGCCCACGACCGCCAGAACACCCACCAGGAACATGCTCCGTTTCATCACGCCGTGAACACTATCGAAACCGTGAACCGTGACATACCGGGCCCGACCAGATTTCACACAATGCTGACATCTCCCTCGCATCCATCTCACATCAGTCGGGCATCGTTGAGTTCGTTGAAAGCCACGACCGAAGGAGTCCATGATGAAACGACGGATGACAGTCCTCATAGCGTTGATCGCTGCGACGGTCGCGATCAGTGCCATACCGGCACTCGCCATCGACACCGAACGACCTGAGGAAAGGCCCCACCCCGAGCGGACGTTCCCACCCGAGTGGATCGACCAGACCGCAGACGAGGTGCGTGACCGGGCCGAGGATCGGGCCGAAACGCTCGAAGAGCGGATCACCAACTCGGATCGACTCACGGATGAGCAGAAGGCTGCAGCAATCGCCGCCATCGAAGACACACTCGACGCCATCGCGGGCTTCGATGAGTCCGCCGAGGTCATCGGCACCATCATCTCGCGACGTCAACTCCAGCGGATCGAGTGGCGTGCAGACCGCAATGGCAAGACCGCCGACCACGAGAGCCACCTTGCCGGTGATCTCAAGCGCTTCACGTTGCGACTCGAGCACCTCACCAAGATCGCAGGATGGGCGGAGGCTGCGGGAGAGAACGTGACCGCGGTCGCCGACTATCTCGACGAAGCGACGGTCCTCCTCGAAGTCGCCAACGCCAGTGGGTCAATCGAAGAGCGCCACGATGCCGCCCACATCGCTCGTGCTTGGATAACGGAGGCAAGCGTCGCCCTCATGGCGATGTAGGTGGAAAGAGATCGCTGGTTCTGTCTCCCGGCACACGACGGGGGACAGAACCACACGACCAGGACTCCCTCCTGACCGAACCGCATCGATCGGGGGTCGAAGCGGAACAGATGAAGTATCTCCCACCACGGGCCGATAGACCCTGAACGGACGCAAAGCAACCAGCGGAGAGCCGTGCCGGATTACACCACTGATTCAGGGTCGGATCAGACCGACCGTACGACCTCGGAGTCGCCGACCGGGACTGAGCCAAATGGCGTACGCCCGCTCCGAGTCCTGATCGTCGACGATGGGGACACCATGCCGGGAGTTCTCCGGCAACTGGCCGACGGCATCGAGACCGGCCGCTACGTCGTTGAGCGAGCAACCACCCTCGCTGATGGGTTTGGCGCCATCATCGGCGGAGAGCACGACGTCTGTGTCGTCGATCATCACATCGGCGTTCGGACGGGCTTCGATCTGCTCGCACGCGTTGCCGATGAAGACCTCCACATTCCAATCGTGTTCGTGGCCGAACCCGGTGACCACGGCACGGGCGTAACGGCTGTCGGAGCAGGCGCCTCGTGCTACGTCGTGGAAGACAGCATCGGATCCGAACACCTGGATCAGTGCCTACGCCAGGCGGTAGAGGAACGCATGACGCTCTCGCGACTGACCAGTGCCGGAGTTGCGATCGACAGTGGTACTCCGACGAAAGCTCAGATCTTCTCTCACATTGCTGAACTCCTGGGTGACCCCGCCGCGGCGATCGTCGACGCAACCCGCAGCACCCTGGGATCGGAACTCCCTGCTCCTATTGTGGAGGCGCTCGCGGCCATCGAAGATCAGGCTGCCTCGATCCTCACGCTCTCCCACGACCTCAATGACCTCGCGATGCTCGAATCCGGTCGTCTGCACTTCGATGCCGCGCCGTTCAGCCTCCGGGGTCTCATCGCTGGCGTGGAACGAATCGCCGGTTCGACAGCTTCACCGAACGATGTGCAGATCGTCAGCGAGATCGCTGCACGGGTTCCAGACTCTCTCGTCGGCGATGCGGGCCGCCTCCGGCTCACACTCACCAGGTTCGTCAACAACGTCACGCAGCAAAGCTCTGCAGATCGCATCCGGCTCAAAATCGACGTCGAGGAGGACGCCCCGGAGACCGTCACCCTACGGTTCGAGATCACAGCCATGGACGTCCCCCCGATCGCGAAGACCGACGCGGAAGGAAGCGAGTTTGCCGCAGTCGATACCGCTCTGCCGCAACCCGGCGGACCGGGCGTCCTCGGCATACCCGTTGCGTTGGAGACCGTCTCACGAATGGGCGGGCACATCACGGTATGTGACGAACCCGGCCAACCCGAAAGCATCCAATTCACGGTGAGGGTCGGGACCAACGATGATGAAGCAACTTCCCGCCCGCCGATCGAGAGCCAAACTCAACTCGAGCACCCGGTTCTCATCATCGCTGATGCGCTCGATGACCGTCGCTCGATCGTCAAGACACTCGGTGAAGCCGAGATTCCATACATCGTGAACTCCAGCGCCGAAGAGTGGGCAGCTTCACGACAGACCAACGGAGAAGAACCGGCCAAACCCGCACTAGCCGTCATCGCCTCGACGGATGAGTCGTTCGTTGCCTGCGATCGGTTCCATGAACTCGCCGCCAACATCCCGATCGTCGTCATCGCATCAACCGGCCGGCGCGGCGATGCCGCCCGGTGTCGCGAACACGGAGTAAGGGGTTACTTGGCTCAGCCCATGGACCCGGGCGACCTCGTTGACACGGTCAAGGCCACAACTGCACTCGTCGAATCTGGAGATACATCAACGCTCGTGACGCGGCACTGGTTGCGCGACGGCCGGCGAAGCCTCCACATTCTCGTTGTCGACGACAGCTCAACGAACCGCTTCCTAATGACCCGCATGCTCGATCAGCGAGGCCACTCCACAGAGTCCGCGTACGACGGGTTCGAGGCCGTCGACGCATTCGAGCGTGACACATTCGACGCCATCCTCATGGACATCATGATGCCGGAGATCGATGGGTTCGAGGCAACCC
>Ga0209013_10005569_pt1 | contig 10809 bp, 4 predicted proteins | sample Cruoilmetagenom2_FD_187291 | JGI IMG/M metagenome (GOLD analysis project Ga0209013, IMG submission 187291) | Oil polluted marine microbial communities from Coal Oil Point, Santa Barbara, California, USA - Sample 2 (SPAdes) (version 2) | ecosystem: Environmental > Aquatic > Marine > Oil seeps ...
TACAAAGAATCGGTTGTGTTTGTAAAACAGCACTAATATTAGGTGGAGAAATAGGATCTATCACTACAACGCTTGACTCTGCTGTACATCCGTTGGCATCTGTTATTTCAAATTGATAAGTTCCAACAGAAGAGGTAGAATAACTAAATGGTGATCCTGTTGCTCCTAATGAAGAATATGCACCTGCATCAATTGATACTGCATAGGTAAACGGGGCAACGCCGGTAATAGTACCTGTAATTATGGCATCTGGTGTAATCGTACAGTTCAATACTTGTTCTAAAATAACATTAACAGTAGGCATTGATAAAGGATCAATAGTATAAGACTCATTATAAACACAGTCATTTTCATCTCTAACTTGAAATGTATACGTACCAGGTTCTAATCCAGTAAATACATTAGATGTTTGATAAGTTGTAACTGATGAAGCCGGAGCTATTATTTGATACTCCAATATACCTGTTCCACCAACTACTCCAGTAATAGTTACTGTTGAAGTATTTGATGGGCAAGTCAGAGGTATGTGACTTAAAGTCATATCTGTTGGAGGATCTAATGGGTCAATTGTTATGGGAGTGGTTATTATAGCACAGCCACTTGAATCTTGAATCGTAACTGCATAGGTTCCATTGATTAGACCTGTAAACGTATTACTTAATTGAAAATTGATACCATCTAGACTATAAGTATATGGAGGAATTCCACCAATAACTCCAGATACTGATATAATTGCATCATTAGTACATGTATATGGAGCATCAAGTGTTGCTGTTCCTGATAAAGGAGGTGCAGCAGTTATTATTATAGTCTGTGGATCTGTAACACAAATTGCACTACCAATTGCATATTGAACAACCACATCATAGCTTCCTTCTGAAAGGCCTGTAAATACTGGAGAATCAAAAAATATCACACCACCATCTATACTATATTGTAAGGTGTTTCCATTTGAATTGTTAACATTAATTGTTATCGATCCATTAGAAGTATCTGTACATAAGATATTTGTTTGGGTAACATTAAATTCTGGTGGAGAAACAGCTTCAACTGTAACTACAGCATTTGCAGAACAGTTATAAGTATCTACAACAGTAATATTATAAATTCCCGCAGACTCAACAACTATTATCGGTGATGTTTGAAAATCAGTTGTACTATTTACATAGTAGATGTATGGAGGTGTTCCTCCTTCAGGATAAACCGTAATCTCACCATCAATACAAGTTAAAGGCAGAGTTAAAGCAGCTGTAGCCGTTAGTAAAGGTGGAGCAATAATTTCAATATCCTCTTCATAAAAACAACCATCATCTGTGCTAACATTTACAGTATATAGACCAGTATTTAACGATGGAAAGGTATAAAAACTATCTATAGTTGGACCAAAGCTATCAACCAAAGTCCCTCCTTGATAAACACTGAAATAATATTGTGGTAAAGCATCATTAACTGCTAACTGAATACTACCAGTATCACCATAACATTCTGGTTGTGTAACACTAGTTGTAACAGTAAATTCTCTTTCCCTTATATGAACAGCAGGAGTTTCAAAAATACAAGGGTTAGTATCAACACCTACCTGTTGTATATAAACTATATAATAACCTGGTGTAGTAACTGTAAATTGATTACTGGATTGAAAGTTTACACCATCAATACTATATTCATAACCACTTGGCACCCCAAACACAGTAATTTGGCCTGGTGTATCACATAAAATATCTTGAGCAATGGCAGTAGGATTCAATAAATTTTGATACACATTAAAATAGAATATACTGTAACATCCCCCTGGATAATTAATGATAAGTCTAAACTGCCCAGAAGTATCAACAGTAAAATCAGGTCCTGTTCCTACATGATTCCAAGTACAATCAGGGGTTTCATTTGCACAATCATCTATGCCAATTGGATCACAACTACTTTCATCTAAAACTTCCCAAATAATAGATGAAGCATCACTAACTCCAGTTAATATATCTCTAGTATCGTTTATACCACATAAGAAAATCTTAGGAAGTTCTTTACCATCATTTGGGCAAATAGACACAACATCTGCATAAGGAATAACAGGATTAGTTTGCGTAGTACCATATAATACTACATTAATAACTTCTTGAATAGATATACAAGTAGCAGGTGCAGTATTAGTAACATAATACGTTCCTATCTCAGTAGCTGTATAAGTTTGATCTGTTCCAATTACTGGTGTACCTGTTGGACTAGTTGACCAAGAATATGACTCATAGCCATCAGCCGCAGTCAAAAGAATATTATCTCCACAAAGCACTTCATCTCTTTCAAAATTACAATTTGAAATATCTACCAAAAAATTAGTAGGCTGTGGATTCGTATTACACTCTAAAATAACATAACTTGCTTGTTCTTCAATTGTAATTGAACTGATAGCACCTGTATAAGTTCCGAATGCTTGATTAAGAACCTCATTAGAACAAGCTTGGCTTAAATTATAACAATTTGGTACTACTTGCACGGCAATTCGTATAGCAAAAATAGGATCACCATATTCTACTGACTCATCTGGAACTGAAAAAATAATTGTTCTTGTAATTGAGTCATAAGAGAGCAATGTAGCACCGCCAGCATTTGTATAATCTATATCGGTAGCTGGATCAAAAATAATGTTTTCAGGTAGTATATCTGTAATAGTAAAATTTGTAATATCTTCATTTCCAGTATTTTGATAAACTATTTCATAAAATATATTTTGTCCAAGAACAACATCATCACCATTTATATCATTACCAAATTCATCTTCAACCGTTTTAACAAGTTCTATTTCTGGTGAAATTACATCTACAGCAAAAGCACTGAAAAAAGCAAAAATTGGATCTGCCTGACCTCTAGCAACTTGTAATCTGAAATCGGCATCAGTTGCTCCATTAACAATATATTCTGGTTCTGCATTGAATATTTCTAACATACCAGTATCATACCCTAAAGTGTTTGTTCCAAATGGATTTCTAGGATGTGCAACTCCATTATAGTTTTCAATAACTGAACCAAAAAATCGATTTGCTGGACCTCTAAACGGTGTCGTAACCTCTTTACCATTAATCTCTAGTTTTGTTGCTCTTTTGGTTTTATCACCATCTAAAGTTGCATAAGCAAATTGTAAATCTATATGACCAGCTGGTGGAGTCATAAACCCATCAACAGGTACTTGTAATTCATGACCATCATATATATGACTAAAACCATCGAAAGTTGTAAATGATTTTGTGTGAAGATCTGGGTCTTCATATATTATAAATAGCGTCCATCCTGCAGATAGTCCAGTTGAGTGATTGGTTCCTTCACTTGATACAACATCAGCGATTGTATAGGTTCCTTCAATATCTGTTAGATTTTGTAGTATGCTTGTTACATCTGCATAACATGCATATGGAGTATTACCAGGTTCTCCATCTTCTGAAACAATTGGATCTGCAATTGCATCATAAATAAGTGTACCATTTATATCTGTATACGCAGTAGTTTCAGGTGTTTTAAATTTTACTGAAGATATATTTGAGCGATCTCCACTTTGAAGCATTGCTCCCCAATATAATGCAGCATAAGCAACTGCATAACATTCGGTAGGTGTTCCATCTTCATGAGGTTGAAACACTACATCAGCGCTACTTGAACTAAATGTAGAAGCATCACTATCAATATCTATATATTGCATAACGACCATATCGTTATCAATGCTGTCATCATTACATGGAAGATTGTCTTGACCAAGAATATTATTACCAATAACTAACATGCTTCCCTTGACTTCTACATTACCTCTTACTGACCATGGTTGGTATGTTTGAGACATACCAACAAAGCTAAATAACGAAAATAATGCTAATACAATGTATTTTAAATAAGTAGGTTTTTTCATGATCTAATTTTTTATCAAAATCCATTATTCAATTTTGGGGCAAAAAATGGATTTTTAACTAGTTTCTAATTTTTCAATTTTCAATTTTCACTAACGTCATATTTGACATATATGGCTGACTCCCTTTTGATTTTAATGCTTCTTTCGCAGCTTCAATATTATCGTACTTATCATAATAGATAAAATATTTACTTGTTCTAACATCGTAGAAAAAGTCAACATCTGCACGTCCTGAAGCAAGCACCTTTGTAACAAATTCATCTCTCTTATCAGTATCTGTATGTACTGCAATTATTAAGTAATAGCCATTTTCCACATCATCAATATTTTTTAGGATCTGAATATTACTATTTTGTTCTTCTCCGAAATCAAAATCCTCAATATTATAAGGTTGATTACTAACTTCAGTTATTCGTTTTAGATTTTGAAGTGTTGCTCTATCCTGAGAATAGCGCTCTTCCTCATTATCAAAAGCGGCTCGCTTAATTCTACGGTTTCGCTCAAATTCGGTAGCTATTTTAATGTCTGCTAATTTTAATTCTAACTTTGTCTTAACTTGTACGGCTTCCATCTGCTCCGTTGTTAAGCGATCAAGGGTTTTTCTGTAAAACATATAAACTTCATCAAGATAAATTGTACCTACTTCATATTTGTCATCATATAGCTTTTTAAGTTCATCAATTTCTTGATTACTAGATTCGATTACATTGTCTAAATCAGATATAATAGCTTCTAACTTGGCGTTTTCTGCTGAAATACTCTTAAAAGGCTTAGGTCTTACTGATTTACCTTGTTCACTTAAATCATTCTCTTCCTTTAAGTCTTTAAGGTCCTGATTTTTTATCTCAACTAAATCATCGAATTTCTTTAATAATTCATCTTGTTTTATTTTAGAATCATTTGCTTTTTGGGTAATGGCATACATTGCCTTGCCTTGTTCACCCGTTGGATTTGTAATAAGTTCTTCCTTATCCTTTTGTTCTGCTAATAGTTTAGCTTGAACTTCAGCGTCTTCCTTAGCTTTTTGTTCTGTTAATAATTTAGCTTGAACTTCAGCGTCTTCCTTAGCTTTTTGTTCTGCTAATAGCCTAGCTTGAACTTCTGCTTCTTCCTTAGCTTTTTGTTCTGCTAATAGCCTAGCTTGAACTTCAGCATTTTCTTTAGCTTTTTGTTCTGCTAATAATTTAGCTTGTACTTCAGCTTCTTCCTTAGCTTTTTGTTCTGCTAATAGTTTAGCTTGAACTTCAGCATTTTCTTTAGCCTTTTGTTCTGTTAATAGTTTAGCTTGTACTTCAGCGTCTTCTTTAGCTCTTTGTTCTGCTAATAGTTTAGCTTGAACTTCAGCATTTTCTTTAGCTCTTTGTTCTGCTGATAGTTTAGCTTGAACTTCAGCATTTTCTTTAGCTTTTTGTTCAGCCTCTCTTTGAGCTAAGATCTTAGCTCTTCTATCTGCTGCTAATTTCCGATTGGCGTCAGCTTTCTCTTTAGAGATTTTTGAAGCAGGTTGTTTTTTCTTATCATTAGAAATCAAACCAGCTACTTCATCATCACTACTGTAATAATATCTTTCCTTATTTTTAAACCTATATGCCAATGTAATTTCATGAGAGGAGCCAAACTCGTTTAAATCGCCAATGGCTTTCTCAAAATTATATTCAATTGCAATCTCTCGTGTTATATTAAGACCTATACCGCCTGATAATCCATATACAGTATTATAACCAGCCTGTGCCCAGATTCCTTTTGGAACTGTAAGCATGGTGATTACTGAAACTATTGTTTCATCTTTTTTAAATTCTGATCTTATCAAACTAGAGAACTTAGATTCATCAAAAAAACCTCTACTATTCATATATCCTGTATACATAATATGAGCTTGTATTCCATGTTCTGGATTGTCTTCTATAAGTGCTGAAGATTTAAAATTATAAACCACTAAATTGTTAACAGACAAACCAAAATCGAAAAAAGCCAAACCATAGTTTATTCCTGGGTTAATTGTAAGTAAGAAGTTATTTGGAACATTCTGAATAGAAGGGTCATCAATATTTGTAATTACTTTACCTGTATTGATTCCACTTTTATATGCTCCAACATTAAGCCCAAAAGTTAGGTTACTCTCTCTGGCTAATCTAGCATTATAGGCAAAGTTTAAAATACCACCAAATGTAGTTAGAACACCATGATTTTGCTGAAACAACCCTACTCCCCCTCCTATATTTTCTGCAAATCTTCCTGTGTAACTTGCTAAATACGTAAGTGGTGCATCTTCAAATTGAACCCATTCGCGCTTATTGAAAAAACTTATATATTTATTTTGTTCTCTTACAAAACTAAAAGCTGGATTTATGGCATATCGATTGAATGTTAGCGAGTTCCTAACAGGCAAATGAAATGCAACCACCCCATTATCTTCTTGAGCGAAGAAAAAATGCATGGCACAAATACATAATATTAAAACCAATATTTGCGTTTTCATATTATTTCAATACAGTTATTGATCCCTTTTTGGTCTCGTTAGTAATCGTTTTAATTATATAATAAAATACCTGATTAATACTTGAAAAACCCAAGTCGTTCTCAGGCCAATTATTGAGGTAATCATTAGTTTTTAATACTATTTTTCCTCTATTAGTCATGATTGTAACCTCAGTGTTCGTGCCATTTACATATTTTGTTGGAATTACCCAAGTATCGTTAATTCCATCGCCATTAGGACTTATAACATTTGGTATTTTATCTACATCTGGAAATGACTCCCTGACTTCAAATAAAAACTCACTTGATCCTATACAGCCTGAATTTTCGGTTATGATTACTTTATAATTACCATATACAGTGACTTCGAAATTATCTTCCGTAGCACCAGCTATCAGTACTCCATTTAAATACCATTCAAACTCAGGGTTATTTGCAGTAGTTGTTACTTCTACAAAAAGTGTTTCTCCTTCTGCTATTATATTAAGCTCAGAAACATTGATATCGGCATCAAATAGTTCACTTTCAAGCTCTATTGAACCTGAAGTAGAACAATCTCCTAAGTCAACTTGCACAGTATATATTCCAGGCCAATTAGTTTGATACATTTGATTTGTAGCATCTAGAATAGCAACACCATCTAAAAACCATTGATAGCTATTGCCTCCAATAGTGCTCAAAGTAGTTTCGCCTTGGCTCGGACAAAATGGATTACCTAAACTTGATGATATGCCAGCATTAGTGTTACCTGAAAACACTTCACTTATAGTAACCCGATTTGAAAATGAATCAGAGGTGCACATTCCATAATTGGTTTCAACAAAATAGGTACCTTCTTCACTTACAGAGAGAGAAGAGCCTTCCGCTACAAAAACTGCAGTTGTAATTCCAGTTTCTTTAAACCAATTAAAAGTAAGTGATGGGTAGTTTAACGGCGAATCATTTGAACCTGTTCCAGGATTATCTATGCTTAACAAATAACTTCCACCAGTACAAAAAGCGCCTGTTGACACTAAGTTGTTAATAGTAAATGGTTCATTGTGAGCTTTATAATATGCAGCAAAGGCTACAGAGTTAGAACTGGTTGCAGCAGGAGAGGTACTTTTAATTCGTATTTTATAATTTTCGCCTGCTGTTGTAATCGGCAAAGAAAAATTTAAAGTTGCAGGAGATTCAGTTACGACACCTGAAGCAGATGTAAAAACAACAGTTGGTGCTGTAAAATCGCTATTTGCATCGGAGAGTTCAATTATAAACTGGTTAGATGTAGTCAAGTTTTCTACTGGAGAGAAAACAAATGTCGTACTATAGGTGTTAAAAGATTCATTTGCACAAGCTTGGGTAAATCCTAAATTAGGTGTACCAATAACTATTTGGGCGTTAATTGGTTCTTGCATAACAAGAACAAAAAAACAAATACCTAAGAAAAGCTTATTTGTACATATTATCTTTTTCATTTTGGTTTGGGGTGTAATTTTCTATTCAAATAATATATCTTTTTTTTAAATGTCTTTTTAATTGTTTTCTATAATGAGAGAATTAAGGATTAAATAATCATTTATATAAAAAGGGCTTGAGCGCAAAACCATTAACTTAAACTTAATCATTATTAGAAGCCATAATTTTATTTATTCTTAAACGAAAATCTGGACGTCTTCCATTTTTAGAATCAATAAAAGTTTCAGAATCTGGTCCTTTTGAATAAACATTATTAAAAGATCTATTACCATACCAATTTTCTAGATCTTCATTATTGGTATATCCATTTCTAAATATATTCCCATTGCAATTATTTAAATACGTGCTAGTAAAATTGATTTTTTCTAAATTTATTTCATTTAATTTTATTTTCTCATCAAGAATTACGGCAGGACTAAAACCTGAAATCACGCTTTTATCAATTGAAAAAGATGTATCAACTCCTATATATATAGCTTCATTTACAAGGCCAACTTTAATATCGTATTCAAGGTCATTACTGATATTTACTAATGTTAAGTTATTTGCTATTACTGCCGTTTGTGATTTTGACATATCTGCTTTTTCTTTAAAATCATAAGCAAGTATGTTAATGCATTTTGATGACTCAGCACCAGACACATAAGGTGTCTTTATGGCTAACGAATTAGTTATACTACATTGTGTGCCATAATTAAACTCGAAGTCATTTATACTAGATCTAAAAGAAACCAACTTATCTAAGATTACATTTCCTCCCAACACGTTAAATGAATTACCTTCACAATAACTTACCATTACATTATCAATTGTGGTTTCTTGCCCAACACCTGCTAATGTAAGTCCATTAAAATAGCCATAATTCTTTGTCCTTTTTCCTGCGTATTCAATTCTTACATAGCTAAAAACACCAGAGTTATCGTATAGATTATCACCACCGTAACTAATATTCTTAGCTGCTGAAGGTAAAAGTCCATAGTTTAATGTTACGTCATCATCAAATTTATTTGTATGAGCGTCACCAAGAATAAAAATGCCTCCCCAATCTCCTGATTTTTTTACTTCTCTACTTGATGTAAAAATAATTGGATCTGTAGATAACCCTTTGGCAATTATTTTAGAACCTTTACTAATGGTAAGCGAGCCTTTGGTTTTAAAATCTCCAATAATAACTGTACCAGGCTCAATAGTAAGTGTTGTACTATCTGTAACAAAGACATCACCAAGTAATAAATAAATATCCCTTTTATATAATTTAGTATCATTGGAAATATCACCACTTAGAATTTGCGTTGGTTTACCATATTCTACTTTATTTGGACGAAATTCAGTCCAAGGGTTTAACCAGTTATCATAACCAATTATTCCCTTTTCTTGTTGAGCAAACAAATTTTCGCCTCCAATTAAAAAAATAACTAGAATTAGAAATGTAAAATTTATTGTCTTCATAATTGTTTAGTTTTAATAGTTTATTTAGGACATTATTTATAGACCAAAAATAGGGTTATAACACATGAAATGCAAATAAATTCGATGAAATGCATTAATTTGTTTTATTTTCTTACAAAAATACATTATTATGGCTTATAAAATTCTTAAATGGAAGAATTAAATCTGTCATTAATTTGAAATAAAACTTTGAGGAATTAAAAAAGCCTTAACAAACTTAGTTAAGGCTTTTATTAGAGATATTTAAAAAAACACTAATCTTCTTTAAAATAATTATAATTATGTAAAGATTTCAATGTTTCTTCATAAAATAAGATTGCAGCAATTAAATCACGTGTATCTGAGTAAGGCAATATCTTTTTCTGAAATTCAATTGTACTATCAAAATATTCTACTGAAGCTTCACGATTAGCTTCTAAAGCCTTTACATTATCCTTGGTTTCAGGAATTCCTAAATTATCCATAGTTACACCAGGTTTTGTAGCAAAAGCAATATTTGGTAATATATTCACTATTACTTCAATACGTTCACTGTACAATTCAAGTAATTTCCCTTTGGGCATGTTACTCAAATCTTCATAATTATGGTACTTAGTAATATTTACTTTACCATCAATCATGTATTTTGGCTCTTTCTTTTTTTTCTGTGCGAAACCTATGCATAATACTAGGAAAAAAATAAGGCTTAATAAATTAGTTTTTGTTTTCATTTTTTATTCTTATTAAGGGGCTATAAAAAACAAATCTATACATTTTTTTAAAAAAAACAACATTTTTACAGTTTTTTTTTATCTACAAAACACCTTTTTTATAGATAAACTACTTATTTATTTGTTTAAATGCATATTTCAACGATTAAATGCGAATCTGTTTATTGCACAGAATAATCTATAAAATATACTTATGTATTTTCTAGAATTGCCCTAATTACAGAGTGATAGACTTCCTGTTTTGGTATTCGACTAAAAATAATCAACAAAGATATCAGTACTTCAACTGTGTATTTTACCGATATTTTTAACTACAACTAACACTATAACGAAAAATTTGCTCATTCATAAGGTTTTTAGCTCTTTATGATTTTTTTATTTGAATTTTGTGTAAACCCCAAATGCTAAACCTCATGAAAAATTATATAATTCTTTGCTTAGTTTCTTTTTTTGCATACAATAATGCTTCTATTTACGCACAAGAGCCTCAAGACAATTCGAGTATCCAGTCAGAAAATTATGAAGAGCGCAGTCCAATTTACGATTTTAAAGAGGTTAAACTCAATAATATGGATACTATTCCTGGTTTTGAGTCAAAAGAGAATAAACTTAAAATCTCAGGAACTATATATAAAAGTGATGGTGTAACACCAGCCAAAGATGTCGTACTATATATAGAACAAGCAGACGAACATGGTGATTTTGATCTAAGAATGATAAATAACAAGCGATATGTACATAATAGAGGCTGGATAAAAACTGATGCAGAAGGTCATTATACCTTTTATACATATGTACCTGGAAATGATAGACGTTACA
>Ga0209013_10005570_pt1 | contig 10807 bp, 8 predicted proteins | sample Cruoilmetagenom2_FD_187291 | JGI IMG/M metagenome (GOLD analysis project Ga0209013, IMG submission 187291) | Oil polluted marine microbial communities from Coal Oil Point, Santa Barbara, California, USA - Sample 2 (SPAdes) (version 2) | ecosystem: Environmental > Aquatic > Marine > Oil seeps ...
AGGGGGCAGCTCGACGGGTGGATTGCTCTCCCATGAACGGATGTAGGCGACGATCGCGTCCATCTCATCGTCATCCAACGGGCCGCCAAAGGCGCTGCCGAAGGGCGACATGCCGAAATTTGGCTGGCCTTGTGCGATGATTGCCTGCAGCGTGAAGTCATCTCGGGTTCTCAGATACTCTGCAGTGCTTATGGGGGCGATGACATCACCTGGGCGAGCTGGGTTTAAACCACCTTCACCAAAATCGCCATGACAGATAGCGCAATTGGAAGCAAATAGGCTTTGTCCGATCTCCAGCGAAGTGCCTCTGGCGGCATTCAAGGTGTAGTTGACAAGCGCAGCTAACTGTTCCTCAGTCAGCACCTCGCCCCACAGCGGCATTGTTTGATGGGTGCCACCTGTCGCAATGGTTTGTCGAGCGGACTCGATGTTTTCCGCGGTCGGAACCCGCTCTCCATGACAGGCTGCACAATTCTCTTGGAATAAAGCCTGTCCATCGGGGGCAGCTGCTGGATCGACCACATACTTGCTGAGCGTATCGAGTTCTGTGTCGCTAAATCTCTCCTGCCAGGGAGGCATTTCCAAGTGCATGCCCCCGGCACTGATAATTTGCCGCAGCTCGCTTTCTTCTCCCGAGTAGGCCACGGACTGACCGTGGCATGGTGAGCAGTTGATGGCAAATAACCGCTGTCCATCTGGGGCAATCAAGAAATTCAGCAGTACAGTTCTACCTTCAGCTGAGATGTTTTCACTCCAATCCGGTAGTTCAACATCGCGGTGTGCGGGGAAGTTTTGACCTTGCTCCAAAGCGTTTTTTAGGTCAAGTGGGCTGCCCGCCACAAGCTCAGTAATTGCATGACACTCGCTGCAGTTATCGGTAAAGAGCTGGTTGCCGCCAGGTGAGGCGATGAACCCTGCCAGTGCGTCAATCTGATCGCTGGTAAGGTCGGCGCTCCATGCGGGCATCCCTTCGTGCTTGCCCTCGGCAATGATCATATGCAGGTTGGCATCGGCAGGTAGTGTAATGCTGGAACCATGGCAGGTGGCACAGTTATTGGTATACAATGCGGCAACTTGATCTCCCTCCGCTGCCTCCGCAGGTGGGGGCGCTTCACGCACAGATTGGATTGTCAAAAAGACAATACCGATGACCATGACGGTAGTTACCCCGATCACGATGGGGCGTCCGGCATAGTTCCTCTTCGGACTGCGGTCCAATAAGGGTAGTACAAACAACAAGAGAATAACCAATGTGGGCAGCACCACAACTCCTAAGACTTCCAAGCTGCCCGGGAAGTATTTCAACAGCTGAAATAGGAAGATGAAATACCATTCCGGCTTTGGTGTATAAGTCGTGTCTGCCGGATCGGCTCTTGATTCCAAGGGTGCTCCAACAAAATATGCCAGGGCAACTAAGAGCAAAAACAAAATTAATGCAACAATCGCATCCTTAAAAATGATATCTGGATAAAAAGGGAAGCCCTTTTTCTTGGCTTGCGCGTACTTTTCAAGGTAAGCTTTTTGTTCTTCTTGTTTCATACACTACTCTCCCTTTTTAGGCATCTCAGAAATGCCGTTACGGATTACCAAGTACAGATGGAAAGCAAGTACTAATATTAAGGAGGCAGGCAGGACCCAGACATGCACACCGTAGAAGCGCGCTAAAGTAACTGCGGAAAGGTCCGCACCTCCCCGTACGATTCGCAGAATGGTGTCTCCAATTAAGGGTGGTGTACCGGCAATACGGGTACCGACGGTTGTCGCCCAGTACGCTTTTTGATCCCATGGCAAAAGGTAGCCGGTAAACCCAAAACCGATCACCAGGATTAACAGTATGACTCCTGTCATCCAGGTGATCTCGCGTGGGAATTTATAGGCACCATAGAAGATGACCCGCAGCATATGCAGGACAACCAGCACCACCATCGCGCTCGCACCCCAGTGGTGCAGGCCGCGAATCAGCCAACCGGCAGGGATTTCGGTTGTGATGAATTGGACGCTGTCATAGGCATGGTCGGGGGTTGGCACGTAGTAAATCGTCAGCAAGATACCAGTTATGGCTTGGTTCATGGCGACGAATAGGGAAGCACTGCCTAGCGTATAAAACCAGTTTACTTTGGGGATCTTCCGCAGGAAGATGGCGTCCCACACGATGCGAAAGCCCATTCGTTCATCGATCCAGTTTCCGAGACGAGTAGCCATGTTAGCCTCCCAAGATGTACAGCTGGTTATCTTCGACTTTCACTTCATACCTCTCAAGGGGTTCAGGTGGCGGTCCTGAGACAACCCCCCCCTCTTGGTCGAAGATTGCATTATGACAAGGGCAGAAGAAGCTGTTACCCTCAGCGATCCAGCGAACGCGGCAGCCGAGATGTGTGCAAATATTAGACATCGCGATGTAATTGCGTCCATCTTCCGTGAGCACGTAGACCGAAATCTCTTCTTCGTTTACGATCCATCCGGTACGCTGTTGGACTTTTACTTTGAACAGCGTTGGCACACCGATCTCGACTTTCAATACCGAACCCAAACGGATCCATACTTGTTCCTGAACCTTTTTTATCGCCGGACCGATTAAGTAGGCTATGGCGGGTATCGTCATTCCAAGCGTGATGATGCCGCCTATTGACCAAATTGCTACTTCCATAAAATTTTTTCTGCTGACCTGATTGTCTTCACTCATATGGCTGCTCCTTTCGCAAATCGATAAGCAATCTTCCAGCCGAACCGTTGCCAGCAAGGCATACGGAGATATTTAATCTAAACGTGGACAGCAATTAAATGGAAGGACACAAATCCATCGATTGGTATTTACCGATCATCCAACATGATTGCGCTAAAGAGATCATGTCTAGTTAAGCTGAAAGTGTGCAGATCGCAGTCTTTACATCATCTACAATCTACTGCAAGTCGGTTTTGGGATTGAAAGTGTGTCGTTTCTATGCTAAGTATCGAGCCGGCCAATTACTCTGGGGCACCTTCTGCAATCCACTCGATTACCAGCGCCAATTCTTCGGGCGTTAATTGCCCAAAATGACGCTGTTCGCTAGATTGGACCTGAACCAGCGCGCTCTGTTCTGGATCGCCGGGCATAATGACTGGTCCATTGTCGCTGCCCGCCAGCGTGTTTTCATAGGTGGTTAGGTTGAGCCCCGCCATGGGGGTGTCTCCGTGGCAAGTCCCACAGCGTACCTCAAACAGCGGTTGGATAATGGCATCATATGTCAAAGGGGTACCATCGGGGATCGGTTCTGGCGTTGGCACTGGCGGCATTTGTGATAAGAGGATCTCACGCAGGGCAGGTGCATCGAAGCCGGCGTATTCCCAAACGCTGCCGTGACAAGCGCTGTTTGAGCAGAATGAACTGTTATCTGTGCCTCCGGGATTAGCGGTTGTGTGGCAGTTGGCACAAGTGGCGTCAAATACATCCCGGTGCATCGTGATCCAGTTGGGATTGAGATGGGTTTCGGGTTCTGGCCCACGGCTGATCTCGATATTGCTGATGAAGTCATCCGGCCCAGCGACTACGGGGATAGAGTGACACAGATTGCACTCCAACCGGATGGCTTCCTGTTGCGGGTTTAAGTGCTGGCCATCGTGACAGCGGAAGCAGCCGGGCGTATCTCTATGCCCGATATTGTTAGAGTGGGTAGTCCAGTCTGAATTTTGTTCTGGGTAAATGCTTTGCCCATACGCGTCTTGGAGCGCAGCGACGGCAGTGTCAATCTTGTCTTGATTTTCGGTATAGTACTCCGGGTAATACGTTTTGTAAAAACCCTCTATCCCGGATAAGGCTTGGATGCCCATTTCTGTGGTATCGAAAACTTGGCTGTAGGTATCAACCGCGATGCGCCGTATTTCCGGTATTTCAGGATCGATAATCCCGCGGTTCATCAGCTCGTTCACAGTGTCCTCTGGGGTCTTAACGAGGTGTGTGATGCGGTTATGACAGGTGATGCAGTCCATCTCTTTAAGGTCTTCGGGGTTGATTGACTGGGGATCAATATCTGCTTCGATATCGACATATTCTGTCACCGATCCATCGTCTTCGTACACCCGCACGTAGGGGATTTCTTGTTCTTCAGGGTCGGCTGGCAGGTATTCGATTTGATTCTCGATATGCCAGTGGATACCACGACCCAACCCCTGGCGTTTGCTGCCGCCGCCGGTTTTCAAAATCAGGTAGGTTGTCAGTGGGGTATTGTATTTATCTGGTATAAACTGTTTGATCTCGCGCAAGCTGTCGTCAGAAAACTTCTCCGGGAAGTGGCATTTTTCACACGTCTCCCGGGCGGGGCGCAGTTGGTCGGCACGGATCGGAAACTCGTAGGTATTGAAAGTTGTCGCGATGACATGCCGCATGTCACCGGCTTTGCGGGTGACGCGCTCCGCGAGAAAACCTTTTCCAATATGACAATCCACACAGTCGACGCGCGCGTGGGGTGATGTTAGGTAGGATGTAAATTCTGGCGGCATGGTATGGCAGGTTTCGCCGCAGAAAGGTGGGGAGTTGGTATATTCCCAGGCGTATACGCTCGCCGTTAGCAACATGATGGTTAATACACCTAATAAGGCGTAAGGAAGAATCCGCAGCCATATCGGCGATCCGGTTGGCGGAAAGAAGAATCGTTTAATCCAGTTGACGACTTTGTTCATGATTTATCCTTTGGCAGAAGGAACTTTGGTCTATATAACCCAATCGACAACCTCGGCTTGGGTTATATGCACCAAACATTTTACCCTAGTTATAGATTTATTGCTATAATATAGAGGTACTCGCGTCTAATAACGAGCGGTATGGTCCCTGCTCTTGTGATTTCCGAGGCCGCGCAAATCGTCGTAAAGCAAGATGAAGATACACGCTCGCAAGTCACGCCGAGAAAAGCGATACTCATGACTGCTATAGACCAGCAATTTGGCATCGTAATAATTTTTTTCATCTACGGGTTGGCATTCTTCAGCATGGGGCTATTGATGTCGCTGGAGGCTGGTCGCTACCCATCATTGGTTGATGCACGTATCCTGCTACCATTGGCATTTTTTGGTTTCATCCACGGCAGCCATGAGTGGTTGGAGATGGGTATCCTGGTTGCCCAATGGTTCAAGATACCGGTCCCAGCTGCAATCGCTTATGTCAGGTTGGGTATGCTGATCCTCTCTTTCTCTTTGTTGGTGATATTCGCCATGCAGGTGCTGCGACCCGAAGGGCAGCACCTAAACAAGAAGTATACATTCCTAGGTTTGGGGCTGCTGATCCTCTATGTCTGCTTGGTAGTATACGTTGGGGCTATTCACCAATCCACCGTGACTCACTGGATGCAAGATGCCGATGCGCTATCGCGCTACTTGTTGGCTGTTCCGGGTGCAGCCCTGGCTGGATTGGCGCTGTGGCGCCAGGCACAGCGTGCTGAATCGCACCAGTGGCGCAGCATGGCGCGCGGCTATAAGCTGGCGGCAGTGGGATTTGTGTTGTACAGCGCCACCCAGCTCATAGTTGGGCCCGTAGACCTACTGCCAGCGCGCTATTTGAATTTGACTACTTTCTACCAAGTGACCGGCATACCGATCCAGGCAATCAGGGCCGCCATAGCGGTTCTGATAACGGGTGGATTGCTGCGTGCCAGCCAGCTGATTGAACGCGAGCGGCGAAATGAGATGGTTGCCGCCCAGCGAGCCCGTGTGGCAACTATGGAACAGCGCCAGCATGATTTAATGGAGCGCGAGACCATGCGCAGAGAGCTCTTGCGGTATATCGTCGTTGCGCAGGAAGATGAACGCGCTCGCATTGCGCGCGAGCTGCACGATGAAACCGCCCAGTTCCTCACCGCGCTTTCCCTGGACCTGGCGACCTTACGCAATGCGATTGCCGATAATTTCCAGGCGACCAAGCTGATTGATAGGCTACAGGGTCTGAACCGCCAGATGTCACAGGGTATCTACCGCATGGTACACGATTTGCGGCCGGCCCAATTGGATGATCTCGGTCTGGTCGCAGGGATAAAATACCTGATCGATGAAGAGCGCGTCCGTAACGGCTTAGAAGTTTCTCTGATTTCTGAAGGGGATATTACTGAGCTTGACCCGCTGGTGGAAACGGTTATCTTCCGAGTAGCACAAGAAGCGCTGACGAATGTTGCCCGACATGCACAATGTGATTCTGCTCAACTACGCTTGCGGTATGAACCCAAAGAAGTGAAATTGACAGTGCATGATGATGGGGTAGGTATCGTCCCCCGACCAGAGACATCTGCCGAACGCGGTTGGGGGATAGCTGGTATGCGGGAGCGGGTAGAAGCAGTCGGCGGGCAGCTTTTGATTGATTCGACCCCCGGGCAGGGGACAACAGTGGTGGCCATCGTGCCAATGGCGAACATAGAAGATTCTGAGGAGCATGGACATGGATACAATTCGCATATTACTGGTTGACGATCACGATATCGTACGCACGGGATTGAAGACTTTTTTGGACACCCAGAAAGGGCTGCAAGTCGTTGCCGAAGCCTCCACCGGAGAGGAGGCGATCACTATGGCTGCGCAGACCCAGCCGGATGTCGTCATTATGGATATTACGATGCCAGAGATGGATGGTTTGGTAGCCACGAGTAGTCTCAAAGAAATTGATCCGGATATCAATGTATTAGCGCTGACCGTGCATGAAGATAAGCAGTATTTGTTTCAAATGATGTCCGCAGGTGCTTCAGGATACCTCACCAAACAATCAGCCGCAGAGGAATTGGTGGAAGCGATCCGGGCGGTTGCCGCGGGCAATGTCTACTTGCAGCCAACTCTAGCTCGGTGGTTGTTAGAAGATTACCGGCGCATGCTGCAGGGTTTACCATCAGATTCCGTCTCTGCTGAGGAGGCCACAGGTGCGGCCAAAGATCTAGATGTGCTGAGCAAGCGCGAGAAACAAGTACTTGAATTGGTTGCGGAAGGGTTCACCAATATCCAGATTGGGGAGAAACTGGGAATAAGCCCAAAAACGGTTGCCCGCCACCGTGAGCGCATCATGAAGAAGCTGGACCTGCATTCTTGTACCGAGCTGGTGAAATTCGCCATCCGAACCGGATTGATTGAGCTCAGGTAAGATCTTAAGCCTCTTCTCTTTTGTATCTCAGAGACCATTAATCTAAATTTGTAAAAATATACAGTAGACTTAAGCGCTTCTGAAGCCTGCTGTCTGCATGGGTGTCTTTTTTCATTCGCTGGCAGCAGATCTGACGAACCAGCAATCATCTTAACCTGGAGGAAGAATTCCTAATGGAGCAAAGTGCAGACACAACCACGAAATCTGGGAGTGCCGGTCGCGCAAAATTTATTATCGGCGGTCTATTGATCGTCGCAGCGGTTGTATATTTGATCGTCTCATCTACACAAGCTAGTGCCCAATACTTTCTCACGATCGAAGAGCTTGAGGAAAAAGGGGCCAGTGTTGCTGGTCGCGACCTGCGCATATCCGGTGCCGTCATCGGGGATTCAATCGAATACGACCCGCAAACATTAACCCTGAAGTTTGTGGTCGCCCATGTTCCCGGTGATAACAAAGAAATTGAAGCCCAAGGCGGTCTGGCAGTCGTGCTGCATGAGGCGGTTGTTGATCCCTCCCGACCCCAACTGCAGGTTGTTTACAATGGCGTAATGCCTGACCTGCTGCGCGATGAGGCTCAAGCGATCATGACTGGACAAGTGGCCGAAGATGGCGTCTTTATGGCTGATGAACTTCTCTTGAAATGCCCCACAAAATATGAAGAAGCGGTCCCCGAACAGAGTGAGGGGTGATCGCTTTTACGACAAATATTATTCATAATAGAATACTGGTAGAATCCTTCCGCATATGTTCCGGATGCTCCCTGGATGTACACTCACTGGGGCAAACACCCGGGATATATCCTTCTTGATCGATATCATGGAGAGGGTATGATCGCAAACCTTGGGTATGGTGCTTTAGTCATTACGCTGGTAGCAGCAATCTACGGAGTTGCAGCAGCTATCTACGGTGTACGCCGGGATGCCCCGGCTTGGGTGGATAGCGCGCGCAACGCCATGCTGCTGACATTCCCTTTGCTTACCTTATCGGCTGTCAGCATCATTCTCCTGCTGGTAAATGGCAATTACGAAGTCGAGTATGTGGCATCTGTCACCAGCAACAGCATGCCGACATATTTAAAGATCACCGCATTATGGGGGGGGCAGTCTGGTTCACTGGTTTTCTGGACCTGGTTGATGTCTGCATTTGCCTCCGCAGTGACCTTGCGGAAATGGGATCGCGACCGTGAGTTTCTCCCTTGGGTAATCGTAGTTTCCTTAGCAACCTTGGCGTTCTTCTTGGTGATGATCGTTTTCTTCGAGAACCCCTTTGAGCGCATCTGGAGCATTCCTATGGGTCAGCCAATCGTAGCGATGTTCCCGCCAGCTGGTGCGGAGCTTTTGGTGCAGCCTGATGGACGGGGTTTGAACCCGCTCCTGCGACATCCCGGTATGATTATCCACCCGCCGATGCTCTACTTGGGTTTTGTTGCTTTTGTGATCCCGTACGCTTTTGCGATCGCGGCGCTGGTAACTGGCCGCACCGACGATCGCTGGATCCGCATAACCCGCCGATGGACATTGGTGGCTTGGCTGTTCCTATCGCTCGGTTTGATCCTCGGTGGTCGTTGGGCGTACGACGTGCTCGGTTGGGGTGGTTATTGGGGCTGGGATCCGGTTGAGATCGCAGCATTTATGCCCTGGCTGACGGGCACAGCGTTCCTGCATTCTGTAATGATCCAGGAAAAACGCGGCATGCTCAAGCATTGGAACATGGTCTTGATCATTTTGACCTATGACCTAGTGATATTTGGTACTTTCCTGACGCGTTCCGGGGTGCTCTCATCTGTGCATGCTTTTGCGCAAAGTGCGATCGGCCCGCTGTTCTTTTTCTTCATCGGCCTTACATTTATTGTTTCCCTTTCCTTGCTGTTGTATCGTTGGAACGATCTGAAAGGGGAATCTCATCTGACCTCCTTGTTCTCACGTGAAGCTTTATTTCTACTGAACAATCTGCTCTTTATCGGCATCCTGGTCATCTGCTTCTGGGGCGTCATTTTCCCGTTGATATCCGAACTGGCGACAGGACAGAAAGTGACTGTCGGCCCGCCGTTCTACGAGCGCGCCACGGGTCCGCTTTTCGCTGGCTTGTTGCTGCTCATGGGGATTGCCCCTCTAGCAGCTTGGCGGCACTCCACCGCCAAGACACTTGGCCGAGCGATGTGGAAGCCATTCATCGCTTCGCTGGTTGTGCTGGGGATTGTGCTGATTGCGGGTATACGCCAACCCGCAGCGCTGCTCGCATTTTGGTTGTGTGCGTTCGTCATTTCAGTTACGCTGTATGAATTTTGGCGCGGTGCCCTGGCGCGTCACCGCAAATCCGATGAGTCACTGCCACTGGCACTATGGCGGCTAATTGGCAGAAATCGCCGCCGCTACGGTGGCTACGTGATCCACCTGGGCGTGGTTTTGATGGCAATCGGGATTATCGGTATCGAGGTCTTCCAGACCGAGACTCAAGGAACCATTGCACAAGGTGAATCCATTTCCCTTGGTAAGTATGCGATTACCTATGACTCGCTAGCGAATTTCGATACCAATGATGGCCGAAACGTCGCCAGGGCGGTGGTTACTGTCTATAAGAATGGGGATGCTGTCGGTGAACTATATCCACGACGCGACTATTACTACGAATCTCAGCAGCCGATGACGATCCCAGGCGTCCGCAGCACCTGGGAAGATGATTTTTATGTACTGCTCGTTGATTGGCAGCCGGTCTCAACGATCGGGGCGACGTTCAAGATCTATCACAATCCCCTGGTTAACTGGTTGTGGATCGGCGGATTGGTGTTTATCTTGGGTACCATGATCGCGGCTTGGCCTGACAAGGATCCGGATACGAGCAGGGTTCGTGTGAGCAGAAAAAACTATACAGCTGCCAAAGCATGAGGTGGCGATCTTTGTGCATTGATGTTTATGGGTGATGTATGAAAAGAAATTTTGTTGCAATACTTTCTGTGTTGGTATTAGCACTGGTATTCATCTCATCCGGTACTGCTCAATCGGATTTACCGGGAACTCCAACCGATGATGAAGTGAATGTAATCGCTAAACAGCTTTACTGCCCGGTCTGTGAGAATATCCCTCTCGATGTGTGCGGCACACAGGCTTGTGCGCAATGGCGCGAATTGATTCGCGAGAAATTGGCCCAAGGTTGGACTGAAGTCCAGATAAAAAACTACTTTGTGGAGCAATACGGGGATCGGGTGTTAGCGACGCCACCGGCGCGCGGGCTTAATTGGTTGATCTATATCATCCCGCCGCTCGCGATATTAGCCGGATTGTATATCTTATTCCGTGCTTTTCAAGCCTGGAAGCGGCCTGTGCCGCAGTTTGATCAAGATCTACCAGCGCCAGAAACGAATACAGACCAGTACGCGGCCCAGCTTGAAGAGCAGCTGCGCAACCGTTAAGGTGGAGAGTAAGCGCACAAAATCAGCACCAATTATTGGTATACTCGCTCGGAAGATGATTAAACAAGCAGAAAACTATGACCACAGAGATTCCGGAAACTGAAACGACAACTGAGGAACAGCAAGATTACCGACGCCCCCGCTGGGGGCGAATCCTTGTCTGGGTGGGATTAATCGCCTTATTAGTCCTATTGGCATTGGGCCTTCAGCGTTCGCGCCAGGGACCGATTACTGTCGGTGATAAGGTCCCCAATTTCAGCTTAACTACTTTCGAAGGGCAAACCATCGAGCTCGATGACCTAGCAGGT